>Ga0075439_11827_pt1 | contig 24009 bp, 14 predicted proteins | sample MintriSingleCell_FD_74264 | JGI IMG/M metagenome (GOLD analysis project Ga0075439, IMG submission 74264) | Marine eukaryotic communities from Monterey Bay, USA to study complex ecological interactions - Minidiscus trioculatus JGI Plate_4_G5... | ecosystem: Environmental > Aquatic > Marine >... | reverse complement strand
TACAGTCCACCGCTCTACCAACTGAGCTACAGAGAGAAAATTTTTCGTACCATTTTAGGCGAAAATAATAATATATATAAATGCAATGTAATATCCGGTCCTACAGGATACCGAAAGATAATCTCCTGGCCTTTCATCTTCTCTTCTCTTATCTGTGCACTAGCACAGCGCAGGGCTCGCCGAGAGGCACCCGCGGTAGCGATAGAATAGGAAAGTAGCTCAACTCAATTAGTTATCAATAGAAGGAAATTCATTCTCTTCATTAGCAATCTCAATAGAAAAGGTATCCTCACCTAGTATCAAGAGAGACAGAGAGATAGCATGTTTGTTAATGTAATGTACTGATGCTTATGTCAACACCTTGTCACTTGTCATAGACCTAATCATAGACTATTAGGTATGTTACCTGTATGAACAAGAAGTTACATTTAATCCCCTCATATTTCGACGAGAGGAGAACAATTTGTTACACCACCTATCTACATACATACACCATCATTATAGGGCTGTATTCATACTGCAATATAGATTTATTGTATCGGAATTGATATAAGTTTCAATACAAATATATAAACATATTGTCTATTGTGATCAGTACCTGTGATCATATTAAAAAAAAAATCAACATATCCAAGACCATACCCTTCCTTCACTTTCACCCCACGGAGTCGTTTGAGCCCAAGACACTACTCGTTGTTGTAGTTATACATCTCCCGTCTCATAAATTTACAAAAGAACAGAACACACCAATCAATCTAACATCAAATCTCATCAAATATGCATTTCCACTTTTACACACTATCATTATCACCACTTCTACTTTCCATCACCAACGCTGCCAAATCTCCTCAAGAGTTGATCAAAGATCTCAACAATCGATACACATATGGCAAGCCATCTAACGATGCTTCTGAAACAGGAGTGGCGTGGCGGTCGTTTGACTCATTTTACGATGTCACCAATTACGGGCCACCAACTAAGAACTATAAAATAACTGAAGATGTCCATACAGCAAAGAAGATGTTCGGCGGTACAGCCGTACACCCAGAGAATCTTCCTGCAAGTATAATCAACAATGATCTAAGTAGCTCAAATGAATATGGTATCAACCTATTTCGATCTTGGAGTATCGCCGCCTATCCCTATCAAAACTCTACAATGATAAAAAGAGTTTATGGACCGCCAGCTGGCATTGTATACTCTCCTTGTGCTATCGACAAAGCTCTAAAGTGTAGCTATGTTCAGTCAGCAGACACCGACGCCAGAGTCAATGCTGGTTGTGGTAGACTCGATATAGACGGTCTTAACTACTCAAACTACTTCAACCTCGATGCCTGCTCGAAAGATGATCTGTTATAGGTACTTATCAAGCGCTGAAAACACTGTAAATCACGAAGTGATTACTTTACAGGTTGATACAAACAACACTTCAAAAGATTTAACTGGAGACGGTGCTGAGATTGAGCTCTTATTCAATCGCTTGCTCAACCCCAGGTTGACAGTCAACTTTGGTAACGATACTATCAAGTCGGAATTCTACGACCGCCTTGAATCTTCTGATCTAGAAGAGCAGTATCACAACCTTGCAGAGTTTAGAAACCTTACATCATCTTGTCGGGCTGTATTTGATAAAATGAAGAAATTTCCTGATCTTCCTCCTTTCTTTGAGTCACCTGGTTACTACGGCACACTATCAGATACATCAACAAGAACAAAACCAAAGCAACAACTGAAAGATATGTTGCAATGGCAATCTCTCCTTGGCACAGCAACCTGGAATCAGAATACTGGTTCTACTCCTTGGAATCCTGCTGAAATTGATCAACTCTATAATGAGTTAGCACTAGATGTAAATGCTGTAGATGAACTCGAAGACGATGACGAGTGTCAAGCGATTGAGGCCCTTGTTAAAGTTTGTGGTGAACATGATCCTTTTTATGTTGATGATGCCGATGGAAGTAGCCGCTGTATTGATTACGAACATTTGTTTAAGCTTGCATTTCCTAAGATTGATGTCCCTCCGATTATTTGGTTAGACCTCAACAACACCGATGAGCCCTTTAGTATGAGTTGTGATAAGGTGGTAAGCATTTGTGGCGAGGACAAGCGAACTAACTTCTTGCGAGGGAAGGGGAAGGCCACCGCTATCGCCTGAGAGAATTAACAGAATAGATGGTACAATTAGAGTAGCATGATGATCACTGCAATGCAATACAATAGTGTAGAAGGGAACTATGATATGGAAGGAAAGTTCTTCAAACTCAGATCTAATTCTCTTCATAAACTATGTACATATACTAGAGAGGTCACTAACGCCACTTTCATAGCCAGGCAAACTTCTTTGTGTTCTCAAGGAAGCTACTCATATCAAAGTTACCCTTTCTCTTCTTGTTTTTAACAATTTTGAACCCTTCAAGTGATAACCCATCATCATTTGACTGCTTTGTCCTACTTGATATAGGAGGAGATGTCCCAAGAATAGCCTTCGCCTTGGAAGCAACTGTAGAGTTCTGAACAGTGGGATCATTCTTGGAATCTAACACCTCGTCGTCGCCGCGCAATCTCTTTCTTGGAGGTAAACTTTCTTCACTACCTTCTCCAGCCGCCATCCGAGATTGTGATTGTTCATCTTCCGAGTCGTCATCTGAATCCTCATACTTTGTTCTCTTGGCGGGTGGTTGTGCTTTAGACCTAGAGCTGTTGGATTTCATCTTACCGACTCTTTCCAATGAAGCATTAAACTTACGACCAAAGTGATTACTCTGTAATGAAGACCTTGACTTTTTGGATTTGATCTTTGGCTTGGCAGTTCGTCGAATTTGCATCCATCCATCCGAGGAGGCGTCACTACTGTAGTCATCAACCTTTGGCTTGGGCTTCAAGGGAGATTTGCGTCTTGTCGATTGCTTCTTCGTATTGATTGGCACTTGACTCATTTCAATTCTACCATCAGCGTCCTCCTCTTCTTCTTCTTCTTCTTCTTCTTCCGACTCGCTATACCTTGGATGTTGCCTTGATGATTTGTAATGATTTGATTGAAGTGAGAATCTACTTGCTTGTCCTTTACCATGACCATGTATCTTCTTCTTTCTTGTGGGCAAAGGGATCTGAGACTGTCGTCGATCATCCTCCTCTTTGGCAGCAACCTGTCTCTCATTAGATACTCTCTTCCTTGTTGGCAATGGGATTTGAGACTGTCGTCTATCATTACCAGAAACATTCATCTGTCCTAACGTTTCAGGTGGTTGTTTTCGAAGAGAACGAGGGACAGTCTCCTCTTCTTGCATATTCTTTCGCCATCGCTTTGACTTCTTCGTTGGTAAAGGTGATTCCTTCTTCTTCTTCGTGGGTAACGGTATTTGTGACTCCTGATATAATATACCATCATCCTCCTCGTCGTCATTTAATTCACTTGGCGGCACTGACTTCTTTGATGCTCTTCTGCTTGGGAGAGGTATCTGTGATTGTGGAAATTCATCTTCATCTTCTTCGTCAAGACTATGTTTACGTCTTGGTGACTTCTCTGATGCAACTTTCCTAGTCAGAGGGAGAGGAACTTGAGACTCGACAATCTGCTGCTCGTCGTTCTGGTTCATCTTCTTAAAACGTGCCTTTGGAGATCCACGACGTTTCAGTGCCATTGGAATTTGAGAAAAGCCTCCTCCTCCTTCTTCTTCTACATAATCGGGAGGCTGCGTGAACAACTGATTATCATCATCTTCTGAATCATCATCGTCGTCATCAACGAGCATATCATCAATACCAACAAACGATACAGTATTATTGTTTCCTCGAGATACTGGACTAGTAGTTGTTTCATCTCCTTCATTATCATCCTTGGGCATTCCGATACTAGCTTTCTTATCCACTGTCTTTGTATTCGTACCACCGCCCATTGCAGTGGCAACAGTATTATCATCATCATCATCATCATCCAGCTCAGTCAAGTCAAGAACTTCTTCAATATCATCAAAGTTGTCAAATAATTCGATAACGTTGCCAATACTTCTAGCTGCTGGTGGTTTATTACTACTTCTTCTTTGATCGTCCTTCTCTAGCGGTAGTACCGCAGCCGCTGCATCTGTTTCTTTCGTATTGTCATCATTATCTTCTCCCCCCTCAATTACCTTGTCGTTCTCTCCTTCTTCTTGTACACTCTGTACTACATCTTCCAATTCACCATTCACCTCTTGCTCTTGCTCCTGCTGACCATTACTATTCATATTAATCCTCTTTTGTATTTCATTTTCATCTACAGGTTCCTCCTTAATTAAACAATTATTACCAACTTCTTTTCCTCCTTCTTGTTCTTGTTCTACTAATCGTGACAACCATGGCCATTCCGGTGGTATGACTACACTTACTCCAATTCTTTTATATGGTGAATCCTTCTTACCTACTTGTTGTTGTTGTTTCTTATTATTACGACGTCGACCATATTGTTTCTTCTTGGTCTTTTTTGTATGATTATTATTATTATGGGGAGATGTTGTTGCCGGACTATTTGATGCCAAAGATGATGTTGTTGGTGATGACGGACTTTCTGGTGCTGTTAAACCACCAAGATCCTGTTGCTGCTGCTGCTGCACAGGATGTAATTGATTCAATTCATGTTGTTCATCATGAAACTTCTTCTCTGCCAAATCTTGATAATGAAGATGTACCGCCTCCAATCTTGTTATTAATACATTATGGGAATGTTCTTCTTTCTCTTCTCTCTCTTCCAAATCCTCCTCGTTCGCATTTCCTCCTCCTTCTCCTTGTCCAACTTGTCTATCATCACCAGTACTACCAATACGACCATTCTGCATCTCATGAGCAATTAAACACCGTCTCAATAATACACTACAATGCACGTCAATCGGGTTATTAATTAATCCCTGATTCTCGGCACCAATAACAATTATTGATGATTGGATATATAAACATGTATATAACTTTGGATTTTGTATTTGATTTTGTATTTGGGATGTGTATGGTTGTGGAATTGTACGTTGGTTGGTTTGGAGGTTTTGGATTATTTGTAAATGTGTCGTATTGTTGTTGTTGTTGTTGTTGTTGTTGCTGTTGTTAGTAGTTGTAGTTTCAGTTGAAGAGAAAGACGTGGAACAGCATTGATATATCGTTGAAACAGTATAATGTGTGATACTAATCAATGACTTATTCGGTGGTATTTTACCATTATTGTTAGTATACTCAGCACAAACTTCCGGTGATAAGAATGCTATAGTTGAATATTCACCATCATGTATAATTAGATATGGTGGACAGTTCTCTTCTTTGTTACTGCTACTTGCCTTCTTCTTATTATTATTCAGTTCCTCATTATTGTTAGTAGTGTTGTTGTAATAATTGAAATTGCCACCACGAGAAATAACCTGGGCAATTTTAGATTGTCGTGATGGTGCCTCGATTACATCTTTTGTTATTCCATTTAATTCATCCTCCTCCCTTCCACCTACTAAACCACCAACTGCTTTTTGTTTTTCAGGAGTTCCCACTAATCCATCAGGAATAGTATTCTCAGTCTGTAAATATTGACTACTCTCTTCCCTCTCTTCAGTATTGTAATATTGCGAATTGAATATATCACTCTCTTCCCCATTATTGTTATTATTATTGTTATTTTTGTTGTTGGGAGTATCACGGTTGTTACCAAATCCCTCTTCAGTATCTGGATTAAACGATATTGCAAATGTGAATGTATTTTCTATCCATGGATTGGACTTTTGTAGGAATGATGCCATGATTATCTTTCTTTTGGGTGTATGATTATGTATGGATATGGTGCTTATATGTATTGATTTGTTCGGTGTGGTACTTAAATTGTGTTAGGTAGGTGATTGGAGGTGTTTGAGCCAAATTGTTATAATACCTAGATACGACGTGGCAAGAAGTAAGGAATTGACCGTCTTCGGAGGTGCAATAAATAATCAAGCTTGGTACGATTATCTAATATAGTGGTATTAGTATGGCAGTCGGCGTATTGATGTTGATCAACTTAGATTTTATGAGAGTGTATTAGGGAGTCTTTATTAATTGGGATATTGTCTCTCTTGGTTTATCTCAAATAAATTTATCACGGAGTTGAGATAGCTCTATCTTGTTTGATCGTAATATGATAGAAGAGGGTTTATTTGCAATACGACACATAATTAAATCAATATATTTGAGGTTACTGCTTGAAGTTTGAGGTGCGTACGATATCATCCATATTTATTTGGCAATCCGACATTATGTGCACCAGAATTATTGTTGACACGATTGCAGGGATAATTTTGATAATGTTGGTGTATTATATGCGGTGCATGTAGATTGATGATATTGATAACTGTATGTTTATTTTTATATCATGTTTTTTTTGGTGGTCGCATCTTTGTTGGGTATCGCTTGTAACACTTTGAGTAGGTAGGCTGTTAAATGGCGTTATATAAATTGCAATCCGAGAATTTTTTATGTAGGTATTGCCCAAGAGCTTCAGAAAGACTACACCCCAGGCTCGAGATAGTAAGCTCAAGCTGAAGATGTGATGTACTTCTTTTGGTGGTTTCTTCATTGTTTAGGGACGGTGTTAATGTTTTGCTACAGGTCTTTACACATAAAGTACTGCTCTATGGTTAATGAATCTTTTTTGCACAGTGTTGTCTTGGGATATATTATATGTTTTGTTGCTAGTATTTTCCTATATCGGAAGGATCTTACATACTATTCTATTTGCTTTTGTATTGGTAAGTTGTTGCAGAAATCTGACAAATAATCTCAAAGTAGAGAGCTAGCAGGGCATACAAAAACTGCATAACAAAGAGATACACTATACCAACTAACAAATAATGACAGACGATAATAACAACAAGCACACTTCATCCAAAATAATATCCATCCAAAGTACATCCGATGGTGATATACAAACTGTCACTGAGGAAACAACAACTACAGGAGAACAAAGTAATCTACAAATATCACCAATTAGGGATGAATCAGTCCGTGCATTTAAGAATCATTTACGTGATAGTTGGGATGAGGTAGTAGATGTACCAAGTAGAACTACTGCTACTACTGTTGCTGGTGATGATAGTAATAACGGGAAGGAGGGTACTACTTCCGGGGTAGAAGTAGAAGAAGGAACAAAGGAAAAGAAGAAGACACGGCATAAACAGAATTTATCTGTACAATTTTTAGATTTTAATATATCCGAGGATAGTAATGTTACTAACTTTACATTGAGTGGTATTAATAATAATAATAATGCGGATGTGGGCAGTAGTGAAAGGAGGAAGAAGGAGACAATTACGGGATCATTCCGCTTTGGAGAGACATCACAGGTTTCAACAACAACTACAACGACCAAGGTAGAACATAATAAGGATACAACAGCATCATCAACGGCAACCTTATCCCAAAGTCAAAATGATATGACAAACTTTACAAATAACTTACAAAATAGTTGGAATGAAACAACGACTGAAGATGTCAAGGATGGTAATAAAGCATCATTTGTTCATGTGAAACAAGTATCGAATCATAAACCAAATTATAATCAATCGGTACAATTTTTAGATTCGACAATAATGGAATATTCAAATGATATGCCTGTTACTAATAATAAACAGAGTAATGATACCGCAACAAAGGATAAGAAAGATATATCTTCTCAGATGTCATCCCGTGAAAGTGTGCAGCAACCACCTCAACTACAACCACCTCCCTCGGAACGAGAACGACTTGGTAGCGATTCTCCCATATCTCCCTATTCATCGGAAAAGAATGATATCGTTGTTCCAATCCCACTCCGATCGAATGCACCTAATAGTAGTAGTGCTGGTAGCGGCATGGGAGGTGGAGGAGGTGTTAATAGGAAACATCGACGTGTCTTCTCTGGTAGGTCTAACCCCGCAATGTCCCATCGTCGTGTTAATACCCGTGGTGATAAGCATGCACCCGCAAGAGAGTTTAAGTTTGATGGTGGATTAGTTGGGAGTGATGAAGGAGAGCAGCAACAACAACAACAACAACAGAAGAAGAAGGCATTTAATGCACCTACTTCTGAACAACTCCTCTCACCTGCATCACAGGCCATGCCACCTCCAATACCTACTCAGCAGATTGCAATGGGACAGCCTCAGGGTGGTCCTCAACACTATCCGCCGCCGCCGCCGCCAATGGTACCACCTCATCCATCTTATTATCATGGAACTCCTCCTCCATCGTATGATCCGTACAATGTATATGGTCAGCATCCACCGGGAGCATATTACAATGCCTCACCACAATCAGATGCAGGAGTTAATTATAATACCAATCGAGCGTCTCCAGTAGTTTCTACTGCTGGTCAACACGCACCACTATCACAGGGATATCCATTACAACAACATCAACAACAGCAGGCATTTCATAATTTGAATACTCCATTATCAACACAGTCTGCTCCAGATGGCTGTTATACATTTACCGAAAGGGACGTATCAATGAGTAGTAGTAACAGTCAGCCTCCTAATTTAGAACAACCATTGCTGGACAATAATAATAATACAACATCACGCCAAAAGGCAGAGTTGAAAATTCACACAGATGAAAAACTCTTTGGGAATAGCAGCACTAATGATCAGGGCAAGCAGCAGCATAGGAAAGATCCATCGCTCAACCCCCTCCCATTCAATGATAGTGGACATCACAGGAAACAATCTTCTCTCGGTAGCTTTCTTGCCACAGCGGAGCTCTTTGATGACGGAAATAATAATAATGATGATAGTGGTATCTATTATGAGAAAGAGGGGTATGCTTCGGCACCTGAGGAGGGTGATTCAAATAAACGGACACACAATAAGACATTATCAAGTGCAAGTTTCATGCGAAGTTTGAGTAGTGATGACTTCCTTCGGCAGATGAATGATGAAGAGGCAAAAGAGTCTTCGGCAGCAGTCAAGATACCACAGCAGCAACAACGACCTCAGCAGCAAGTACCACCACAGCATCCTCATCCATCTTACCCACCTCCTCCAATGCATTCGTCAAGCCCGGTCATGTCATATCCTCCTCAAGCATACCATCATCCGCATCCGCCAACTCCACCAGGCTCGATGCCAAGATACCCAACACCACCAGGCTCGCTTACAGGATATCCAACACCTCCTGGTTCTGTTACAGGGTATCCAACGCCCCCAGGTTCTCATACAGGAACTCCTCCGAATTATTATGCCTATGGCCCTCCACCACCTTACGGTACTCCACCTCAATCAATGATGTGGCAACAACATCAATATCCACCACCACAGGATCAACGAGCTTCTCCTAATTTACCAATGCATTATTCTCCGGACCCACAAGCAAGTATGCAGTTCCATCAACAGCCGCCACAACCATATCAACAAGTTCCACCACCACCTCACATGCCTTCAAGAGGTCCAGCAGATATTCAAAACGGTCCTCCTCTACTACAACAGTCAATGATCTGTCAACCTGCTCCAAAGGGGAAACAAACAGATACTCAACAGAAACGATCTCGCCGCAAGTGTACAGTCCCCGACTGTCCCAATAGAGTAGTTCAAGGTGGTCTATGCATAACACATGGAGCGAAACGAAAGATCTGTTCACATCCTGGTTGTACAAAGAATGTCAAAAAGCTTGGACTGTGCAGTGCTCACGGACCTGCTCGTAAGAAGTGTGAATTTGAAGGGTGTGTCAAGGTAGCCGTACAAGGTGGAAGATGCATTGCTCATGGAGCAAAGAAGAAGCTTTGTAGTTTCGAGGAATGTAAGAAACAGGCTATATTGGGTGGTATGTGTAAGAAACATTATGATGCGGTTAATGGTGTTGTGAAGCAAAAGAAGAAGGCCGCTCCCAAACAGAAGCAGCCACCCTCACAAGGTGGTGGTGGACATCAAAGAGGACTCTCGATATTCCAAGATAGCAATGTGGTGGATAGAATTATCAACAATACAACACCTCCAGCGGATAATGACGGTCTACACGGCCTTAATATATAGGTCCACTAATTTATTTGAGTCATCTCTTCCTACCTTTACCCTTTCTAAGCCTCTTTTTCTTCATGACAATTTGTGTCTTCTTCTTCTTGTTGCTACCATCATTCTCACTGTTTGCCACTAGAGCCTCTATTACATGAATCCCTTTCTCATTCAACTCTTCTTTTTGTTTAGGACACATCGGTTTTGTTACTGTAATAGGATCGGGAAATTGTGCTGAGTCTATTACAATCTTCGACAGCTTTCTTCTTGTGTGTTCGCAAGCTAAAGTGGAAGCATTCTTTGCACGTATTGCAACTGACACTTTATCGCCTCCTTGTCTCACTTTGTCCAAGTTGTCCTTTCTTAGTAAATGAATTGTTGGCCAGGGAGTTTTGAATCTGAAGTTGTGATCCTTATGAAAGGGAAAGAGTTGAACTAAGCAGGATGTATCATCAAAGCTCAGCTGTGATCCAGCACCTGGGATTTTACTGCTGCATCCCCAATAAAAATCTGAGAACTTGAACTTAACAGAGTCATTTTGGAATTCTTGGACAAAGGGGAATATGATGAATGTATTTGGTCTTATCTTGGAGTCTGATACCTTTAGGAGCTTCTCTATCTCATTCTGCATGAAAGTCTCGACTCCATTCATATCATCCACGCAATCATGTGGCCAAATTGCAATTCTATAATCACTCTTGTATCCATTTCTTCATTGTATTGTGAACATAGTTCATGTCGGCTTGATGGTTTCGTGGTGTCTCTGATGTCATGTAACGAAGTCGAAAAAGAGAACTTTGACTGTGCAGATATGTTGTATTGGCAGCCCTACTAAACGCCTTCCTATGTCGAGTCATCGACATTAACCTGAATGCGATATTGGCTGGCATACTTTTATCTACTTCTTCTTATGTTTGTTTCTTTGGCGTTAGATTGCAATTTGAATGAAATTTTCAGTGGAAGGATACTAACTTGAACAACTTATGCGATCTAAGGTCGTTTGAATGTGTACCTAGTATTTATTCACTAGTCACATCATTTCTCTCTAAAAAGCACAAACCAGATATGTATAAACTATCCTTTTCTTTGAATACTCATTCCTATCGTGGTCTTTTGAATTCGAAGTAATCCGTCGTCTCGCGACTCTACACTGTTGTCAAAATCTCCAAGTAGGCAGCATCACCCATCTCTCTCTACCTTTGGCTATATATATATATATAAGAAATGAAGAAGAGAAAGACGATCAGGGTATATTAAAGTTGTAGTTTTGCACATTCATAGTCAAGATATCTTGAATAAAATTTCATGATGCAGTGTTTTCATCGTCATATCGTCACAGGTTTCTCTTCTCCCAAAAAGATATCCATCAAATTAGAAGATATATAACCCATCAGTTTAAAAATACAATAACAATTAGGTTTGTTCTCATAACAACTACGATAGCGTTCTGAAGGTGTCCTAAGAATTGATCCTCATTTGGGTTTTTGATACTACTTCTCCCCCAGAAACATATTACACAAACTATATTACGCCTCTCCAGAGTAAAGGTTAACATCCATCGAGAGATATTCTAAGTCTCCCGAATAATTCAGAGTCATTATATCAGTATTTTTCTTTACGATCATTGGCGTTTTACGTGTTGTGATGTATGTATATCCTCGCCTCTTCCGAAATTTATCCTCTGCCGACACTACTATATCAACATACCAAACACAGTATACACTTACTTATACACTTACATTGCATTACCAAATGATCATTATATTTCAATCGCCACTCTCTTTACCATTCCTTCGTGTAGGAAAGCGTCATGAATTGGCTTCATATTCATATATACCTCCCATGATGATATATCAAATCAAATCCATAAATTTCACATGTCTCAACGCGATTTGGGTTGAAAGTATAGAGGATTCTTCTTCATGCATCGAATTAACAGATCAGTATGTCTTGGACATAGTAGCATCTTTTCCTATTCATTACATTATGAGATGTTGATGTTCAGTGATTGCCAAATTGACACAGATACATTTTAAACTCAAAATTTACTAACTTACTTTTGGTGATCGGACATTCTTCTCGATAGCACATGCCTCCATATCAAGATATTGCTTAGAGCATGGTCCTTCTCGGAGCTTATCTTCTTTGTCAACCATCAGTAGTATTAGTATAATATATCCTAGCTAGTAGCGACCAGCCGCACCAACCAGCGTCGTTTCGCGATAGAACGTACATAATTTTACTTGCCTTACTGAAGGGCTGCCCGGCCCTTGATCTCCATCTCAAATCTCAACAAATAAACACAATCTCTATCTCGTCTACTAGTAAACTGTAAGTTGACCGCTAGTACAACGGCGACGGCGTCCCCTACGGAGGGTTGATGCTAACCGGTCACAAATTATCATCGTTATATAACCCTGGAGTAGTTTGTTGCGAAGGTCGGCGATGGGCACCACATAGTTTGATTGAAGGTGAACCTTGCAAGTTGCAAGCAACTTCATTCCCTCATATTATGAAGTTGACTGATGTTATCATATCATCGTGAACGTTTGCCTCTTCCTACGCTGCTGAAGCTCTCCAGGGTTGATTATATTGTATACCTGTATCTTCTCTTACTCACCCACCCACTATCATATTTTTACCTTATCTTCCAACAGTCTATATAATTTTATATTTCTAATATGGTCAATATCCCCAAGGAACGTAAGACATACTGTGCCGGTAAGAAATGCCGTAAGCACCAAAATCACAAGGTAACACAATACAAGGCCGGTAAAGCATCCAACTTTGCCCAAGGTAAGCGTCGTTACGATACCAAGCAGATGGGATTCGGTGGACAAACCAAGCCCGTATTCCACAAAAAGGCCAAGACTACACGTAAGATTGTATTACGTTTGGAATGTAAGAAATGTAAAACGAAGAAACAGCTAACATTGAAGAGGACGAAGCACTTTGAATTGGGTGCCAAGAAGCAAGAGGCTGGTCATCAATATTAGACACAGTACTTATAACTTCTTTTCTATTAATGATTACATTTCACACACATCATAGTCTATCTTTCACCTGAAGTTCCCCTATTTCGTTGTACCTCTCTCATGTATTGCAGTTCGTGCACACGTTTGTTATTTGTGCGCAAAGCTGAGCAGCAGCACAGATGTATCGTCACGAGGTGTGTATGTCATGAGTAGAAGGAGAGGAATCTCTGATAGTTGCAGAACCACAAAGGTAGTTCAAGAAAGAGAGGAGATCACATTTGGAATAATTACTTGTCTATTCATTCCCTTATGGTATCAGGTATTGTTGCCAGCCGAAATGCGCCGCTATACAAAAGCAAGCTGTGAAGGTATTAGTGATCACAAGTGATGCACAAGATATGCACACTTCAGTTATGTACAACGATGCGATACTTTATAAGAAGAAGATAGACAAGAGTATACTTTTTATTTTCTTTTTTTATAAGGGTTACAATATTCTTCTTCTCGGCTTTGGATAATAGGCCAAGTAGTCGAACATTATTCTTCTGCTCATGGCTATTTATATTTTATATTTTTAGTAGATGGGTTTCCTCTTCTTACTCTTGGGGGGATAGTATTTGTATAGACACAAACACTTCTTGAGGGAAAAGGAGTAAAATTCGCGTTGTTTTCCCGTGGAGAGAATTACTCAGCCTTGGAGAGGACAACACCCTCAAACTTATCTTGGAACCATTGAATAGCATCTTCCTTCTTGATCTTGTGTGGGAAACCAACGCGTCCCTGTCTAACCTTCCTCCGTGCCACGCGAGCACCAGGTCGGGTAAGACAGATGAAGAAATCCATACCATAAATACCAGTGGTAGGATCATACTTGATACCTAAATCGATATGTTCATTAATACCAAAACCAAAGTTACCAGTCTCGCTAAAGTTTTGTTGTAACAATTCATATTCTTTCACCTTCAATCCACGTTCTAGAATTTCAAGTGCCTTCTCCCCGCGTACGGTAACATGGACTGAAATCTTCTCGTTACGTCTGATACCGAATGAACGGAGGGTGTATCGTGCCTTGGAGTAGACGGGTTGTTGACCGGTAAGTTGTTCAAGGACACGGGCTGCTCGGGTGAGACGATCACCAGACTCTCCTACACAACAATTCAGGATGAGCTTGTCAACCTTAATGTCCTTCATTGGGTTCTTCTTGCCTTCGGATGCCATGGTTATTAGTGAATAATATATATGAATATAATATAAGCAATTGATTGTTTATTGCAATAGGTTGACAATGGTATTATATTGTGATAGGCGCAAATTACCTCTTTACTAATTTGATGCCCCTGGGCTTCAATTGCTGAAGTGACTAAGTAAAAATATATTTGACGGGCAGGACGTTAATTCATTGTACTGATATGATAATAATACGGTCAATACGGTACAATGTACAAAGGATACCCACAAGATACCAGAGCGAAGGTCACGAATCTCTCACAACCATTCAAATTCGGTCAAGCACAACAACAAGAAGAACAAAAGTGCGTGTTGCAATGACGATAAGGTGCATGAAGTTAATAACCAATCATTGATCTCATAATAAATTGCAATAGACCAAAACAACATACTACATTTATTATCATATCATTCATCATGTCACTCGAAGAATCCTTAGCATCCCTCTCCTTAGGAGATGAATCCTCCCTAGTATCAAAGGTTAAATCCGAGGGTATTAAAAAGTCTGGATTAGCAAACTCCATCCATGCACTTGCCGCCAAGGCTGAATCTAAAGATGAAACCGAGGCAATTGCCGGTCTAACACTTGTCAAAGCTCTATCAGAGGAGGCACCCGATGCACAAGCCGTTACAAAGACATGTTTAGCCGCATGTATCGAACAGGGTGGACATAAATCGAAGAATGTACAAAAGGTAGCTACCGAGGCTGCACTGGCAATATGTTCCAACATTAACCCATTTGCTATGAAATCATTATTACCTATCATTTTTAGTAAATTGCCTGTCGAGAAGAAGTGGCCTATACGTGAAATGGCATTAAAGTGTTTGGCGTCATTCGGGGAGAGTGCACCGAAGCAGCTTGGTAATGCTTTGCCAGAGGTTGTTCCTGAAATTACCGCTTGTATGTGGGATACTAAGAAGCAGATTAAGGTTGCTTCTACTGCTGCTATGAGAGAGGCACTTAAGGTTATTGGTAACAAGGTACGTCTTTGTGTGTTGTTTGTGTTGTTGTTGTGCACATGATATGCGCTCTATTTTTGCATCTCACCACAAACACCATCTCTACTTCAATACTAATACCCCTATACTACAGGATATTGAACACATGACCGAAAAGATCTTAACCGCCATCACTAAACCCAAGGAAGTTCCCGAAATCATGCACGAAATGGCAGGAGTTACCTTCGTCCAATCTGTTGAATCTGCCGCACTTGCCATGGTCGTTCCACTACTACTACGTGGATTACGCGAGAAGAGTATCGCCACCAAACGTCAAAGTGCCGTGATTATTAACAACATGTCCAAACTTGTTGATAATCCAGTTGAGGCCGCGCCATTCTTACCATTGCTTTTGCCTGCATTGGAAACGAATGCCACGAGTATCTCAGACCCCGAGGCACGTGGTGTTACCGAAAAGGCTGTGGAGCAATTACTACGATTGAAGGGATTAGCCGATAAGGCTGTTAGTATCGTGGGTGATGTTAGTAAGTTAAATGCCGAATTTAAGAAGGCATTCGGTATCGAGGGTGGTGATGATGCTGGATTAGAAATGATCGTGGCACATGCCTCGACTATTGCCACATGCATGATGGACCTTAAGTATATGGAGGATGTTCAGTGGAAGAAGAATTTATCAAGTACCTTCAGTTCGTACTATGATGACTCTGCAAGCGAGACTAATATTGAAAAGGTCCGTGTCGAGGCTGAGAAGATGATTGAGGTTGTCGAGGAAGACGATGAGGAGGATGATGCCGAGGAACTTTGTAACTGTCAATTCACCTTGGCATACGGTACCAAGATTTTACTCCACAATACCAAGATGAAGCTCCTTCGTGGTAAGAAGTATGGTTTGTTGGGAGGGAATGATTCCGGCAAGACTACGCTCATGAGAAGTATCGCCAATAATCAGGTTGAGGGATTCCCTGATAGTTCCGACGTACGTACCGTCTTCGTTGAGGCTGATATTCAAGGTGAACAGAGTCATCTTTCGTGTATTGAGTATATCGTTATTGATCCGAAGATTCAAGCTTTGGGATGTACTAAAGAGCAAGTACGTGAGATGTTGGCCACTGTTGGATTCGTCCCTGATGGTAAGGCCAAGCCTGATCATGCCGTATCAACCCTCTCTGGTGGATGGCGTATGAAGTTGGCGCTTGCTCGTGCCATGCTTCAGAAGGCTGATATTTTGTTGATGGATGAGCCGTGAGTATTAGTCTCTGCGTTGGTCGTTTAGTGTCAGCCTGTTTATTGCAACCCTCTCTCACACACTTCCTCTTTCTTCTATTGGCAGTACAAACCATTTGGATGTTATCAATGTTGCATGGGTGAAGAAGTACCTTAACTCCCTTACTGATGTGACTGCCATCATTGTATCACACGACTCTGGTCTTCTCAATGATTGCTGTACCCACATTCTTCAGATTGAGAACTTGAAGTTGAACTCATACAAGGGTAACTTGGATGAATTCGTCAAGGTCAAGCCAAGTGCACGTGCATACTTCTCCATTTCTGAGTCCAAGATGAAGTTCAAGTTCCCCCAACCCGGTCCTATTGAGGGAGTCAAGTCGAAGGGTAAAGCTTTGATGAAGATGTCCAAGTGTACGTTCACATACCCCGTGAATGAAACACCTACTCTCTTTGACATTTCCGTGCAAGTATCATTGAGTTCTCGTGTTGCCTGTGTCGGAGAGAACGGTGCAGGAAAGTCCACCATGATCAAGCTTCTTGTTGGTGAGATCGAGCCCCAGACTGGAGATGTTTGGAAGCATCCTAATGCCCGTATTGCCTACGTCGCTCAACATGCCTTCCACCACATTGAGTCTCACTTGACCAAGACACCCAATGAATACATCCGTTGGCGTTATGCCAACAATGGTGAAGATAAGGAGAGTCTTGTCAAGGTTACCATGCAGTTCTCTGATGAGGAGATCAAGCTTCAGAAGACACCCTATGAAATTCAATTCACTGATGAGGAGTCTGGCAAGATCTCCAAGGTTAAGAAGGTTGTTGCTGAGCTTATTGGTGGTCGTAAGACGAACAAGCAAAAGGATTACGAGTATGAGGTGAGGTATGCTGGTTCTTCCGTTGACTCTGGCGAATATCTTCCTGGTAAGACTTTGAAGAAGATGGGATGGGATAAGGGAATGAAGGCTGTTGATATGAAGATTGCCCAGCGTGCTGGTCTATACGTCCGTCCTTTGTCCACCAAGAATGTTGAACAGCATCTTGAGGATTGTGGTCTTGATAAGGAGTTCGGTACACACTACCGTTTGTCCGCCCTTTCCGGAGGACAGAAGGTTAAGGTTGTATTGGCCGCTGCTATGTGGAATCAACCACACATTCTTATTCTTGATGAGCCTACCAACTACCTTGACCGTGATTCTCTTGGTGCCTTGGCTGGTGCAATTGAAACCTTCGATGGAGGTGTTGTTATCATTTCACACAACAACGAATTCTGCTCCAAGCTATGTCCCGAGACATGGGTTATGGATGCCGGTCACCTCGAGACTAAGGGTGATGCCGAATGGATGCTTAAGCAGGATACCAAGATTGATGATCAACAACAGTTGACTGAGGTTACAGATGCCGCTGGTAATGTTACAAAGCTTAAGGGACAGAAGAAGAAGTTGTCCAAGAAGGAAGAGAAGCAACTGGTGAAGAAGATTAAGTCCAAGTTGAAGAACGGAGATCCTCTTGATTCTGACGAAGAAGAGTTTGCCATTGATAAGGATTTGATCTAAAGAGACGAGTGAGTATATAAATTTTGAGGGGAATGCTATTAATTGTAAGAGGGTTAGATTACAATAGCAAATAAGTGTATTAGAGTGAAAGTGATTGAATGATAAATCTTATCTTTGTGTTTCCTAGCGAATCCAATTCACTCTAGCACGCTAACTATTCCATTCCTTACCTTTCCTGAAAGGAGTTTCTATGAAGCATGAAAACTGATTTACTATGAGTGATAGATATGATGTTGAGATCTTTGGTAGATGTGTTGTTGTTGGATTTGATGTAATGGATTAATGACATGCTATAGCGGCTATATTATATACCTTAGTAGAGAGACATTGATAAAAAGGCGCCACCGCTACTAACAACTTTCAAGATACTCATCACAAGAGATGAAAGTCGACTTCAATCCATCACAAATAGAAATTGTTGGGAGAGCAGCCTCCAGTGATAACAACAGTCATCGATATATTAGTCTATGATTGGATCATAATATCTTGTCTAAACAAAAGATTGGTGTTAGCATTTAATATGTTGGTGATGTAGTATCAGTGTTATGGTGTATGAGTACGTTACATGATGAAGCAATAGAGGACCGATATAATTCAACAATCCCCGTTAGTTGACCATTAGTTATCCATATCTGATGATGCAAGATATCCACCAAGTTGCTCAAAGCATGAATCACACAAACAATGGCCACATTGGAGTGCTACAATTGGATTAAACTCATCTAAACAAACAGGACATGTCGCTGTCGCAAAACATCTAATAGCTCCATAGTCTCTTAGGTGTGTAATGGGATTACTTGGAACTTGGTTGTTAGTATCCTCAGTGGTGGTATTTACTTGATGAGCTGTTCGTTCAATGAGGAATCTCAGAAATGGAGATCTAGCAACTGGCATCTCTTCACTAATGTCTCTACTATCATTGTCATTACTGGATTGCACAATGTTGCCAGAAGATGTTGAGTTTGATAAGGAAGACGTATCAACAAACAAGTCATCATCTCGTGATATTTCAAATCCCCTATTAAGCAATGATTGATCAGTTGAACGAGTATCTTCATCATCGTCAATCTCATCTTCACACACTGAAACTTCATTGATACTATGTGTTTCTGATCTGACTTCGTTTGTGAGCTCATTGTGCTCTACTTCTTCGCCATTAACGACATTGATATCTTCTAACGGAGGCATTGAATCACTATCATCATCATCAGTACCACGGAAGAATGCCGAATAGCTTTCGTTGTCTTGTGTCTCTGGGCGGTTGTCTACTTCCCCATTTTGCTCCTCTGAACCTTGTGTAGTTGTTGGAATTGTAATACTTCCCTCTACTGGTAAATGGACAACCATACACGTTGGGCAAACTAGTTGGTCCTGTCTTCTGACGTCAACTGGAGGGTGTAATTGTGGATCTAGCAGCAACGGAGCCCTATCATCATCAAGAAATAGAGATGACAACAGCAACTGCTCGAGTAGTTGGGGATCTGCTCTGCTATCGTCTGCGCCAACACCGTTCGTAGGTCGTCCTGCCATGCTTGCCATTGACTGAATGATAAATTGCGTTAGTGGATTAAAAAGTAAAGCTGCATGTTCATCTTGTACTTGTCTGCGATTCAATACGAATGGCAACAATGGATTGAATGTGACTTCATGATTACTAGTCGTCAGGTCGATGGACGATGGAACAGCATTTCTTCTGACATTACTACTACGAGGTCGTATTTCTTCCATTATTGGCACTGAAGAAGAAGAAGAAGAAGACGACATACTGTCATCTAATCTTTGTTCAGTTAGAGACGGCATTTCTTCGCTTGTAGACGAACCACTATCTGATTCGTGATCACTGCCGCTTTGTATGGCGTTGTCAATGCTCGATGCCTGCATGATAGTCGTATACAGTTACTGACTTAAGCGAGAGTCTGACAGAGAGTGATTAGCTCTCAGAGTGATTTATTAGGTAAGTATGGTAGTACCTGCGACGAAAAATATGTTTATTTTTCTTACTAACTATTCACACATTTTCATTGGCTGTGAATCCTAACTCTACAATTATCAAGATGCCGTTGTCACGGCTTGCATTCACAAACCCCCAAACAGTAGGGAAGAAGAATCTCTACAGTATTGAAGAAGGCGACGACGAAGGCAGTTTAAATAGCAGCGGTGAAGACGATGTACTATCACTACTGTCAAAATCAGGTACTAGACAATCGACAAGTTTATCTGCCACTAAACCAAGTGATTCAAGTTCCTTCATTTCTAAGCAACTCGGTAAGCTTAGCCAAAGTGTGCTGGAAATACAACAGAAGTTGCAAGACAACAACGCAACAACTGCCAACGAAACTAGCAGGACTATTCTTCAAAGACTGTCCGCAAGTGAAGAAAAATTGTCAACCATTTTGACTGGTATGCAGCAATTGCAATTGCAAATGACAAATTTTGACAAGGACCATGCTAATCATAAGGAGGCTTTGTTGAGTCTAAAGCTTGCAGCAGAGAATGAACGGAATGTGTTACAGACTCAGATGAACAATGTTAAGTCAAGAGCAGCTGAACAACAAAGTGCCTACGAGAAAGAGATTAGTCTACTAAATCAAGAGATTGACGAATTTGAGTACGAGAAGAAACAGATGTTTATGGAGAAAGAGAAACTGAACAAGAAACAGATAGAGTTAGACAAGTCTGAAGCTCTCTTTGAACAACGAAAGATTGCTGCTCAAGATGACATGGATCATGCTGAGAGGACAATGTCAAGCCTTCGAGATGCTGAAAATAGACTTAGTGAGGAGATGGAAAGGCTTCATGAACTCAGTGAACATGTTAGACAGAAGAATATTGAAGCTCAAGATAAGTTGAACCGTGCTGAGCAACTTGAAAGTGCACTTCATGAGAAGGAAACTTCTCTTAGACAAGAAGCTGAAAATATCAAGAAACAACGACAAGAGATTGCCGAACAACGTATGGATCTCACAAGGGAACGAGTTTCGTTGCTAAAGGAGAGGTCGAGAGATAAAAGAAGTGTTTGTGAAGGTTCTACTAGATCATATCATGACCTTGGCTTAATGCAACCCGATGTCAGAAGAACGTTACTTGCTATTCAGAACGATCTGAATAACTGAGGCGAGAGTAGTTGGTACTCAATTGTAAAAAGAACACGAAACCTTATACATTATTCGCTATAAGGAATGATATGACAACCAAGTAGTCCTCTCCCAGCCCAAGTTCGTGGTTTTAACTCCACAACTTCTGTCTTGATGACCTCCGCTATGCCACCTAACTCGGTAGACTTTCGTCGGACAGCTACAGTAATACTTTTATTATCATTTGCTGCACTGGGTACTAATTCAGCAATAGCTTTAAAATCATTATGATTTGTAGAATTTACATTACCAAAACATATAATGACATCATTAACTTTTAATCCGGCTTCTGATGATGGTGAGTGGTTTGATACCTCGTCAATAATTGCAAATGGTGTTGTAAATTGCTGTCCTTCCTGAAACGAAACAGATGTTTGCTGTAGTTGATTGGTATTGCCACTAGTACTAGACACTCCTTCGCTTCCACTACTCTCGGCATTATTTGTCCTTAAATTTGTTGCTAATGCAGCATTAGATGTTGCATACAAATCATCAAATGATCGCATCTCGCCATCTTCTACGCCTGCAACCGACCCATCCCACGATTTCACCACCCATTTGCCTGTCTTTGGGTCAAACTTTGGCTTTGGCTTTGATGCTAATCGGGCCTTCTTTTCTTCTTCATCTTCTTTAGTTGTTGTTGAACTAATACCACCATTGCTGCTACTACTTCTAATACCATTTTCTTCACCACCACAACCTTTTGCAAGTGCAGCAACCTCTTTTAAACCAATATCAATCTTCTTTACCAATGCTTTGTGATCATTTTGTATTTCCTTGAACCGTTTACGTAATGTTCGAGCACGGTAGACATCAATATCAGCTCGGGGATATCCCTCGGCATCTACTAATGGTGAATCTATCCCTATTGGAGGTCCCTGTTTTTGTTTGTTGTATTATATAATGGTGAAAATATCAATTAGATACTACCATCAAAATACACAACATCTTGTATTACCAACCATTTCTTCGCATCCCATCATAACAATAGATATTATCATCGCATAGTAGGGTAACACAGCAGTGTACATACTACCTAATACTCATACTACCTGTAACAAAAACAAGAATACTTACCCCATTTGGAGCTTCCGCGGTAAGCTCTGAAATGATTGCTTCTGCCTCATCCGTTAGTGCTTTCTTCTGTTTGTCAAGAGCTAGTAGCTCTTGTCTCTTTGTTTCCATAGGCGATAAAGTATTAGTAGTAGAGATGGCCAGGAGCTTAGTCGATGGGAATAAATTTGGCGATAAACGAAAAGTGTCCTCGGGGGACACCTGAGGACACCTTAAGTGTCCCCCGAGGACACCTTGGCAACTTGGGGGACACGTAGGGGACAATTAAGCTGTCCTCTACTGTCCTTTGCTAGCTGTCCTCTGCTGTCCTCTCGAGGATAAACTGTATGAAAGTTGAGAGGTTAAATAGCAATACCAAGTGTTCTCATCCTGTGCTGATAGCGTAATATCGGCTCCCTAATTATTATACCGCAATTCTCCCAACGCCAACGCATAGTATCATCAATATCAACTATCTATCATGAGTACTCAACTAATGATGATATGTTGATATGTTGTACATGGTTAATGATGTTTTAGATACACCACGATAGAGACTTTAACAAACGATTACTGCATTTAGTAAATGAACATGCCGCTCAACATCAAATAATTATTTTGACAACAATATGAATTAGATGAATTAGAGTGCAAGAGAATCAGCCATTTATAATAACGGAGAGAGCCGGGGATAGTTTGCAGCGATATACACATTATTATTGGCACCCCCCAGCGTGCCTAATGTACATTGAGTGTGAGGGAATCACCTCCATATATCCAACACCTACGGCTCCTTTGCCTATTTGCAATCATCAATTCGCCAGAGAGAAACAAACTTCAAAACTTCAAGCACTCGTTATTATCATGCTCTCCCATTCTCTCCCTATCATCTATACAAAGTTTGTTTAGGTTGTGGCGACGTAGGTTGGGGAGAGGGGGTGTAAATGATGGCTACTACACAAGATGGTCACATATCGTATCAACTGCAATTATCATCTACTTTATCATCTTATCTTTTACACCAACTAATCAACTAACAAAAAACAAAGAGATCCCACCATCCACCAACAACTTACAAACAAATTAAATACTTTAAATGTCAAAGATTGGCCTGCCTGTCTCCACTAATATCACAGAAAAGATGAGTAAAAAAGTGAGATGAATTGATTAGAATTACAAAATCAGACGGGAGGCACTTACTATCATATTGGACAATTACACAGATGGCCTCAACGCACATTTTGTGCAAGTCCATCTTGTCCTGGGTTCCTTTCTTCCCATGGCGGAAGGTATTGCCCAAGATTCGATAGGACTTCAGCTTAGCATGCAGTGTCTCTTGCCTATTCTTCGCTCGGCCTAAGAACTGTTTTAGTTCCTTTGATTGGCCATGTCGGGTGCAAGTAACCTTTTCAGGCATGCCTTCATATCCACTGTCTCCGATGGCCTTCTTGCCTAGTGGTATTTTGAAGTATAGGGAAGACTTATCACGGTCCTCTATCTTCACTTCCTTCTTTCCTCCACGGAATAAAGTGCCATCATGCATTTCACCAGCTGGGAATGGACCTCTCATGTGAACTATTTCAGGTCGGCGAAGGGAACACCCAAACTCCCACTTTATGCCACATCCATTATTTTTATGGTTATAATACTTGGAGCTAGGATCTCCACGGAACTCTTCAGCTCCAAAGTTCTATGAAAGAATTAGAAAGATTAGAGCTACAAATTTACACAACAACGACAAACAGAAGCCTACAAAACAAACCTACCACACAATCAACAGTCAACAAATGAACCTCGTCATCTTCAAAACCATCAAATGTAATCTTAATAGCCTTAAGAGATTGGATAGCTGCTCCATACTCCTTGACTTTGCATCTGATATGGTCTTCACAATACCCCCAACATCCAGATAAGACCT
>Ga0075439_12475_pt1 | contig 24180 bp, 14 predicted proteins | sample MintriSingleCell_FD_74264 | JGI IMG/M metagenome (GOLD analysis project Ga0075439, IMG submission 74264) | Marine eukaryotic communities from Monterey Bay, USA to study complex ecological interactions - Minidiscus trioculatus JGI Plate_4_G5... | ecosystem: Environmental > Aquatic > Marine >... | reverse complement strand
TAGGATATTACCCGGCTATAGAAAAGGTGTATGAGAGGTACATCCTACACTTTCAGGCTGTTATATCCATATTAGGCCATGATATAGAGGTCGTAAGTTGAGCTTCCATCTTCCCCCACTATGGTATCCTAGGATACCGGTGCTAAAATAACCCTATTGAAATCTCAAATTTGCAATAGCTTTTAGTATGCTCTACTACGCCGCCGATACTAAGAATCCGACCATGAAAATCAATACACGCACTGTCAGAGAGCTATAGTGAAGGATATTGTGCTCGGAACTATGCAAAACGGACGTCTAGGTGGGTAGATATGGCCAAAAAGTCAACACTGGGGTACAACTGGGGTACTAGGAAGGAAAGGGTTAAGTCAGATCTTTATCTAATATCTTTCAATTGGTGGTGACCCGAGGCATAGAAATGAAAATTTCAAAGATTTTTTTGACTGGATATTGTTTGGATCTTTAGACTCGTGGTCTCAATATGTATGGTGCTGTCGAGATATAGCTGTGAATTACAGATCGTTAGATTCATTATCTGTTTCCTCTTACAACATTGTATCATAATATCATAATGGCTCGTCGCGGCTACAATAATGAAACTACAGAATCCAATTCAGACGAGGATAAAATCAAATCAATAGTCTGGCGTGACTTTACCTTCTTACTGCTAGCATTACTAGCATCATTTGCAATTAGTTATATAGAAGTTAATGCCGGTGATGCCTCCTTACGTGGTGGCACACCCGACTCTCGTGGTATAGTCGATACTGGCTTTATTGCTACGTCAAAACTACACAATTGGTTAGCACAACATCGTGATGTTAATGATATATTGGCATTCTTAAATACTATTGGGTGTGTTTTATTACCGGCAGTTTATTTAGTACATGTTACTGTATGGGTTGGTGATTATGATTTGGCATTTAGATATTTGGCAACACAGTGTTTACGTAGTATATGTGGGTGGTTTACTTATTTACCGAGTAGTCCGGAGTATTTAATGAGTTATTATGATGTCCCGGATATCTTTCAATGTATGACAAAGGAGTGTGGCGATCCTAGTTTAGAGGAGGTGCAGCCGTTTGTTAGTTTCTTTAGTGGACATGTCGCTACTATGGTCTGTTGTGCTAATCAGTGAGTTATATTGTTTGTTAGGTGTGGTATTGATATGTGTATACCATGTGTTCTGTCTATCATCTAACCTATCTCTATACATTCTATACTACTTCTAGTATGTATACACACGGATATAGACGATTGGGTATCATCTGTCATGTAATCAACGTACTACAAATCATTCGACTATTATCATCAAGGGGACATTACTCAATTGACATTATCATCGGATGGTATGTTGCCATATATGTTAGTAGATCAGCCGGACGTCTTGGTCGGTACTATTCACGAGGTGCAAGATTTAGAGACTTTGGTCCAAAGTCCCGAAAGGAGGCATTCGAAACCTTTATTGGAGTTAATGATGATATGAGAAGTCGACGGTTATCAATGGTCATTCGGGAGCAGAATTTGGAAGAGACATTACTGGAAAGTCCGCGTTAGTATTGTTTCATTGTATGAATTCAAGTGTTCAATATGAAATATCAGTGATTTGGCTACTTCATTTGGCCTCCATACCCCATTATTTGATTGCCTTTACAAACCACATATAACAAACGTCATTACTATCGTCTCTCTTTATCTTCATAAACCGTGAAACGCGCATCTTCCAGAAATTGGAGAATGATGACTTCAATGTACTTAAACAGTCGGTACATATAACAACGGCCAAGCTTGCTGCTAGGGGTACAATATCATTACACGATGAGAGGATATCAGAGAGTGGGGATAGTTCATATGGTGACGATAGTGGCCATGGTATTAAGAAGCGTATTTGATTGTGGTACAAGAGGAGGGTTGAGAGGTTTTATGTCTCGTTTGATACAGGTGGTTAGTATTGTGTTTGTACAAACTAAAGACTAAAGAAGTAAAGCTGTTTTGACCGATATCCATATGCTATCTAGTTCTATATCTTATATGATAAGCATCATTCGATAACCCAGTATCTATCTAGTTCCATTTCATCTACTCCGTAAATCATTTCTTCTTCTTTGTCTTCTTACCTTTGCCCTTCTTCTTACCTTTCTTGCTCTTCATTTTAGTGACTAGTCTACGATCTGTTAGTCCTCTCCACAACTTTTGCAAAGCCGTAGCTCCCTTGGCAAGTATCTCCTCGGCTTTCCTTTCTAACTCAATCACCTATATAGCAATAGACAGATCCAATGAGCGAGGAGTTAGTTTAGGGCGAGCATGGAAGTTAGAATATAAACTACGGTACACTTACCAGATTCAACTTCTCTTGTTCTTCCAACTTCTTCGCCTTATTAGCGTCTACCATTTCAAAATGCTCAACTAGTTGTGTCGTTCGCTCATTCTGTTGCTCAATGTCGGACTGAATTGACTTGATACTTGACTGTTTTGTGGTTTTAGTAAGTTCATGTTTAGAAGTGAGCTGCTGAATAGATTGCTTTAAAGTTGATATAGAAGTCTGTAGCCGAGTTTCTTCTTCAAGGTGAAGACTCCTCTCCTCTTCCAGCTGTTTCGACAGAGTATCTCTCTTCTTAGATAGCTCCTCGTATTCGGATTGAAACAAAGTAGACTTTGCTTCCAACTCTGCATTCAACTTAATCTCCGTTTCTTTTTGTTCATTCGTCATTTTAGATAGCTTGTCATTGTATATACTCTTCAATGACGAGAGCTCTTCTTCCAATTCTAATCTACGTTCCTTTCTTTCTTGCTGCCGATCGTTCAGTTTTGATTGAAGTCTTACAAGCTCGTCATGTTTTGTACTCTCTTCACACGAATAGTTCCTAGTGTCACTACGTAACCTCTCGTCTTCGGCAACAGATAGTTGAAATGTGTGGGTAGTCATATGCCGGAGTAATTCTAAGTCATTGGAAAGTGACAGACGATTAGCATCCTCATCATCTGAACAATCCTTCAGTGCTTCGATTGAATTGTCCAATATACTAGTAACTTTATCGGAATAGTCTGCCGTAACTCTTTGCATGGCTGTCTTTACCTCTTACTCTTATCCTCTAATGTCAGCTTGTTAATATAAATGTGTAAGGAGGAGAGAGGTAGGTGGATACTCTTTATTCTTATTCTATTGTCAGCTTGTTATTGTAAATGTGGGAGGAGATAGGGGGTGCTACTCTTTTTAAGTAAGTAGGTATTGTTTCATTTTGTGTGTAATTTTTTGCCGCTTGGCTAAGTATTATCAGATGATACCTAGTAAAGGTCAGGACTTGTAATTGTGTACTCTTCTTGTTCTTTGACTACGATGAGGTCCGATCCCATCTACTTCTCAGCAGAGTTAACAACTTTGTCTGTCTTCTTCAATGAATTGGATAACTCAGAAGCGATAACAGCAACAACTATACCCGCTGAGATAACAGGAGCCTTGACTAGAAGTACAATCGAAGTAATAACAGCTCCTTTCTTGCCAAGGACGTACTTTTTGGATTCAATATCGTCCTTCTTCTCCTTCTTGTCATTGATATGAGATGATACCCACCAAGGCTGCATATCCTTTAGTGAACCAGAGTCTTCGTCTTCATCTTCTATCTTGAGACGAGCATGTGACGCTTGGTAGCCTCGATTACGAAGCACACGCTCAGATTCATCATCCGTGCTACTACTAAACTCGACATTTCCAGCTAATAAATCCATTCCTTCTTGACGATCGGCATCTATAAAGTTGTTGACATAGTATCTTGTAAGACTATTAACTCCATCATCCATTGCACCCTTCTTTGTTCGTTTACCCGTTCGTGTAAAGTCTCCTTTTAAAGCTGGTGTACCGGCATATAGACGTGATATAGCATCAGCATTATCAGCCCATAGATATCTATGTGATTCCTCGCCTTCTATCCATGGTAGTGTTAATGGATGTTGTTTATATCCCACAACGTATTCAAGTGGCAGTGTTCGTCGACGACGGAATCGACGTATTATCCCATTATCAGCTTTGGTTAGACCGAGTCGTTCGTGCAGTTGACGGTAGAGGACATACCGACCGAACATACTTTGAACTACATTTGTTCTATCAAGACAATCCATGCAGTTGGTACGAACAACGCCATCTTGTAAACTCTGTATCTCCCAATCATTATTATCAGTTGGCACGGCCGAGAAGTATCCTTGCTCATTCAGTGTTGGGGTTACTTGATCTAATAGTAGAGATAGCCGATCCCAACGTCCTCCTTTACATTCGGCGTGGAAATCATACCAAATATGCTCGATTGAGTTGGGTCCTAGGGTTGGACTTTTTATATCATCATCTGTAGTAGAAGACGACTCATGTGTCTGCAACACCGCGGAAAGGATGGAATCAAATGCATTACCCAACCGACCTTGATCTCCATGCTTATCAATCAGATTCACAATGGCAACTTTCGTCATCTTGTCGTCTTTCTTTGACATTCTTCTTCTTGATTTGAACTTCTTCTCCTCATCAAGTACTGAGGACGAATACACCACTAATTCACCCAACAAATGATCACGTAATCCTCGTGCCTGTACAATCGGATCTACTCCAATATATACACGTGGACGATATTCATTCACCTTGGCTGGACTTGACCAATGTAATGGTATTGATCCTCGTGTTTGTATATGTGAGTATATTTCGAGGAGTTCACGTTTATCATTATTGGTGGTGGCATCTTCTCCTTTGTCATCTTTATCAGCGCTACTGATACTGTCAACTACCTCATCTCGTACAATAAAACAAATCTGTTCAGTCTCTGCATAATTCGCAACAGCACCACTATCATCACATCCACGTCTTGTAAATCGTGTACCAGTTCTATATTTGGATCGTCTACTTATTAATATTTGATCATACCTTTCATGAACCTCGTTTTCTTGGGAAGTAGAAGAAGTGGATGATGAGGATGATGACGAGGTAGGGATTGGTATATTCTTTTGTATACCCACAAATGCCGATGTTACCGGTATGACATGTTCTAATAGCATAGCATGTGGTGATTTATCATCATCGTTGACGTTATCACCCGACGACGAGACTGGTGGTAATAATGCTAACGCAGGCTGCTCATTCCAAAAGAAACGAGAATCTACTACTCTATCCACTATGGTGGAAGAATCTTCATCATCTTTTCTCAAGTAGGGTATCCACCATTTCTGTTGCCTACTAGATTTACTACCAATCCAATTTACAAATGAACGTTGTAATGAATGGGTAACATCCTGTACTACTCTTCTTCCTCCATCCGCGTCATCATCTGTTCTGGATGATGATGGTGTAAAGTATAAATCATGCTCCTTGAATGATTTACGTAACAATTTTAACTGTCGTTTCTCTTCTTCTACTAACTGTCCATCCGGTATACTTTGCTGACTCTTTGTTGATGAACTACGGAGTGAAACAATCTCCATTGACTTGACACGGCGTAACTCCAATAATGGTCTTTCACTTCTCTTCTCACCCCGTCTTCTATCTCTATCATCATTAATATCAATGTCTATATCACCCAACTCCCCCAAATCAGATTGAGATTGGGGTATGGGAGGTGAGGTATATATCTCCTCACTTGACGTGATTAGTACCAACTGTGGACCAGAGATTGGTAAGTTGTATATACCATATATACCCTCTATTGGTATAAATCGAGGAGGAGTTGTGCTGTTTTCTTCTGAATTGGAAGTGGATGTTGATGATTTCGATGAGGATGTTGATTTGGTAGTAGATGATGATGATAGTTTGGCCAATAGTTGAGAGTTGGATATATACCTTGCCTTCACTGACGGTTTTTTATCTGCTACACTTCTCTTCTTCTCATTGCTGGAGGAAGGTGATGATTCTGACAATTCAACATACAAATCTTTCCCTTTCCTTGGGAATTTAAAGATTAATGTATTTGAGTTTGTTTTGTGTACCCATATCCCCATTGAACCTTTACTACCTCCTCTATGCCGTTTAGTAATATCATCTTTGCTTTTACCACGGTTTAATATCTCACCTGACAATGCACTAGAAGTCAACTTTGAATAATAAGACTTATTATTATTATAATGATATTTCTTGTTGGTAGAAAAGATGGATTGATTCTGTTTCGATTTAGCACCCACGCCTGTTGTTCTTGTACCTCGTTTTAAATAGTAATCATTGTCATTATGAGTATGATGGGTATGAGATTGATAATATTGTTGCTGTAGTAGAATATCCTCTTCTTCGTCTTCGTCTTCGGTATCACTGCTTTCGTCATCCTTAGATTGCGATATTGCAGCAGAAGCAGACGGATGTTCAGAATCTATTGGTACCTCCTCCCCTTCGCTGTCATCTGATTCGGCTTCTGTAGAACCATCACTGCTATCATCTATATATTCACTATCATTATCAATATTTCCGCCTCTGACAAACAACTGATGGTTACTACTACTCAACCATGACGATTCTACTTTGCTACCATCAATTCTTTGTATAGATGTATTGGTATACGTAGCAGCTTTCTTACTGCTTACCACTGATATAATATTGCATATTGATAAAAGAAGATATACTACTACTAATGACGAAGATGGCATTATTGGGTGCTTCATGTTCTACCTTGAGTGAGGTTAAAGATGGTCAGAGTAGGTAGTTTAGAGTGGAAAGTATTATATTTTTATGTGCTCGTTTTTTTAATGATCTCAAGTTAACAACACAGAGATCTGTTACACCAAATTTGAAGAGCTTTAGAAACAGAGTTTGCAATTGTAAGTAATATGAATGCAATTGATTAGCATAGACAATGATTTGGAAGAAGTTATCCTACATTAGCATCAACTAAGCATACTTACTTAAAATATGAGGGAGAAAACTATGGCGAGCAAACGGAAACATCGAGTGTATGATTAGATTAGATAGAGGTAAGAAGAGACCTTCAATATGTTATGGATAGAGTACATAGCACTCTTGCCCCCACCACTATCTCACGAATTATTGTTCTATGAGTACTGTACAAATGGTGGCAAGTGGCCATTCTTTAAATGGTGTGTCCGGTGACGGCGAGTGATGCGGTTCTTTTTGGTATCCCTTTTAGAGAGTTCATCTTCTTCCATCATTACTCTCGTCGCAACTTTGCAGTCGCGTTGGAAGAGGAATCGATTGCAATACCCATTTATACTGCTAGATGGATTAGATTTTGTTGTCTGTTTTGAAATGGCGGCACTCTAATAATAAATGATATTTTGAGCACGAGAAGACTCTATCTCTTACAATATCTGACTTCTCGAGCATAGGAGTCTACATACCACACATCATAAGCATACATACATACACAATATGGACACCAAAAACACTAGTAATAGATCAGCAACAATATACATTGCAATCTCAGCAATACTCGTTAGTCTACTACAAAAATATTGTCCACAATCCGAATTACAATTTGCAACCATCACATTATCATTCTGCTTACTACTATTTGCAATTATTGCTGATCCAACATCATTCTTTGAAACTTTATTTATCGTGATTCCATTTGTCAAGTCTATTCTACCAAAGGTGTTGTATGATCATATATGCAAATCAATTGAATGTTTGAAAGAGGGAGAGCGGCGATTGACAAATTTAGATGCAAAAAGATCATCACTGAACGGCAGTAGTAGCAAATCAAAGTATACTGTATCAAATCAAACACTAATCAATGAAATACAAAAACGTATACAATGGAAGTACGTCATCCCAGCAATCCTGTCAGGTATAGTAGTCGAGGTTATCAAATATCAAAAGCCTTTAACAATCGGCATCATGTTTGACAAAGTAGTCCAACCAAATGCAAGCATGTCATCGGCATTCTATCCCTATCTACGCCAACTTATACTCTACACTATATTCGATTATATCTTTATATCATTAAGAGAATATTATAAACATGCTGCACTACATCGATATCAGGCACAGACACGTGTTGATATGATATCCAATATACTTGACCAAGAGATGGACTACATTCATTCGCATTATACCAATGAACATACTAGTGCAACGTTTACTCATTTGATGAATCAAGAAACTATACGAATGCAAAAGATTGTGAATGAATCAATAACACGGTTATTCTTTGGTTGTATATCAACTATTGGTGGTTTGTATACATTATTTCATGTCGATTATCGATTATCATTACTTGGTATCTTTGTCAAATCACCTATACTTGCAAGTTTACATTCATTATCAAGAAGAGATATCGTCAAATATGGACAATTATACGATGCATCAAAAGGAGACGCGGCACGATTGGCATCATCTATACTATCACCTGAGGTGATACATTTACTTCAATCGACGGTATCACAAAACAAGTTAATCAACTTATATCAAAAGAAACAGAATGAATTCATTGACTACTTGACATATACACATTTCCGGCAGACATTACTTTGTATGGTTGGTCATGGTGTTCGGAATTTAGAAGATATATTACTATTAGGTATGGGATTGGCAAGTGTATTGAATGGACAACTAACTTTGGGCGAATACATCACATTTAGATCACATCTTTCATTACTTGATCAAGGTCCTAAGCAATTGCTTGGTCTGTGGAATGATGTGTTGACTATTCGTATGTCAGCTACTGTTTACTTTGAACTACTTTATAGAGAGTCAGATATACCTTGTAGTAGTAGAGGGAGGCAGAGTAGTGAATGTGAAGTTGGATGTACATTACCAGAGGGTACCATGAACGACGGTCTCACCATATCACTCAAGAATGTATCATTTGCGTATCACCTCCACCCAGAGTTGATTGTATTAGAAGACATATCACTAGATATCAGACCGGGTCGAATCATCGCCCTCTGTGGTGGTAGTGGCGGCGGTAAGACAAGTATAACAAGATTGATCAATCGCTTCTATGATCCAACACAAGGCAGGGTCGAATTGAACGGTGTAGATATCAAAACTCTCAATGTGGCATGGTTACGATCTAAGATTGCTGTGATTGATCAGGACCCAATATTACCAGATATGTCAATAAAGGACAACATTGCTCTTGGGCTTAGTCATGAAGACTCGTCTCGAGGCGAAGAGTATGCATGGGAGAGAGTAATCGAGGCTTCAAAGTTAGCCGAGGCTCATGATTTCATTACCAACAAATGTGAGCAGGGATATGATACTCCTGTTCGACATATTCATAGATTATCAGGTGGACAGAAACAAAGAATAGCAATTGCCCGTGCATTAATATCTCGAGCACCAATACTCATTTGTGATGAGGTTACGTCAAGTCTCGATTCAGAAACAGAAAAGACCATTATTGGTACACTGTTTAATGCAATGAAGTACAAATCGGTATTAGTAATAGCTCATCGAATGTCAACAATCAGACATGCGGATGAGATTATATTTCTAGAGCATGGTAAGATTGTGGAAAGAGGGACACATGACGAGTTGGTACAGTTAGATCGTCGATATTCTGGATATCTAAAGACCCATTCGACGAGCCTTAGTATGGAGTAAGATTCACTTATTAGGCTGTCGGGAACTAGAGGTAGTACCATATGAAAACTCAACTATAAAACAAAGTAGATCCATTCCATACTTGAACTTGAACAAGTGTTTATCATCTCCTGAGAGTGTTGCTTGTTGGTGTGTGAACAGTAAAAGCATAAGTATAAGGATACCACTATGAACAGCAAAAGTCAAAGGACCGCCAAATGACTGCAAATGCTAATACAGGAGCAGCCAGTGCAGTCTTCAGTACATCACGCCAAACTTCACAATATAGGTTAATGACTAGGGTTAGTAAATTTGGCCACTAGTAAGAAAAAAGTTATGTAGGATGGTGGATAGATAGAAGAGCCCAGCTACCGCAGTGAGAAGAAACACAATCTATCTCAAATCTCTTGGGGTCATAGCATGGAGTAAGTTAGGAGGCAATGGTGGCGCCTTAAACTGCCTAGTTGAAGAGGATTGTCAGGATTGTCTGAGTTGACTTAGAGCAAAAGTATCGTAGGTATGATTCTATTTAGCTGGCTGAAAGTTGCTCACAAGATGTGTCTTTTAAAACTAGACCTAAATTTTACATGCTTTCTCTATACATTCTTTATACTCTCCATATGTATATTGTTGAAGTGGTCTTCCCCCCTGATTCTTATATATCCATCAATCTCAACAATAACTTTGCTATACATCCCCGTTCCTGAAAGCATGGTGATAACTTTCCATCCCCAAGCATATAATCAACTGGTTCGATACTAATCTCCTTATCATGATTGTCGTCATTCGATATACTACAAAGTGGAGTAGTATCAAAATCATCACCAAGTACACTAAGGATATAACTTGAGAACTCATCATCTTCCATGTTACACATCTGATCATCTCCTCCTTCTTCTTCTCCTACATCATTTGTTACATTCTCCCTCTTCTCTTCGTTCTTCTCCTTGATTATCGAATCTAAGAATAAATCATCATTATCCGATAGTAACGAGTCTGAATCTGACAACTCCTCGACTACTTCAAATTGTGTCACTGGTGGTGGTTGATGTCGATCATCTGATACAACTGTTGGTGTTACAGTGGGTTGATGTTGTGTTGTTACTTGAGTAGTTTGTTTGGGTAACATGTGTACCATATTGGAAGTAGGAGGAGAAGTAGTTCTACTTTTCGGTCTCTCGGTATAGCCTTGCATAGGCATTGGCATGATATACATGGGTGGAACTACCGCAGCCGAGGGGGAAGACTCTCTGTTACTTGTGGTGGCAGTAGGGGAGACCAAGCTTGGAAGAGAGGGCATTCTTGTTGTTGGAGAACTTAGACCATGAATTGCCTTGGATTTCATCTTATTCGTCTGGCGTTGCATCTGTTTCAACTTGGTAGGACAGCCACGGATGAAGTATTTGTTATACCATGCCCCTTCATCGATACCTCTTGGTACTCTGTAGTTAGATATAGAAAGAAGTATAGTGTGTTAGATTTATATATCATGAAGATACATATGATGTGGTATCGAAGAATCAAAGAGATACTAACCTTTCAAATCCCCAAAGTTGCAACTGCTTATAGAATGATTTGATCTTCGTCTGCTTGAAGTACTTTGGTGCTACTACATCCATGAACTCTTTCTCATTGATAATCTTGAACGATCTGTATTGTGTATATAGATCGATGATAGAGGAGACAGATGGTATGTGAGTTGATGCGGGGGCGGGTAGTATACAAACACAAAATGAACATATCATATGCACAAACTACTTCTTACCCTCCGTGAGGTAGCCATGTTACTGCATGCTGACCATTGCCCTTTTGTAATACTTTATATAACTTTTCTGGAAACTTACGGGGCTTGTGTTGCTGCCTCTTGTTGTCATTGTTGTTGTTGGCATGTATCATTGCTGGCATGATGATGATTGTCGAGGATGATATTAATATTGTCGTCGTCGTCGTTGATTGTTGATATGAATAGTTCTTGAGTGTATGCCCTATCTGACTAAGTACATCTAATGCAATCTGTTACTGTCTATGAATTATGAGGCAGAGATCAATATAATGAGGCAGTTGGGCAATGAACAGAGGATGGCTGTAGATGGATGATAGATGGTACTGCCTCTCGATTTGCATGCCGACCACTAAAAAGAGAAGAGAGGACTCGTGTTTCTTCTCATTGCGGCGCCTGGGGCTTATAAAAAAGCTCCTCCTAGAAAGAAAGAATGCCAAAACTTTCTTTGCTACAACAAACGTAAGAATATCCAAATATGAAACCTCTCTATGTGAAATACTAATAATTTGCAAAGATACCCCAAAATATTACAAGTTGCACAACATTTGTCTATAGGCAGTACTCAATCATTTATGTACTGCCTCCTATTGCCTCCTCCTAACACTAGGTAACAACCTCACTACTCTTCATAATCAAACAATTATAAATTGCAAAGTTTGAGCTCATTATCGTTAGTACCGACAAAAGCTGCCACTCGCCTATACAATAACCAACGCCAACGCCGATCAATAACCAACGACCAACATATAAATCAAATATCAAAATCATGTCAATGATGATAACAGAAGCCGATATTGGGCCACTCAAACCCAAGTTTCCACAGAAGTTATATTCATTACTTGGTATGGAGGATGTTCAACATACTATTACTTGGTTACCTGATGGACGGTGAGTTTCAGTATAGTAGTGATTTGTTATATCGGTGTGCATATCTTATGCATACATCATCGATCGACAACGACGATGACACAAGATGTTGTGCACATGATGTGCTTGTCAGAGTCACTGAGTCAGGCTGATACCTCTATTGCAACAGAAACTCACATACTATACCTCTCTCCCTCTGCCTCTCATACAATTCAGATTCTTCAAATTGCTCGATGAGAAGGAGTTCATGAGGACGGCAAATCCCAAGTTTTTCAAGCATTCAGCAATCCGGTCATTCTATCGTCAATTGCAACTTTGGGGATTTGAGAGGTAAGTGGTGTGAATTAGTATAGAATTGTATGATCCTCTTGCCAATATGATATGGTATGCAATTTCTTTTGACTTATGATATATCTCTCACACATATACTTTTCATGTCCATGTCTACTAACTTACAGAGTACGTAAAGGACCAAACAAAGGAGCATGGCATCACAAATACTTTATCCGTGATGATCCAGATAAGATGAGACGTATTGAACGTGTCAAGATTAAAGGCAAGGCAACCATAACAGTTGATTCAGATACCTACTCACCATATCTACTTGGTGTTAGTCCTCGAATGTTGATTCCCCCAAGTGTCGTGGTTGATACTCCTCCGGGTACGACGGCTCCTGCTATGGTTATGATGATGCCCATGCAGCAGCAACAGGGAATGGCAGCTGTACCTCAACCTGAGATGATGATGCAAACAACATATGCTGCCAATGCCGATTTTGATCAGAAGAGCATGTCCCTTCCGTCAGTTGTGCATACAACGTCACCCACATCAGTTATGAACTCTAGCCCAAAGAGCGATTCAATGACGATGTCTACTACCATGCCTCCACTTACTACTGCTACTACCATGCCGCCTCTTCCTTTGGCTATGCCCACTGTCAATACCCACGAGATGTTCAATATTGACAACTATGTTGGAAAGAACTATAACATGACAGAAGCGGATAAAGCAGCAGCTGATATGCCTCAGCTTCCCAATCCTTCTTATCAAGAGGAGGGACAAGAAGAAGACCAAGCCGAAGATACTGTCATGACTGAGGAAGAGGAAACTATCAAGGATGATGTAACTACCTACACTCGTGACAATACGATGTTTAAGAAACTCATGTCTGATACCAATTCAACATCAGATTCTCGTGCCGACACTATTGGTAAGAATCTCGATGATGCAATGTTGGAGAAACTAATATCAGACGATGCACAGACTTCTTCCGAGTCCGAGCCCGACGATGCGGCTCAGCAGCCTGTTATCCGTGATGATGTTACCACATTTACTCAAGATGAGAAGATGATTGAGAAACTCATTTCGGATAATGCAACTGTTGCCACAGAGATGACGACGAAGAAGACGAAGTCAGTTCAAGATCCTCAAGTCAATGTGGGTAAAAAGAAGACTCAAGATACTCCTCAGGTTAAAGATGACTTTACCGACTATATCCAAGGCGTCATGGGTGAAACCACTGTTGATGAAGAGACTATGGCAGACAATGAGAAAGTGGACAAGGCTAGTATGGATACCGTATCGTTCATGCTCGACTTTATGGGAGGTGGCGGTGTTGAATCGGACACCATTAAGCCCAGCTCCAATAACGAGAAGAAGAAGTCTATCCTAAAGAATAAGCAAGAGATACCCCAGAAGACTGCTACCAAGGAGACATCATCTAGTCCATCTAATTCAGAACTACGATCACTAGTCGATGCACTCTTTCTCTCGGCAGATAAGGATACCATGACAGTGGGAGATATCAATCGATCAGTTGCTGCACACTTTGGTTGGATTAAGGTTGATAAGAAGACGAAGAAGTTAATCAAAAGTCGTTTGCAGGAGTTAAATGTATAACTGAATGATAGTAGGCGGTTAGTATTGTACATAACTTTAGGTGACAACAGGTGGAGGAATCGAGAGGTACTGGGAGCAGAGGGGATGGGGTTTAGAAACAGATCTTAATCTAATAGGTTTTCTATTGTTTGTTAATCAAAGCCTATTTCTATTTTAGAAACGTCCATGAAGCATTGAACAGTACAGCTTGTCTTAGATAGTAGTCGCACAATCGAACTGATATTGCATGGATAATAGAACCAACAATTAAGACTTATCGGAGCTACATCTAAAAGAGAATACCAAACATATAATCCTATACACTACCAAATCCTATATCACATCAAACTACAAGCCTTGTAGTGTTCACCGACTACCAAGTACGCTATCGATATAACAAGCAAACTCATCCTGGGGAGGAGAGACTTCTTCATCCGACGACGATGATTCGTGTGAGATGAGCATTTGATCATTTGCAAATGGCATGTCTGGATAAGTATCATCCACATCGACTGTCTTCGTCTTCTTGACATTAGTAGTAGCAGCACTGTTATCAATGCTGCTACTCTCATCATCACTGCTAAGTCCGGGAGAAACGATAGCTGACACTGAGGATACAACCTTCTTTTGTAGTTGAGGACTGTCATATGATAATTGGCCAGTACTAGCCGGAACAGAAGTTGTACCATTGATTATAGTGCCGTTTTTGTGGTTGTCATTCCCATGTAATGATGGCTTGGGCATCATAGTAGACGGCAGAGGAGGCATCATCATTGGGGTAGCGTTGTACTGCACAGGACACTTGGGCATCATGCTAGTAGACATGGCTTGGAGATACTCATTACTCTTCTGTGCATCAGCATAGTTAGACATCATCATCATCATTGCCATTGTAGACGAGGCAGAAGATGATGGAGTCATGCCGCCTTGAGGAACGAGCATATTCTTCGGACTTAGTCCAAGAAGATATGGAGAGTAACTATCGAATGCATTGGCTGAAGCAGCAGCCGTCTTCTTAGTATTCTTTCGTTCAATCTGTCTCACTTTACTTGGATGACCACGTACGAAGAGTTTGTGATGCCATGCTCCTACATCTACTCCTTTAGATACCCTAGTAAAGCCCCATAGTTGCAATTGACGATGGAACGATCGGATCTTCGTCTAAAGGAGAGAGATATGCCGAAGATACCAACAATTGAGCACATTTTGAAAGTGAAGAGAGATACACATCATATGCACTACACATACCTGCTTGAAGAACTTTGGTGCAACAACCTCAATGAATGCTTTCTCATCGATAATTTTGAAGTGTCTAAGCAGCGGATAGAAGTAATAGAAGTGGCAAGAAGGGGTTAGCGCATATCATATGTCATGAATCGATGTCGATAGTAGAATACAAAAAACAGTACCGTCGGAGAGGCCTGTCATCGTCACACATGGTACACTTCTCTTCTCTTTTACATACACCTACTCACCGTCCATCAGGCAACCATGTAACGGCATGATGTACATCTTCTGATTCTAATAATGCATATAGTTTCTGAGGAAATTTAGGCTTGATCGGGCCGAGATCTGATTCTTGAATAACGATGGACATGTTCTACTTTTTGCTTGTGTTGTTGATAGTTATATATAATTCTGATAAAGATGATATGGAGATATCTAATGATATATATCACGAACCAATATATCTTGAATATGAACACGATTACTCTCTTCGATACTATACTAATTAATAAGGCAATGGTAATAGTAATAGCAATAGCACTAGCACAAACAGAAGATTGAGATGAGCATGCATGTTTTAATCTCTCGAACTGCCTCATCTTCTTGATAAATCCTCTGCCATGCTTAGGAAATAGTCGTCTAAACTGCCAACCTCTGCAATTAATTGCATGGAGCAGTTTGTAATTGAGAGATCATTGCCCTCATCGGCACAACACATAAGGCAATAGCTAAAAAGCCGGTAACTCGCCAAATATTCTTTCTCAGTAGTCTTATTATTTCAAGGGAGAAGATTTTTGAGTAATTAACCTTAATAGATAAACCCCAATACGACAATTTGTGTCATCGGCGATCGAACCGGCTCTTCCTGTGGCGATCGAACCGTGCTACGTATGTGGATACCATTTTCACCTGCCGATCTTTTCCTCTTTTGCTCAACACCACGCAGCTCGCTCCTACTAGCACGGCCTCTACTACCACCATTATATCACTACTTCAACCATGGCACCATTAACATCTCTATTAACAGTAGCACTATGCTCTTCCACAGCTGCCTTCTCAGCTACTAAATCAGGCATTGCAACAACATCCAGACCGAGTACTAAATTATACGAAAATTTTGGTTTCGACTTTGCCGAGGATCAGGTAGAGAATACACCACAAATTATTCTAGGTGAGGCCAATTATAAAACATGGTTGAATGGTGTTGATCCTGATAATTTCATGAATAGGCAGGTAAGTTATATAAATATGAGGTATATTATGTATTGTGAGTATGTGGTCTTTTTTTCTTTGTATTGCAATTTTATTGGTTCCTTGTGGAGAGTTTGGCAATAAGGGTATGGATGGACAGAGCATAGATGTAGTATCGGATTAATCGATGAGATTAAATAGAGGAGCGTTATTACCGCTCTTCGTCGGGGTACGAGCTAGCCATCCAGAAAACAAACCACAAACTTGATAAAAAAATAATACAAACAAAAATTGTGAGGATTATTAGAACCACAACCACAAAGGCAACATACACCGTCTTCAGGAACATTGAACAACACAATACTACGTTACGGAAAGATGGCATTAATGAAATTCCAATACGTTGCCGTGGGTGGGGTGGCGTAAGGGACGATGAACAATAAGGGTATCCTTCATCAAAATTTATGAGAGGGAAATTAACCTCATATCTCATATGCTATGGTTTTGGCTGGGAGATATGATTCTACAGAGACAGAGCTTGAGTTTGAAGAAGGAGTACTTTGTATGTTGTTGTTGGTCATATCTCCTCGTGGAATTGCGGAGTTGTGTTTCTGTTTCCTAGTCGTACCATATACCATTTGCTCATATCATATGCTCACCACAATTTACTCTTCTCTCTTACACACAAACAGTATGCTGTCCTTACCCGAGTTCGTGAATTAGGTCTACTTGAACAAACAGCCGAACTTGGATTATTATCCAAACTTGAGAAGCAGGGGCTAACACTTAAGAAGGCAGAAGAACTATTACCAGTCCTTGAGGACCTTGGTATCCTTTCCCTCGTTGCTAATAATCAACAATTGCTGATCAATGGTGTCGCTCCTTTGGCCGTTGAGGGTGCTCCACTTATCCTTCCAGTTCTTGCCGGTGCCTTAGATATTGGTGCACCTGCCTTCTTTGCCGGTGCCGCTGGTTTGGCTGGATTGGATGCATTCCTCTTTACTCAGGGTGTTGAGGTTCCATTCATTGGATTGAATGCTGGTGCCGTATTGGGATTAGTATTAATTCCATTGAGTGTTGTTTTGGCTGTTGTTGGTGGTGCTATTGGAAACCTTAAGAACTAAGAAGTAAGCTTTTGCTTTTCCTTTGGCTTAAAAGGAGATGGTTCTTGGTGGAAAGTGGATAATGGAGTAGAGTTTATAAAATATTGTCGTACCCCGGCTGTATAGTAGAGAGCTCAAGCTAGAATAGTAGAGCTATAACAATCTAATTGAATGTCCTAGAAACGACTTATTCTCTTGCCCATACCAGATACAAACTGAAGGTTGTCCAGAAAGAACTGGTTGCTTTTGGAATGATTCTACTCAGATAACGATATGCTAACTCAAACTTAATATATAGTTTACACTATTCTCCTATCAACAAACAAGCACAACATCTTCGAACATATATGAGATAGAGATATCTCTATTGCAACCAGGGATAAAGAAATGATCTTTCTGTTGCGGCATCTCGGTTGTTATTATTCTGGGGAGTAGCACAGCTAACCGAGCACCCATCTGCCTCAAGATCGTCCATAGACTGGTCACCCTTACAGGATCCAGCTTCATTGCAGCAACTCTCCAAACAAGCTGTATCATCGGGGATAAGTGGAGGGCATCCAGGCTAAGTTAATTCACAATGGTCACAAGCATGTCCAAGAAGAGAGGGAGGTAGGAGGTTAGCATTTGTTAGGGGAATTACAAAACCATATCATTTGCACAATTCAACTCAATCATACCTTATTTGGGGGACAACCTTTGTTCTTCTTGCCACGGCCAGCATTATCAGGCCTCTGCAACTTCCTTCCTCCGCCTGCATCCTCCTCATCCTCTAATATACGCATAGCTTGACATGCAGTCTCGGCATTACAACTATTCATAATTTCCTGCATAAAACCGCCTTCCCATGCAGTTGAGTAGCAGGCTTTATCCCCATTACAAGCATCAACTATTTCACCAATGTAAGATCCTTTAGCAAGATAGAAGCAAGCTCGATTCCCAACACATGAGGATTCAATCCTGTTAATACCCCCTTCATAACTAGCAGCCTCATAACAGCCTCCTAATCCAATGCACGAGTCATTCTCAATCTCTCCAATAAAACCACCCTTAGATGCAGCTTTACCACACGATTGCATCCCCCGACAGCTGTCCTGTATAGATTGTATCTCCCCCAAATATCCAGCTTCATAACAAGCATAGTCTTGACCATAACAACTTTTGAATACTTGTCCAATATATGCTCTATTACATGCCTTTTTTCCATTGCAACTAACTCCATCCTTGCAGACTTGACCAGTGAATCCTGTGCATGCTTCTATCCCTACACAACATTCACCCTCACTGGAAGATGCGCGTTAAACATAAATGAGGACAAAAGAGAGATGATTATAACAAACGTTAGTTCATGTGGAAACCACAAGACAATCAAATAAAGAAACAACGGGTTCAAATGAAATATTGAACACTTAAATTCACATGATGAAACATTGCAAACGCGGACTTTCCAGGCTTCTTCGCATGTACCGCCGGAGTTAAACTTGCCAACCGATTGACCATTAAGACACTCGACAATGTTTTTATTGATACATTTGAATGATGGAAGTAGAGATCGTCGTGATTGTTCGATGGATGATAGGATACCAATGTCGTGAGTAGATGCCGATGGTTCACCGCCGCCACCGTCGATATCGATGTTGGTATTATATTCTTGTATCTCACGAGCTGTATAGTGTTGTTGTTGCTCAATACGTCTCTACAACATCGAGAGGAGAAGAGAGTGACACAAGATAAAATGTGAGGATACTATGAACAAAAAAAGTGCACATCATATGTTCAAAATTTCATGAACAGACGTACCAGCTTGGCAAAGGACCAATTGAGTTTCAAGCTGATTATTAATGCGGGAAATAGTTTCATTTTGATATGCTATTGATGTATTATCGATAGCTCACTATGCATGCTACATACTACTTAGATGCTACTAATTTGTTGATTGTTTGCAAAAGGGCAGTGTTATTCGGTATCCTAAATGACTCCAAAATAGACCCGCCTGACTTTCTAACCTCAGCCCAATTTATGTTCAGCTTGTATATGACATTGCTAGGAGAAGATCTAATGCTATGTAGTTGATACTTTATTTAGTAAACACTAGATTTACATTACATATATTAACTCAGATATCTATTCTATTCCCCTGTATCGATTACCAACTTACTCCATGACATAAACATTTCAAATCTTGACTTTTGCTCTTCCCCTTTCTCTCTATGCCCCCCATGGAGTAATGCTACCACTACATCCAGCAGGGCATCCTCCTTTTGTCACGAGATCAGCCTGAGTATTGTTACCTCCACAAACATCAGCAACTTCTTCATTGCAGCAATCTCTTAGGCACAATGCACCATCAGGGACGGGGGGAAGAGTTGGACCAGGAGCAGGCGTCTCAACAGGTGGTGCTGGAGGAGGTGTTGGACCAGGCGCACCTACAGGAGTGTTGGGGTTGGGTTTAGGTTCTGGTTTATTTGGATTAGCTGGCTTGGGTGCTTGTGCTGGTGGCTTGTTGGGATTAGCTGGCTTGGGGGCCTTGGTCTTCTTACGGGCAAGCATTCGTTGTCTCGTTTCAGTTTGTGGATTTGTAAGTCCAAAACATGAACTTTCCGTCATACAACTGTCATAGATTTCTTGGATAGCCCCACCTTCATATGCAGCAGAGTAGCAAGCATTTGTGTCACTACACGAATTGGACACAATACCCACGAAGCCACCCTTGGATCCAAGAAGCTTACATGCTTGAAAAATTTGGTTATTTGTGGTTGTCCCATCGCAAGAATTGTAAATCCCAACAACGGTTCCTCCGCCCCCACCAAAGTTGTTAGCATATCCAGCAGCACCAAGGCAGGCTTGATTACCCTTACATGAAGAAGTGATTTTGTTAATGGAACCCCCATCACTTCCGATACCAAGGCAGGCTCCAGTATCAATACATGAATCCACGAGCTCTCCAACATACCCCTTAGTGCTATTGGTCGTCCCACTGGGCCCATAGTTGCTGCCAGCATCCTTACAAGATGAGTTACCAGTACAAGATTTGTAAACTGATACGATATTAGCATTCTTACAAGCGTCGTTTCCAGAGCATGATCCAGGAAATCCTGTTGCTGTATCCTTATCCTTGCAGACTTGGCCCGTGAATCCTTCACATGCATCACCCTCGCCACTATACCTATTACAGCACTCACCACCAGTACTAAAGGTTGAAGAAACACCACATGCATATTTGCACTTGTTTGCGCGGTTGTTTTGGTCGGTGCCTGCAACAAACCCATCGACACAGTCAACCCATTCTGCGCATTCCGTCTGCTGAAGATGTCTAATGGCATTCTCTTGATGTTTCTTGATCGATAGAACACCCACATCACTATCATGAGCAGTAGATGACTCGCCACCGCTGCTGCTACTTGGCGAAGAGTCGGCGTTGTACTCTTGAATCTGACGAGCCGGACGTTGTTCGATACGCCTCTGTTGTATTGAGAGATGGAGGAGGTATATATTGCAATCGTTAGATATAGTTATATAGTAGTAAAGAACACATATCATGTATTCGTCGAATAGAACACATCATGTGTTCGATAATTTGAGCATATCATGTGTTCATTTTGTATCAACGAAACTTACCAACTTGCCGAAAGACCATTGTAGAGTATTGGCGATAACTAATGCAGGTAGGAGCTTCATCGTATTGTAGAGGTTGTATTGTTTGCAATAGGAGGGGGTTGTTGTTGTTATCTGATAGTGATTTTATGGGGTCGTCTGCTTGTTATGGCTAGGTGGCAGTGCAAGCTATTTTCCACTGCCCCGCGTTGCGACAGGCAGTTTTGATAAAATTATGTATCCAAAATAGGAAATAAATCGGTGTATTTATATCCAAATATGAGACAGTGGTCATTCTACGACCAGAGGTTTCTTTAGGAGAGACTCAGCCTGCAGCCGAATGAACAGTTTATACCATATTAAATACCCAATCTAATAAGATATATGACACCTCACTAATCTGCCTTATTCTGATTTTTGATAGGAGATACCGACAAATTTCATCAATACAAATTGGAAGAGCCTCATGCTGTGATACTCAATTTGCTCATCTCCATTCTTCTGCTCTTGATTTGCTCTTTAAATCCCTCTAATTGTCAGTATATAATGCATTGTCTACTACTTAGAATTGTATTGCAATGGGTGTGTAGTGGAGTGAAAAGAAGTTTTCTCACCACAAAAAGTAGCCAATCTTTCTTTTTCAATGTCTTTGTTCGTGCCTCAATCTTTCTATCATAATTGCTATTGATCTAAAGGATAATGAGAGATATGTATTGATATATTGCAGTAATGATGCTTGAGTTGTTATTGTTTGAATTCTCATACCCCGAATATCTTGACTTTAATTATGTATCCTTTCAAATCCAACCTTGATGAGGAATTATATGTCACATATCTATCCATTATTGAATTGTATTGTAAGTATATCTTTGATGACTGATGAATCAAAACATCCATCGACTTTTAAACCTCGCGTATGTTTTCGTTATAGAATACTACTTCAGCAATAGGTCGATTTTGGTTGTTTCATAGACCACTGCACCGCAAATTGAACCGGTGTATATTCTCACTACTTTCTTGATAACTTCTTGAATTCATTAATCACAGTATGTGCTGAATGTAGATCCGTTGTACGAGATAGTAGCAACATAATATGGGTGCCACCTTCTAAAGATACCGTAAGCGGTTGTAGTATATCGGTGTGCATCCAAATAGAACTAACAATTGCAATGAACTCTCAAACCATCTCTCTCTATTCTACTTTTACCAATATTGTAGAATGTAAATGATATACACCAAACAATCTCAACATTTAATGTAAAGAGTTGTTGGTGGGTACTCCCTCTGAGTCGGAGTAAGTACTACACTGCACTGCGAATGGCGATAATCATGTGATCTGTATTCGCGGTTTAATATGCTAGTATTAATCGAACCATCAGGCGGCGTTGAACGAGAACTCATAGGCATTATATAATTGTTGTGTAGAGTTTTTTTAATTCGTCACATTATTACTTGATTTTCTATGTATATGGCTGGATGGTGTTTGATGGCATTTGATAATGTGTGGTGTACCTTGTGTCCAAAAAATTACAACACTCTCCTACTCTACCACGGGCGTATGCTCCAACATCCGCCACCGTATCATAGCAGCAGAAATATTTAACTATACTTCCATAGTTTATAAACGGTCTTTAATACATCCATCGATCTACTCTATCCTCCGTCCTCCGTTGTATTAAGGTTGCTGCCTACACAATAAATAAACTTACAAACCAATGACGACAGTTGACTCGCCAAAGATCTGAGGTATCCTTTCAATCTTCCTCCTAAAACAGAGTTTTCTAATCTGCTTGAGGCACGAAAATTGCAATATTTCGACACAATAAAGCCAAGATGGTGAAGTCTCTTCTACACCATACGGCCGCGGCAGCTCTAGCCCTACTAATCTCCTCTACCACTGCTCACAATATCATTCAAGATAGCTATACAATCTACGAAATCGACGATGAAGAAGAAGGTTCCTTAAATAACAACAAACCACACAAACCACACAACCAAATTGATATAAGAACCCCCATCTTATGTTCTCAAGAACTAAACTTATATTGTCCACCTAGTACTACCTGCTGTCCTAGACATGCTATTAAATCAAATGGTAGTTTAGATTCTAGTATTAATACTGAGAAGAAAGAGATTGTGGGTTATTCATGTTTAGTTAGTTGGTCATCTGCTGTACAACAAGGCCCGTGCTGTGATCACCAGATTGTTGATAAAAATTCTGATATATCTTCTCAGTTTGGATCTGGATGTGCTTCCGGGTATACATGTGCTGCTCCCCAAACTAATAATGTTGATGATACACTAAACACCTCAAACGAACAACAAACTATCGACCCATTAACCAACGCTCCACATTGCAAACGAGATGACAATCCAGCACTCCATCAACTAACAGACAAGCGTAACCGACCAATTAATACAAAATATCAATATATGCCACGATATATCACTTGTCCTGCATTTAATCCTAGTGACGGTATTAATGATATTGGTAAACCGTATGGATTGCCTATCCCTTTGACGTCTGCTAATTATGACAAAAGTTTGAAAGATGGCAGTGGGGTTAGTAGTTCGGATGATGTCAAGTTGAACAACAAGGAAAGAATGAACACAGTTACGGATGACGATAATGATGAATATATTGGACAATTGGCATACTTTACAAACATGGGTCCCTTAACAACCAAACCAGATGATGAGTTGGAAAATTCATCTACACAGCATGGGGGAGTAACCACGGCTGTTATTGGTATACACGGTTCAGGACGGGATGCTGGGTCATATCTTTGTGCCTTGATTGCTGCTGTTGGAGAAGGTGACGTTAGTGGTGATAGTAGTAATTTGGAGGAGGAATTGTTAAAGAGTATGGAAGGAGTTAGTAGTACTCAACGTCGTCGTCGTGTTCAGAGTGATAATGATAGTGGGAGTTTATCAAAGGAGGAAGAAAGAACACTAGTAATTGCACCTTGGTTCCTTGCCCCATCTGATGGTCAGCCTCAATCCTCCTCGTCCACTACCGCTTCTTCATTACCATTCTT
>Ga0075439_15947_pt1 | contig 24198 bp, 21 predicted proteins | sample MintriSingleCell_FD_74264 | JGI IMG/M metagenome (GOLD analysis project Ga0075439, IMG submission 74264) | Marine eukaryotic communities from Monterey Bay, USA to study complex ecological interactions - Minidiscus trioculatus JGI Plate_4_G5... | ecosystem: Environmental > Aquatic > Marine >... | reverse complement strand
GCACATTATTATTAACAACCATACTATCACAACCCTCGTGACTACAGACACGTTTACCACCATGTTTAATACATACTCCACCCTTTTGGGCAAACTTATTACACCCCTCGACGGTACAAGTGTAACGTTTGGCACCATGTTTAAAACACTTTCCCTTATTCTGAACATGGTTGGTGCATCCCTCGGTAGTACAAATATAAATATACTCCTTACGTATACCCTGAAAGATCTTCTCCTTGGGTAATTTCACATCATCATCATCTGCCATTTCCATATCATCATCGGCATCATCAGTTAATAAACGATTACCACCCGTTTCCAAAACAAACTCTTCATCCTCTTCATCAATCTCATCTACGTCTGATTCTTCTTCCTCGTAGGCATCAAGTAATTCCACCTTTGGTTTATCATCCTTAGCACCCCCCTCTACCTCGTCGGCCTTACGTTTACCAAGGGCGGATGCGGCATCGCCTCCGGCTTTTTTACTTGCCATCTTCTTCTTTCGTTTCATACGATTTTTCTGTGCCTGTTCGGCCGTGGGTGGTCCACTTGGTTTCTCGGGAGGTTCTGGCTCTGGCTGGTACCGTGCTGGTTTATCACGGCTACGTTTGGGACGTCCAGAGGCATCAACGGCAGGTGATGTGGTGGAGGCTGCTGCCGCTGCCACCGTTGAGGTATTATCCTCGGCTGGCTTCTTTTTAATTTGTGTTTCAGTTGGCATGGTGTTTGATATTTTGTTGGATGGGTGAATTGATGATTATCTACGACGATTATATTAACAGTGGATTGGGGTGTATATAATATTAGAATTAAGAGGTATTAGATTGTTTAACGCATGAGAATTTGAGTTGAGCATATACATAAAAAAATAATTGTTGTTGTTATAATTATTGTCATGCACCATCCACTCCACTCGCATTATCAATACATTAACAAACACTCACCTTTTAATACTACTAATAAACAGAGCGTTAACGTCGGAGTATTATATTGCTAGAGATTCTACGGTAATAGAGAACATCAATCATCAGTTAATAAAATTCAAGTGGTGATTTGCAAACCGGTGACGTTGTCTGGATAACAATAATCATCAAAAACAGCACTTACCTTTATATTACCAGTGAACAGAGTCAACGTCGGATTGTATTGTTGGTATAATATTAGAACACAGAATAGTGTTAGTATCTAGAGAAGTTCAAGTGGTTTGTGTCAGTGATTTTGGTTGGTTTTGAGCTTCTGACATCAAAGACAAAGAAAAGATACTTTTTTAATCAGGAGTCTTTTATATTTGGGATGTCCTTACATTACCACCACCAATTAAATTGATATACTACTAGACTATACGATATATACTGTTAGTTATAGCTATGATATTATGAAGTGCTTTATTGTTGTTATCAATCTGTTGGGTGATGACCATTGCAATGGTGTATCATACAAGTTGCAAAAGGATACCGGCACACTATGTAAAAGTCCACATTGAGCGTCAGCCCGAACGGTCTGTCCGTCGCTCACTGAATAATCCGCTTTGGAACGTTGTGTAGAACGATGTAGAAATCGTTGCATTTGAGCTCATAATTTTTCTTATGCAGAAAAACAACAACTATATCTAACTACTATGTCCTCCCACCGATAACACCGCCTCCTCCGCTCTATCCATGCCGTATAGACGCCGCTGATGATGATGTTTCCAGCTGCTGCCTCTTGGGGGGTTCAGTTTGATGGAGGGCTTGTCAGAAGATGATATCAATTTTTAGTAAGTTAGTGCATGTGATGTGTGCTTTATTATATTCCTCTATCGCCCAGCCTCAACTCCACATATCTACTCCTTTATTCATACCACTCTATTAAATGTATCAGACTGCGGCAGTCTCGGCGAACGCCACGCGTGCGTTATCATCGACGTCGAAGTGGCCGTTTTTTTTTATGGTGCATCATCATCCCTCAACAACATCTACCCGGGCTCCTTCCTCCCCGAGAACGAGACCTACGCATATCGATGATACATACGATGGATATACGACGTTAGGACCACCACCGAATAGTCTCCGACGCTCTCCGAAGGCATATCGTTGCAATAAATATCAAGAAAAACCTTGTTATGTTTTATTGCAACGGCATTATCTCTTCACCGTATGTCCTCAATCAACCACCATTACACACCCTTCTTCAAAATAGCATTGTCTTCGTTACTACTACATTCGGCTCGGCTGCGGATAAGGATGTCTACATGGTTCAATTGCCAGCCGAATGTGAAGAGGAGGGAAGTTGCACCTATTTTCCCTTCCATCTACTACCTCTTTTGTTCCTGTCATCATTACACCACTTCCAACACAAGTGAATTAATCTGATGCTACAATATACGTCCGACTGGCGGTTCGACTTTTAGTTGTATGTTTATTGATTATTAGAGAAGAGAAAGAATATGTGCATTATGTGATATGAGTTGTTTTAAGGTATATGTTCGACCTTTTATATTATCCTTTCATATGTTAGTATATAAAATAAAGAACTATCTATTTATCTATTATATTTATATTTGCATCTACAGTCTATTGTCATCTACACATATCATAACCACTATACATATAACATCATTTTGGTATTTTTTCTAAGTAGAGATGAGGACTGAGGGCGGCAATAAACGTCCGGGGGCATTGGACAGATATGTATCCGATTGCGAATACAAGCTGGGCATAAATACCCAGTCCGAACCAGGGTGAGCGACGGACAGACCGTTCGTGTTGACCCCTAATATGGACTCAAAATTTGTTGCAAATCTTATATGAGAGCTGGTCTTTGTCACCAGGGTACGGACAGACCATTTTTCACATTTAGCGATCTACTGTCTTTAACCTACCTAAACACCACTCGTGTCACTTTATCTATCGACTTGCTTTTTTTTGACTAAGTCTAGAATTAGATGGTATGTGCGCCTGAGAGTCCATGCACCTGTGCGCACAGGCGCACTTAGAAACTACATCTTCATATAATCACACATATTTTTATCTCTAAGTAGTGAAATAGACTGTGTATAGTTACACACAGGTAATTGTTTGATTTGTGCGCCTGTGCGCATGGGCGCATAATATTTTCAGTCTATGGTCAGACTTTCTTCTATGCGCACAGGCGCATGCAAATACACAGGAAAATCCAGAGCCCATGCGCCCATGTGCACAAACCAAGATAGCTTGTTAAAAACATCACTGAGTATGAACAACTGCATAGGCCTACACAGCATATCTAGCTTAATATTAGTTTTATCTGTGCGCACAGGTACTCGTGCGCATGGGCGCACTGGTGCATGAAGTGGTTCATGTGTTTAGCGGGGGAGGTAGCGAAATAAAATTGTGACATGGGTGGTGTTGTGACATCCTCAGAGTTGACTTTTTGCTGGGGAGTAAAATGGTCTGTCCGTACCCTGGTGACAAAGACCACTCTCTATCATGCATGCGCAGATGATACCATACTAGAGTTGTTTGATCTCTTAATACTTCAAAACCATAACTATATCAATGGATCAAATACCAATCAGTACTAGCGGTGGCGGCGGTAATTCGTGGCCTCCAGCATTGCGTCGTCGACTTGGCCTTCCATCAACAACTTGCTCATCAAAATCAAAGTCCTCTAATAATGATGAACTGTCTCCTGATATTGATATACAACCACCAACAACTCAATCCTCCACTCCACATACAACATCTACAATATCATCACACGAACTACGGCGATATATACACAAAACATACTCAACATTAACATCCATACAACGGCAATTACATCGAGGTGAGGAAAGCTACTTCGAACAATCCTACTCTCATGGTAATTTGTTACAGGGTTGGGATAATATATGGATTGAACAACATCATAATCATAACAATTCAAATAGTTATACTAATAGTGGTAGTAGCGGTGGTATGTATTCAAGTATGGGTGAAGATGGCACTTCTAACAATGTATCAAACAACAATCATGCACATCATATGAACAATAACAAGTCAATACCAATACGTAAAATGCCAGCTGAATATCGATGGTTTACATCAAGTTGTGGTACTAATCTTCCAATAACAAGCACTGATAATAGCAATGGTGGTACTAGTGGTAGTGGTATTGGTAGGGTGGCTGCATTGGAACGATGGAGTTTAATCGATAGGCCGCCTACACCAGAGGTACAAGAAGAGAAGCAGGTTGCTAATGAAGAAGAAGTGGATAGTAGTTTGAAGAAGAAGGAGGAGGCAGATATGACGGATACATCAATAGTTGTTGATAATGAGGTTAAGATAACTATTGATAGTAGATCAAACATCGACACCACCTCACAGTCTACAAAGGAGGTAGCTGACAAAGTTGAATCAAATTTGGCAGCTACCATGGCAACTGAATCTCACCATGCCAATGGCAAGGAGGCAGACGCGGCAGCCGATCAAACAGTGGGCGTTGATCCTATGCATCAGTCTAAGCCGGAAGAATCGACATATACGTCCTTATCACCTAAAGTAGTAGCTGAGGCAGAGAATCAGTCCAATAAAAGACAACCTTATAAAGTTGCCGATACCGAGCCTCAGTCCCATCATACATTATCATCGGCGGGGCAATGTAGTACGGACGCAGAGATGGTAGTTGAGAAGACGGCATCATCGTCAACATTAGAATCTAAAACAACAAGGAAGGATGAATCTAATAATACCATCAGTACGAGGCGTGATGTCTCGAGTTCAAGCAACATTCAATCATCATCATCAGATGCTATTTCATCCTCTCCTACCGCCGCCGGGTTTACAGAAACAATCTCATCCAACGGCAAGAATAGTACCGATAATACTACCACCACCACGATGATGGATCATCCAAAGAATAGTATTGCCGATGAGGATTCCTCTGAGAAGACAGGACATACCACTATTGATGACAAAGAAGACACGTCACAAGAACAAGATTCCTCCACGAGTATATCATTACCACAGTCCAAACGTGCACGCCTTGATATCAATCAGCTATCCAAGGACGACGTCAGTACTGCTGGTGATACCGCTTCTCCTAATGCCGATATGAATACAAATCTATCTAAGGAACACGACGATGATTAAGAAACTAACAAGGTTCAGCATTTGGAACTGATAGAAGAAGGGGAGGAGAAGGCTGCTGAGACAGTCCCTACTTCTTCTTCCACCGCCGTGACGGGTGAGAGTAGGACATCATCATCGAGGAGAAGTACAAGGAAGCGTAAGACTACTTCATAGGGAGAGCTGAAGTACAGGAATGCTGAATTATATAATTGACTATTCGGCATATGTCATATCATATGTCAACAATCCAATGAGATTAGTCTTTGCTTAGTCTTTGGAGGTGCAGCTTTGTACTTATAACTGTAATGTAACTCATACATTTCCCGTTACTTTAGCAACTTTTCTGTTCCATTCATCGCTGGTGTTCTTCACATCCCACTTATCATCTGTATAGAATACGATATGGTACAGGCACGTATAATCTGTCTTCATTCCAATACTTTGAGCCTCCTCCAATCGAGGCTTTAGTCTCTTTTCCAAACTGAAACCAAAGGAGGATGGATTCTTGATAACAAACGATATTGCCTTACTCTCATCACCCAAGGCATTAATGTAAAAGTTCAATGTTGGTTCCAAGTTGTTGTGTATATCATATCCTAATAAAGCCGGGAGATGCTGTATCATCTTTGTTAGTTGTTCGTCTGTTAAGGATAGACGATCTTGTATCCAATCTATCTTTGGTTCTAAATTGTTCTCTATGCTGTAATTAAAAAGAGCTGTATATCGTTGAATCATTTTTGATAATTCTTCGTCTGATAAGGATAGACGTTGCTGTAACCAATCCAACTTTGGTGCCATGTTATCAACAATAGATAAACTTAGAATACCAGGCCGGTTTTGTATAACCTTCGATAAATGTTCGTTTGTCAAAGAGAGACGATGTTGCAACCAATCCAATGTTGGTTCTACATTATCTCCGATACTAAGTTGTAGAATGTTTGGCCATCGTTTAATTATCTTTGCCAATCCCTCTTGATCTAATATAAACCGTTCCTGTAACCAGACTAACTTATGTTCAATGTTGTCCGTACTAAATATCAGAAGAGTTGGATTGCCTATGATCAATCTTCTCAACGAGTTATCATCAAGCAACAATCTATCCTGCAAGTGATCAATCTTTGACTCCAACCTATCATCTTTCATACCAAGTATGTTTGGTTGAGATTGAATGATCTTCTTGATTTGATTATCATTCAAAATTAGACGATTCTTTAACCACTCGACACGTTCATCTAATATACCAATCTCACGGGTAAGGATATTTCCTCTTCTACTTTCTATTGCAACTGTCTCTAACTTTTCTCTACTAAATCCCAATGTATTACTCAAATATTGTCTGTTGTGTTCAATGATTGATGGATCTGTTGGTGCATAGAAGAGTTGAACTAGCCGCCGCTGATTGTAATCTTGCTGATATAATGTATTAACCGCTTGCTGTTGACGATGATAGTATGGATGAAATGCAACTGCATACCCCAATGTTGAAAAGAACAGAGAATGAAGTAACATGATCATACGTATCTATGAAAAGTATGAAATACACCGCCTTAGATGTATGCTTGCCGGAACTGAGGCCACTTTAAACTTAAGAATAATCCAAGAAAATACATATACAAATACCACCTGTATACAATACTGAGAGTACATATACCTTTCACTTGATGGTTGCTACCTAAATTATAATTGCTCTTTAGCGATGAGATAACTTTGTGCACAAGATGTGTGCTCTTATATCAAGTGGACGCCTTATTATTCCTAATAACTATCTAACGTGATGAGAAGTTATAATCCTTTTGCAATGTATACAATGGTTCAGTATCAACATATACATTATACACTGCATCCGAAATTTGTAGTTTGAAGTTTCATTGAACACAAATTAAATTCTCAAAAACATTAGTTGGGCAGTAAATTGTAATAGCTTAATAATATAAACAGCAGTTCTTCGTTACCAACATAATACTCAATAATCAGTTTTTAACGCTCTTTCGAATCAGTGTACTCATCTGGTGAATGCAATTTATTCAGTGGCCTACGGTAGGATACGCTCAGTGGTATCCTTTTCCTATTATACATCACTAAGTATCACTAATATTGTATATCAACCCGGGCGAGGGCAATTCAGGTTTTGTAATCATAATCTACTCATCTTCTTCTAGCTTGTGTAGAATTTGCAACTAAACATATCATCTTCTACAATGGCATATAGATCAGGCGGCGGCGATGATTCAGAGACAAATCCACTCTTAAATCATCATCAAACAACAGGCGATAGAGATGATGTCATCAATAATGCACCGATATCAGATCAAGTGCCCTCACCAAATAGCGGTATACATACCCTATTGCCCGATGGTATAAATCATACAATCAATGTTAATAATAATAATAATAACTCGGATCATAATCAATTACGACATCGCCATCATCGGTCATCACCACCAACTAACAACACTATACAAGCTCAACAACAATCATGGGATATCTACGGTCGGCACTCCTTAGATGATGCTGATATAGCCGGAGGTGCCTTCCGTATACCACCTAATACACAACATAGATTATCATCCTCGGCAACATCTCCAAATACTACTCGTTCTAGATCATTCGGTGGCAGTAGTTCAACACGAAAGTCTACTCCGCCATCCAATAGCAGTTATAATGATAGTAGAAGACAATCGTTAACACCATTGAGTGGACGGTTGCAAAGTTCACATGAGCATCATTTGATACAACAACAGCAGCAGCAGTATCCGCGATCACATGAAATAGATAGAGGACGACGAGGGGTATATTACGGTGGATCTGAACATGACTTTTTAAGATTGTCAATGCATAACGAGCAAGGAAGGAAGATATTGCCACCTGTACCAAATATAACTTCTGACAGGTTTACTACACCAAGTAGAACAAAGACTAACCCCTCAACATTTATAGTATTAGGTATAAACCTTACATCCTACTCACCCCGTATCCAATTTCTACTATCAGCATTTGGTTCATTCCTATTTTCATTATTATATGGATATTTACAAGAATTGATAAGTGTCGAGTTATGTTCCAGAAAGTTAGGGTTGTTTTTAGCATTGATGCAATTTATGGGATATACGATATTGAGTTACTTCTTTCGTAAGTTTGGTACGAATGGTGGTGATAGTAAGAATATGAATGGTAATGTAGTTGGTATGGAAAAGAGAAGGCTTAGTGTATCATCTGGTTCTGCTGCCATGGGGAGTAGTAGTAGCAGTTCATCTCAACAACAACAATCTATAACGGCAGTGATCAGAAGAATATGGAAACGAATACAATATGGTAGAACCAAAACATCCGATGAAGATGATGAAGCAACATCAATATCAACAACAACTGTACCAATAGAATTATACATTGGACTATCAATATTACGAGCAATAGATTTAGGAATGACAAATCTAGCAATGCAATATGTCAATTATCCAACTAAAACATTAATGAAATCAACACGAGTAGTCTTTACAATGATCTTCGGAGTAGTCATAACACGGAAACGATATGTCTTGGCAGATTATTCAATAGTAATGTTAATGGTTGTAGGGCTATGCATGTTTCTACATGCAGATACACAAACCTCAGCAGTCTTCGCACCCATGGGGATACTAATGTTAATTATATCATTACTATGTGATGGAGCCATTAGTAATTTGAGTGAGGCATTGATGAATCAATACTCAGTTGGACAAGATGAGTTTATATTTCGATTGTATAGTATAGCCACATTCTTTATCTTCATCGCGGCAGCAATTAAGGGTGACTTACACGATGGAATAGCATACTTGACACGACCTGGTACAATACAAGAAATGGAAGATGGATTATTAGCATCATGGTCAATATCAGGCAAGGTACTTACCATGATCTTATTCTCAACTACCGGATATTTAAGTTCATCATGTTCAGCTGCCATTACAAAAACATTTGGTGCATTGGCCATGAGTATAACATCCACGGCACGGAAGGCAACTACAATCTTTCTATCATTTGCATTATTCCCGGCAAATGAATGTACAGTAGAACATGTTGGTGGTATATTATTATTCATTACAAGTCTAATTGTTAAAAGTTTAAGAGCTAGTAAACGTCATGCTAGTACTGGGAATGAGAATTCTTATCAGCATAAGACTCACCGTCATGGTAGTAATATCAGTAGTCCAAGGAAGGACAAAGGCAGCAATGGTATGATGATGAATGTAGGCGGAAATGAAAGACTTTTAGAAATGAATAGTTCACTTCTTCACTACAGGCGTAGATCTAATGGAGAGGATAATGATGTTGTTTAGAGTGAGACACATTAAATCTAAGTAAATAGAGTACGATAGTTGTCTAATATATCGTCTACTTGTATGTACTAGCTAATTTTTGTTATAAGTACAAAGCTACACTTCTTTTGATCACTTATTTCACACCATCTCATTCATCATTAACAACTCTACCAAATATTATGGCTGTTGAATGGAAAGATCTGCGGCACTCTGGGCACTTTCCCTTTAATTTCCTCCTAATCTGGGCATTGTTGCACTTCTCACAAAGACATGGATGTCCGCATGGAATAGTAAGATATCTAACAGGTCTCTCTAAACATATGATACACATCTTTGATTCACTTCTCCCACTAGAATCATCTCGGTTGATTTGAGGAGGAGCCGCATTATCTTTATATGTAATGATGTATTCTGGATAAGCTAAACAAGGACCACGGGAAGCATATAAATCTTTTGAAATCACTTCGGAGTGGCTCATCAAGGTAGGGTTGGGATTCTTCGAATCAGTATCAAGTATCCTTCCAACTACCACTCGACACAGTAACATCTTTGATGACGTATGAAACTTATCATACGTCTTATTCCGTATGATTGTTGCTTTTGTACTAAAATGCTTACCAATTGGGTTCCAATTGGCAAGGAAAGTGCTGAGCGTGCTTGATCCAGGATATCCCATAAATGCATTGATTTCATTATCAAGTCCCCAATTCTCGGCTGATGCTTTTTGCTTACTCCTCATATAATTTGCCCATAACGACTTATCTTGGACTCGTTGGATGGATTTGACAGGGTTGTCTCTTAACTTGAGGCCCCCGATATTGTCATATAATAGGTCAAGAATATCCTTGCCCTCTTCAGAATGCAACCCAACTTCTGCATATGTCCCAAGTTGCCAAGTGGACGGAGTGTCCGTCTGATCTTTAGATTTAACGAATGATGAATCACTGGTTCGCCATTGGGATTGTACTGGTAACTGCGGCACTGATACTCTATCCAGTGGGGCCACAAATGCAATTTCTAATGATTCGTTAATCCCAACTACCATACAATTCTGATTTATCATTTGTCCAACAGATACGCTTGATATCTTTTGGCCAACATGAACAATTCCATCGTTTCTAATTCCATTCCCCGCTACATAGTCAGGGAGCGGGCAGCATACTTGCAATTCATACTTGTTACTAGCACCCATACGACAGCACATTGATTCAGGCACGGATGATTGAGATGGGAAGGATACCCACACATAATTACCGTCACCATCAAGTTTTACTACAACACCAACACTACCAAGTCCCCCATCATCATCCCCGTCCGACCAATCTACACCTCGCTGAACAAGCATACCCAATTGTACATTATCAATTGTAACAGGAGCCCCGGGTCTAGCAGTCTGAGCAGCACTAACATGCGGTAACAACAGAGGCGAGAGAGGATCTCCTTTAATACTTTGTTGTACTTGTCCAGGTAGTAGCCTCTCGTTAGCAGGTTTTAGGAAGTTGGCAACTAGATTTTGTAATTCGTATGTATATCCCACAGAAGTCGACACTCCTCCATTGTTTGAGGGTAGCCACGGGAGTGCAACATTACCCAAAGCAGCCGCAAGACCTCCTGGTTCATCTGATATGAACTCCCCCAGAGTTTGATCAGCTGATAAGTTCTCAAGATTCTTACACATAAGTAGCTCATATATCACACATCCCAATGCAAATGCATCGTTCATGTCAGCTCTAAGGTCACCAAAATCTTCTAATTCATGTGATGCTAACAGCTCTGGTGATGCATACGACTTTGTAAATCCTACAGTTTCTTCGCCCGGTTTCAACGCCGTCCCGAAGTCTGCCAACAATAACTTCCCACCCGCCGATGTATCAATTAATATATTTGCTGCTTTAACATCGTGATGGGACACTCCTCTCTCGTGTGCAAATGCCAGAGCAGCACAAAGCTGGAATAGATTATGAACATATGATGTAAGCAAAATAATGAAGAGAAAGGAATAACACACACTAGCATCTCTATTTACATACCTGCAATGCATACCATGCAATTCTTCTTTCAGAATACGGTACCAATGGATTACAGTTGGACATTCTTTCAATTTCCTGTGCAAGAGTACCACCTGTGCTCGATAAAAAAGGTGTACATATCATATATCATGTGAGCAAATTGTGTAAAGCAAGGAAAAAGGAAAGAAGATCAACACAAACAACTTACCATCTGCATATTGCATAACAATACAAACAAAGTTCCGACTAATAAACCAATCCTCAAAGAATATAATGTGCATATCTCGATTACTATTATCAACACCTTCATTCAAATTATGAACTGATTCAATTTCTCTACAAAATTGTTCATAATCATCATCGTCGGATGTATCCATTGGCATTACCTTCAGTGCTACTTTTCTACCGGACTTCTTTGTTGCTAGGAATACTGATCCGAAGCCTCCTATACCTATACATCCTATTGTTGTATAGTTGCGGTCAATTAGACTTAGTGTATTTTGTGTATCTTTTAAATATGTTGCGTTTCGTTGTGTAGCTTCGTCCATGATTATTGCTATGTTGCGGTTACTACTGATCTTTTCCTGTCACAAGGTACAACCAATATTGCAATTTATCATCGGTATAAGTCGTTCTATTGATTAAAATACCATTTGTTATCTAATTAATAAGCAGCAGCAGGTGAGGAAGGTGCACCTTATATTTATGTCTTTTGTCTTTGTGCATAAGATATGTGTTTTTAATGCATAGTCCTTTTATTCTCCGTCACTTTATATTATTACCAGTCAATTACTCTGTATCTATGAAGAGAGAAGCTCTTAATACTTTTGCAATCAATGCGCATACCTACTATCACTTTCAATCAATGTAATAGGTAGGCCGCGGCGAAATGAAACTTATGGACTCTATCTACTTGAAACTTCAAACTTTTAAGTTTCATAAATCGAGGTAGCTATTCATCTCATCATTCATAATTGCAATAACAGTGAAGGATTAAATAACTTGTCATCGGTAGTAGTAGCAGTGGTGCCAGTTGGAGGTTGATAATTAACATCTGGGGATATGATAGTATAGCAAAGCAAACACACAACTCTCTAAGAACAACTGCTGACTTTGACGGAAGGATTAGAACTATTAGATTATTATTAGTACAGGGGTATACCAAAAGATTTAATCTGAATCTACATAAGGATTTGGTTATATATATCTTGTGTGGTAACAACAGTCATACTCTTGATACGTCAATATATGCAACGCTTTTACACACATCAAGAAAGAGACTTCAAGCTACTTTAAGTTGGATAGGCAATAGGCAAGTACACAACAATATAGACAGTGTACAGTGTACTTGCAGGTGGTATTCAATATACATAAAACGAATATATTTTACACATATTAAGCCTTGTATACCAAACAGGCATTAGTCAAAGATGATGGGGGAAACAAGCTTCTTAAACTTTGTATTATTGACTCTGCTCTTTGCAATAGCTGGAAATGCTTTTCAACCATACTATTGTCATCAACAATATAGAGTAGGCAATATATTACACCAGCAAGATTACAATCAGCGGCGGCTAGTCCAACTCTCATATGCACCAACAGATCCATCAATATTAGAACAAAACAGACAATATTTGAGTAATACATTGGGATTTAGTAAAGAAAAGTTGGATAAGATAGCAGCAAGTCAAAGAGGGAAAAGATCAAGAGGAAGTATACTAAATCTTAAAATTGGTATATTAGATGATCGTGTGAGTTGGTTACAGAATCGGCTCTGTTTGACCGATAATGAAATCAAGAAGATCATTCAATCTCAGCCATCCATACTTTGGAATCAATCAGAATCAGACACGGGGATTGGGTCGAAGATTGATTATTTGCAGAATAGATTACTGCTTGATGATATCTTGTTGAGGAAAGTGATAATAGGCAACCCGAGTATTCTTTTAATGAGCGTCGAGGATAATATAGAACCAACGTTAGATTGGTTGCAAGGAAGTCTTCAATTAGATGATACTGCCTTAAGCAAAGTGATTCAAAGGCAACCAACCATTCTACATCTCAGTATCGAAGATAATTTGGAACCAACATTGCAATGGCTACAAAACCGACTCCAATTAGATGATGACGCCTTAGGTAAGACGATCAAAAGATTGCCAAGTATACTAGGTACTACAACTGGTAAAATGGAACCAAAGTTGGATTGGTTACAGCAACGTCTCTTGTTATCAGATGAAGAATTATCAAAGATGATACAGCAATATCCAACACTTCTTAGTTTCAGTATAGAGAACAATTTGGAACCAACATTCAACTTTTACATAGATGCTTTGGGAAATGAGGGTGAGGCATTGGTGTTTGTAACACGAGACCCAAGTGCGTTTAGCCGAAGTTTGGAGAATAGACTAAAGCCTCGATTAAAGCAAGCATTGGATACTGGTATGGTTATCGATTCCAAACTTATGAGAGTTATAATGGTATATCCCAATGATCAATGGAATGGAAAGGTTACCAGAGAAATGTCAAAGAAATGGGTAAGAGATAACGAGAAAGCAATAAACGAAAGGAACAATAAGTAGTACAAAAGTTTAGATTTTAGTTGTTAATTATAGTAATTAGAATGTCTATATCTGATAATATAGAACCAAAGTTGAATTGGTTACAACAACGTTATCTTTGATACAACGGTGCCCACTCTCTTTGGTTGCAATATAGATAGCAACTTGGAACCAACATTGAACTTTTACATTGATGCCTTGGGAGATGAGAATCAAGCCTTGGCTCTAGTCAAACGACGACCCTCTGCATTTACTGTTAGTTTAGAAAACAGGCTTACACCTCGATTGAAGCAAGCCATAGATGTTGGGATGGTCGTAGATTCTAAACTTCTATCTCTCATGGTTACAACATCGACTCCAGTTAGATGATGCGGCACTTAGCTCTTCTACTGATATCTTAAAAGATAAGTTGGATTGGTTACAACAACAACTTCAATTAGATGATACCGCACTTAGCAAAATGATTCAAAGGATGCCTCAGATTCTAGGACTTTCTATAACTGACAATAGAACCAAAGTTGGAATGGTTACAAGATCATTTGATTCTAGATGATACCGCACTATTAGCAAGTTGATAAAACGAATGCCACCCATTCTAGGAATGTCAATACTTGATAATTTGGAACCGAAGTTGAATTGGCTACAGGTCTTTTTCTCATGGCTACAGCAACGTCTCTCCTTAACAGATGAGTAACTATCAAAGATGATACAGCGAGATCCAGCTCCAATTGGCCTCAACATAATCAATAATTTGGAACCAACATTAGACTTTTACATTGATGCCTTGGGAGGAGAAGATGAGGCAATATCATTTGTTACCAAGAATCCTTCCTCGTTTGGTTATAGTTTGGAGAATAGACTAAAGCCTCGATTAGAAGAGGTAAAGCTTGCTGGTATGGACATAGACTACTCATGCCTTTATCAACTTATATTCTGTACCAAAGATAAATGGAACAGAAAGGTTGAAATAGAAATGGGTAAGAGATAACAACAGATAGTACAAGTAGTTTAGATTACAAAAGTTGTCTATATATATATATATATATATATATATACAGTTTTGTTCATTCATCATCGATTGTCATCGTCTTACAAAGAATGAAAGTACTCTAATATCTGACCAGACTTTGCCTTTTTAGCTTCCGACTCGACCGTGTTACCCCATCTATCTTCAAGGCTAAGGTCAGCTCCAGCCTCTACCAAAAGTTTCAACGCTGCCGTATTGCCTTCCGACGCCGCAATATGAGATGCGGTCCTTTTGTCATAATCACTAGCATTCACTTGTATACCAGAATTCAAAAGACGTTTCAGTAATGTAATATCGCCGTCAAATACTGCTTGACATAATGTTGACGCCGCTAAACTTTCACTCATTGATAGTTCTCCGCCATTTCTTAATAGAATAGATGCAACATCTTCATGGTTATTCCGTGTAGCTTCATGTAAGGCAGATACTCCGTGCATATCAGTTAAGTTGGGATTGGCATGATACTCCAACAGCTTTGTCACAACATCTAAATGCCCTTCAGCGGAGGCTAACATTAACCCAGTTCGTTTGTCATCTAATGGGGGAGTTGTTTTGATTTGTTAGTATGGGAATGAGGGTAGTAAATCATGACAACTACAGATTCATATATGGGGATACACTTACAATCTGACGAATCAGGATCAAAGCCTTGCTCAATCATGGATACTACTGAATCAACACATCCTCTAGAAGCAGCAAAGACAAACCGTGTAGTATGGTCGTCTTTTTGTTTGTTTATATGCATCTGTACAAGCTCCCTAATTGCAACAATAGCCTGCCGAGCTTGTACCTCGGCTGTGGCATCACCCACCTCAGAGTCTTCAAACGATACACCTATTCGGCTTGATTTATGTCCAACTCTGAACGATTGTGGCAGCTCCTCTACTTTATGTAGTAAATTGTTAAGAACAGTCGCAGCGCTCCCGGGATGTTGGTTTGCAATGTCTTGATAATCAGATTTACTCAAGCTTAGTACCTTACACACGTTTCGAGTTGTGCTGGTGTCCGGTTGTGGTGACTCGGTGAAGAAGCCTGTTGTATGAAACATAAAGTAAGAAGAGAAATCTCAAAAAGTGCTCATATCATATGATCAAAAGACACTCACCCAAATCATTCAGGAAATTGTCTCCTCCATTGATTTGATTAGCTCTATGACCAGTTGACAGCCCCTCAGTACTATCAGCAACACTGGTCGGTGCCACACTCATATCTCTATCAGTAGTGCTAGCATCTTGTAGTTTTTCATTATCATCTGTTGATGTTGATGTCTCAACTTTCCCCTCTAATAACAGGTACAAATCGGATGTTGCACTGCCGCGAGTCAATATCTCTTCTCCTGGACTGAATATCTCAACCTTACAACGAGACAAAAAGGCATCAACAAACTGCTGCCTGGTACCTATCAACAACCTTGTACGGAGAAGGGATGGAAGGTATAGCTTCCTTAGTATCTTCCGCCGAACGGAGGCGGGGAAGAATTGTAGAACTAGAAATGATTTGAGATGTAAGAAGCAGACAAGAAGAGGTTATGTGTAGATCTGGCCATTCACTTCACACAAAACTGACCTTGTTCGTCTCCAATGTCTTTATTGTCAAAGTCCAGTTTGAGCTGGTTTCTCAGTCGTTTGGTAAGTTTCTTATCAAAGTTGTGGAGAGTTGAATACTTGTGCAATACATGTAGCGTCTCACGATACAGACTAGTCTTCTCATCACTTCTAACAATAAGTAATGTAATCGATCCGATAATCCAAGCCTGAATGTTTGATTGATAAAGGAGTAGAGATGAATGGATTAGATATTACGAACACATCTTATGCGCTCTTTTTTCGAACACATCTTATGCACACTTTTACACCCTTCACCAACAACGTCTTACCATGAGGACAACATTTAAAAGCATGTAAATCATGCCAAAGATTTGTTCGATAGGGTTTGCTGGTGAGAAGTCGCCATAACCAACGGTTGTAAAGGTAACAACGGACCAATATAATGCCGTGACATAGTTCTCAAATGATGACATATCCGCAACCTCTTCAGATCCAAGCCACGTATCTTGACCAAATGCCGATTCACGTGCAATAAAGAACATAATGCATGCCCATACGTGAGTCCATACTAATGCCGCCGAGAAGTTACGTATCAATGTTAAACTAATAAGTGATATCTTTCGATTGTATTGCAATATGGAAAAGAAGTATGCCACTCTGTATATTCGAACCAATTTGAGTAATTGTAACAATCCCAAGTTTTGTGTAAATTGACTCTCTTCTCCCAATGTACCCGTAGCTTGTAAACATATCAAATAGAATGGTATAACACCAATAAGGTCTACCCAGAACATCTTTCTTATATAATGTTTGAATATACATTGTCGATTGAATATGATCTTGTTATTTTCATCGTAATATGCCAGATTAAAGTTGATAATAATGTCCAATATAAAGATTGTTAGGAGTATAATCTCAACAATTAAACTACCCGACTTTGCCAATCCACCAGACGAGAAGGCTACTTCATATGTTTCAAAGAAGATTGTAAACCCTGCTGCGAAGACTGTAAATCCCCACCAAGTTTTGTATGCTACTCCCCATGGAAAGATGACGTGAAGAGGTACAGCCTTTCTACTATTATTTTGGTTATTGTTGATACTGTTGTAATATGACTTTACTCTCTCCCTATCCGAGCTAACTGACATAACTGATGAGAACGCTGTCGTCATGATTTATGATATGCTATATTGCTATGATTGGCGTCTGTGTTTATACTGTTATTGTCTGTGGGTTCTTGTAACTTACTTCAAGACTCTTATTTGTATCTAATCATATATCGTATACTTTCCTCTTTATGTAGACAATAGGTCGATTTCAATTGTATATATCATTTTGAATTGCAGTAACATAATGCATCTTGCCACTTGCAAATCAGAAGGGAAGTGAAAAGAAGCCTACTCCTTCCTCATATGTGTCGGCGGCTAATAACTAGTAATAGTACAAGCCTAGATAACAACCAAGTGATATATATGAGTTGTGCTGATCAGCGCATTACAGCCCCTGGCTCGATTGAGGCAAACTTGCATGTGGCAATCGCTTTTTATACAACACGAATTCGTTCATACTCTCATAATTTTTGGATACCATCACACAGCCACCACCAATTGAAGAGTATTAGCATCATGAATGATCTACTGTATGACTGTGTATTTGCCGTAGTATCTATATTGTATCGGATGATCTATTGATAGTCGATATATTTTATCGTGATATGAACCTCAAAGTGTTGTGGAGCGAGATCTTCTCCGGTCTCCGGTATCCTTTCCATCACTTTTTTCCATTGTGATTTATTTGCTCGAATGACGCAGAGATGCTATATAGTAGAGAGGCGGCGTTTAGTATCAGTATAGAGTATTAATCGATAGTGGGAGAACAGTTATCGTCAAGATGGTCATCCGCTCGATATTAGTAGCAGCAATACTCACTAATAGTAGTTGCAATGCATTCCTCACTCCACAAACTTTAAGAACACATCATCTTAGACTTGCAAATGATGTGGAACAAACTACAACTACAACAGATAAAGAAGAAACATTCCAACGTTCACTATTAGAAGCACAGCTATCCAATGCACTGAAACAATCTTCTTCTTCCACTTCCGACGATGAGAAAGAATCAAACGCACACCTACTAGAATCATTAAAAATTCCCGTACCACCCGCATCACACACAGTTGAAACAAAACAAACAAAGTTAGGACCAGTGCATACATTAACAGTACACTTAGGTCAACCGGGTCATCCGGAACCATTGGTATTTGAAACTGGACGGATTGGACGGCAGGCTGCTGGTGCTATTTTGTTAACGAGGGGAGAGAGTATTGTTTATAGTACTTGTGGTACGTATATTACATATTTGATATTATGTGTGCATATATGATGTGTTCATATCTTTCATCACCTGTATGCTACAGCCGACTAATTTACATACAAATACCTATACTTATACCATATATTATATCTATCCGACAGCTCGTGATAATGAACCAAAGAGTCAAATTGACTTTGCACCACTATCTGTTGAATATCAAGAACGATTTTCATCAGCTGGTATGACATCAGGTGGATTTAGAAAGAGAGAGGTGAGTTAGTTAATGCAGTTGCAATTCAGTGCCTTGTATATCATTGTATGTTCTTTATTCTAAACATATGTCCCGGCTATTTTCAATCGTTAACAACATAACAATTCTATACATTAGGGAGCACCCGCAGAACATGAAATATTAGTAAGCCGTATAATCGACCGTCCACTACGTCCCTTAATCTGCGATGGATGGAAACATGAAACACAATTATTAAATTGGGTACTATCATACGATGGTAATCGTGGATTAGAAGCATTGGGTGCAACTGCGGCAGCGGCGGCCATGTATATATCAGACGTTCCGTTAATGAAGTCTGTTGCACAAGTACAGATTGGTTTGATTGATGATACGTTCATTGTTAACCCTACCAATGAACAAATGGCGGTTAGTAAATTGAATTTGATTGTGGCCGGTACGAAGGATGCTGTACTAATGATTGAGGGTGCTGCCGACTTTTTACCCGAGAAGACAATGATTGATGCCGTAACACTTGGACATTCAGTTATTGGTACGATATGTGATGGATTAGATGCCTTCCAGGCCGTGGTTGGGAAAGAAAAGAAGTTAGATACAATTCCAGCACCAATTGAGGGATTACAAGAGGCAGTCAATGAATTAATGACAGAACGTGTCGATGCATCGATGGATATACGTGGTACGAAGAAAGAACGTGAAGCCGAGAGTAGTCCCGGTGGGAAAATGTATCAGTATTGTATTGAAGAGATGCTCAAGCAATATCCAGAGGAGGAACATGGTCCAGGAATTACAAATGCCATCAAGGCTGCATTGAAAAAGTTAGTATCAAATCGAATGTATAACAAGGCCAAGACTGAAGGAATGAGGATAGATGGTCGAGCGTTGGATGAGATTCGTTTGATTGATATTGATGCTGAGGTTCTTCCAGGTGTACATGGTAGTGCTTTGTTTACAAGGGGTGAAAGTCAAACCATTGCTACTGCCGTGAGTGTATAGAAGACATATGTGTATATCACTTGTTATTTTATGTCTCATACTTTACCTTCCATCTAACATATCATACAGACACTGGGAGATAAGGGTATGCAACAAAAGCGAGAGACAGTCGATGGACAGGACTATAAAAGATTCTACCTTCAGTACTCCTTCCCTCCTGCATGTATTGGAGAAACAGGACGAGTAGGAGGTGTTAAACGACGAGAAGTTGGTCATGGAAATCTTGCCGAACGAGGTATCTTGCCTTGTTTACCAAGTGAAGAGGACTTCCCATATAGTTTACGAGTAGAGTCGTTGATTACAGAATCTCATGGAAGTACAAGTATGGCATCAGTATGCGGTGGATGTCTAGGTGAGTTATCTTATGCTTTGTCCATATTCCTGACGGAAAATATGATTTTGTGCATATCATGTGTTCAAAATATCTATCCCCGCTTTTACTCATATCATGTGCCTTCTTATTAGCCTTGATGGATGCCGGAGTACCTATTAAACGTCCGGTGGCAGGTATTGCAATGGGGATGTTGCTAAAAGACAATGAGTATACTTCGGATGAAGATGCGTATGTTGTGACTGATATCTTGGGAAATGAAGATGCCTTGGGAACGTAAGTTTTATATATTATAACTTTTGTCATGTCATTCAACTCCAACTCTAATACACCTCATCCACCACATAGGATGGACTTCAAAGTGGCTGGGGATAAGGAGGGAATTACTGCCTTTCAACTTGATATCAAGTGTGAGGGATTGTCTGTACAAACAATGGAGAGGGCACTCGAACAAGCTAGGGTAGGACGTCTTCATATCCTCGGAGAGATGAGTAAAGCACTAGCAGAGCCTCGGCCTGAATTACATCCTAGGAGGTGGCCGAGGAGGAGGTAGAGGTGGTCCACGAGAGCCTAGACCTGAATATGTTGGTCCACCAGCTGAGGAGGGCAAGACGTATACCGGTAAGATCACGGGCATACATAACTTTGGTGTATTCTTGGAGATATTGCCAGGTGCCGAGGATGGTTCTACACCTGGATTAGAAGGGTTATGTCATGTATCTGAATTGCATGTTGAGCATGTTCGAAATACCGAAGGTTTCCTGAGGGGTATGAATACTGACACATTGGAAGGTGAGCCTTTTATCTGTGTTTGCTCTCACTTTTGAGATTGTATGTTCATTCTGTTTCTAATACAACATCATTCTACAGTTGTATACTTGGGCAAAGATCAAAGAGGAAAGCACAAGTTGAGTAGAAAGAGAGTCCTTGAGGAGCGTGGAGTGAAACCAAGAAATGGGTATGAACGCGGTGGACGTGGCGGTGGCGGAAGAGGAGGGGAAGGTAGAGGTGGCAGAGGCAGGGGCGGCGGTAGAACGGCGGAGAGTAGTAGGCCAGCAGAACCAGCTCCTGAAATGAGCAAAGAAGAAGTGAATGCTATTGCCTCGGCCATTGAGTCTATTGATAATGCTTAAACTTAAGGCATGCTACACTAAGTATATAAATATAAGAGATATGTATAACTGAAACTACTACTTTGGCGACTTAAGTTCTATCTACCTTTAGTGGTCAGTTTAATCTTCTTATCCCACTTATCATTGGTATGAAATATGATGAATCGAATGCATGTGTAGTCTATAACCATCCCTACATACACGCCGAGCTTCTTCTAATCGGGGCTTTAGTCTCTTCTCCAAGCTGACAGTAAATGAGTTAGGATATGATGTAACAAAAGCCAATGCCTCATTCTCATCACCCAAGGCATCAATGTAAAAGTTTAATGTCGGTTCCAAATTGCAGACTATACTGCAACTAAGGAGTTTCGGTGTTTTTTGTATAATTGCTGATACTTGTTCATCTGTCAAGTATAGACGTTGCTGCAGCCATTCTAACTTATCTTCCAATACATCGGTAGAACAGCTTAGTACAGTGTGTGCTCGTGGAATCAGTTTGCTTAAAGCAGTATCATCTAATTTGAGACGATCCTGTAACCAATCTAACGTTGGTTCGATATTGTATTTGATAGAGTAACATAGGATACTAGGCATCCTTTGAATCATTTTGCTAAGTGCGGTATCATCTAACACCAACCGCTCTTGTAACCAATCTAACGTTGGTTCTATATTGTCAGAAGAAAGTCCTAGAATCGGTGGCATTCTTTGAATCAGTTTGCTCAAGGCAGCATCATCTAATACCAAACGTTCTTGTATCCAAGCTAACTTTGGTTCCATATTGTTAGAAATTGAATAGCCTAGAATCTGTGGCAGCCTTTGAACCATTTTACTTAAGGCAAAGTCATCTAATTGGAGTCGTTTTTGTAGCCATTGCAATGTTGGTTCTATATTGTCTTTAATACTAAAAGTAATGATATTAGAAAATTTTGTCATCATCTTTGACAAGGCCTTTTGATCTAATGCCAATCGTTCTTGTAACCAATTTAATTTCGTTTCAATATTATCCATGCTGAATGCCAGAATAGTTGGGGCAGAGATAAACAACTTCTTCAACGAGCTATCATGAAGTAGTAATCAATTCTGCAGGGAATCTATCTTTGGAGCAGCCCCGTCTCTGATTCTGATGTTATATTGAGAATTGTTGGTTGAGATTGAATGATCTTCTTGATTTCATTATCATTCAAATTGAGTCGATTCTTCAACCAACTCACACGTTTATTCAATACACGAATCTGAAGCGCTAGAATATCGGGGCATCTGGTTATAACCTTAACCGATTCATTGCCGTCTAACATTAAAACTTCTTGTAACCAATCTAATTTTGATCCAAGATCATCTTTGCCGATCAAGAGAACACGAGGTATATGTACGACTAAGTTCCTTAATGCCTCATTGTCAAGCAGTAATCTATTCTGAATGTAATCTATCTTTTGTTCCAGCCCGGTATCGGAATCTAAAGGTATACTGAGAATGTATGGCTGCTGTTGAGTTATTCTCTTGAGTTGTGTTTGACTTAAGCCGAGCCTCTTCTTTAGCCGATCGGCACGGGCATTTAGTACACCCTTATCTAGAGTTAATATACCCTTCCAATTCTCTGTTGACCGCATAGTATACAACTTGTATTCATCAAATCCCAAAGTATCAATCAGAGATTGTCTATTCAAATCAATAAGATGTGACCGATGATGCCCCCATCCACCCCCCGTTCTGATTATTATTCCACAGTTAGTAGATGTGTTGTTGGATAGAGATAGACCAGAGCGGTGACGAAGCACCTTAGTCCCTAAGATGGAGCATGCCCTTCTCATCTTAATATGTTTTGCAATAATAACATGATATCATCCAATGAGTGGATGTGGATGTGCAAGGATACCCAGCCAAGTGTGAAATTTTCACTCTCTTCACCACCAAAGATACTTTCGTCAACACACACACCTTGTATATTATTTATCTGCCGTTTAAAATCAACTGATTACGCTCTATGAAAGGATAGCCGCCTCATTCCGATCAACACTAACAATATCAAGTGCATCATCACTATCACCAAAATCATATCCCTCCTCATCTATGCCTCCACTACTACTACCACTACTACTTCTATCACCCAATTCATGATTCATATTAACAAATGCAAACCCGCCCAATACGAATAATGCACCCAATACATCCCCCACTTCTATACTACCACTACTTCCATTATCAGTATAATTGCCCATGATATAATCAGCAATAAATGCCATGGGTATAGTCAAGCCAACACCTACAGATGCTACTGTTGCCGATGTTAATATTACCGCACGTGCCCATAGATAGTCGGATAATACATTATCTAATAATCCTTTTAATATTAGGAATAGGAAGATTGTACCTGTTAATGTTGTTGTTGTTGTTGTTTGGTCTTCTGTTGTTGTTGATGGATCCTCTATCTGATCCATAGAATCTACTTCTTCTTCTTCTTGACTATCATTACTACCACTTGATACAATAATCCAAATAGCAAATGGACATAAAACAATCATATTTAATAAACCAATATAACCAAACAGTAATTGCATACTCATTCTACTTTCATCTTTGGGACATACATTACGTATTAGTACTGTATAGGCTCCATATCCTATTGCTGATAGTAGGCCTGCTATATCTCCTAATAGTGATTGTACTGATTCAGATTGTTCAATGTTTGTT
>Ga0075439_15046_pt1 | contig 24326 bp, 20 predicted proteins | sample MintriSingleCell_FD_74264 | JGI IMG/M metagenome (GOLD analysis project Ga0075439, IMG submission 74264) | Marine eukaryotic communities from Monterey Bay, USA to study complex ecological interactions - Minidiscus trioculatus JGI Plate_4_G5... | ecosystem: Environmental > Aquatic > Marine >... | reverse complement strand
GGTATGTATACACGACGAGGAATTCATATTTGCTTGGTATTATAGAGATACAATGATATAATCTCGCAGCTAATGATTTACTTGCAATCGTATCATATAGATATGTTGCAATGAGCCCATTCTTTGAAAATAAGAAATTTCTGCTAACCTTATTAACACACTGTGTAGTTTGGTACAAGCACACACTCATATAATGAGATGAACAGCATATAAACATAGATAGTAGAGTTCTTGGGAATATGGTCAACAAATAGATCAGCTTGATGATAACACTCTTTCAATTGGTGCTCACATGTGATGGCTAAGCGGTAAGACGGAAGAAGAAATGAAGAACGATGATATATATCAAATAGTTTATCAGATTAATATACTCTAGATTACAGTAGTTTACATAATCACCCATTCACACATAGGTAGCTCTTCACTTTACAAGATCACTCATTGTATCCACAAAACATCCACCTCAGAGATGAATATCCATTTACTAACGTCTTGTGCCTGCCAATCGCACCAACATAAATTAAGCATTGTTCCTACTCTCAATGTAATCATCCTGTGCCATTGCATGATCGGGGTGCTGCTCCTCCCACTCCTTGATTTCCTCTTCGTACTTGGCAGCGATTTTATCGATGTTCTTCCAAAAGTGCCTCGCGTACCACGCCATCCAGATGCCACTAATGACCCCCAAACCAATGTTCACATACACACCTATTTGAACTACATTTGCTGCCTGTTTAAATTTGGCCATGTCGCCTCTCATACCCATCTCCCAATACACAGCGGCAGGAATGACAGCCACAGTTGACAGGAACCAGAGCAAAACGAATGCACCAGTAGTCATCCGAATGTAGTGGCATACGCATGGATGGGTGAGCCCGGAATCATCAACCTCGTCCGCCATTGCAGCCTTTCCATAGGGATACCCCAGCACCCACAGTATGGATGACTCGACAAAGATGGACGCCCAAAGGATGAGCATGAAGTGAACCATCAGCCAATTGCTTATGTTTTCCTGAGTCCATGCCACGATGGTCAGCGACGCCATGGTGAGCAGCAAGGTGACGTCCATGTACTTTGGAAAGACCCGCGTCTTCTTCATCCAATATAGAAATAGGTTTTCGAAGATGCTCCAGATACAAACAAGGGTTCCGACTAGGAACCCAAGCTTGTATTCGGGGCTGAAGATGGATGGCATCATCGTGGCCACCAGCATAGTAAAGGCGTGGCTGCAGTGTATGATCTTGCAGAATGTGTCCATGCAGGCATTACCCCCATCGTTCCCACCCGCTTTGTCGACATAGGCTTTGTCGCGGACGAGCGATGCTGCTAGATTGTCCCCAGACGGGTTCGCCGCCGAAGAGGAGAGCAGAGGCTCCGGATTGATCATTCTTGCACTGTCCATCCCTTTGTTGTATTATTGGAAGTTTATGAGAGTCTCTTTGCGGGGATTCCTAGAGTATTCTTTACCGATGATATAATATTGCAGTAGTGTCGAAGTTGAAAGATGGATAATAACTACTGAATCTAATATACTATCCGTCCAATGAGACCACTACTACCGAGTTTGCAAGTTGTGTGCATATGATGTGTTGCTACTCTAGAAATTTTGTGAGTGGTTTAGACTTGCTTTTGTATCCAATAATGAACAACAAAACCGCGCGCCGCTGCTGCTATCAATATATGATAGGAATATCAACTCTTCTATTTTGGGCGTGCAATACGGGGCCGCGGCCTTCAAATAAGCAAGCTATAATAACAATGGTATACTAGAAGTTAAAAGATGTTATGATAGTTAATGTTGCACAATGCAAGAACTTATCGTTTGATATGCGCACTCATGTCATGAGATACAAAACATATAATTATATACAGCAGTAGATCAAACTATATGCATATAGTGAATAGATCAGCTTGATCATGCTTTTTCAATTGGTGCTCACTTATGACTATATTTGGTTTAGCGTATCTATCGCCCTCCTTGCGTTGCCACTTATAGGCAGTTTGTTTGGTAGTTTGTGTCTCCTTTTATGTTATATGTATACTACCATGCCATCAGTACACTGTATATCTCGTAAATTATTAAAGAAAAATGGGCTTGAACGTCTTCCTTGGGATGTAGGGGTTGCATCTACTCAACAACAAATATCAGTTGATGCACCAACTGATTTACAACTTCAACCACAACGGGTACAATATCTAGAAGGAGGAGGAGATAAACAACGTATACATGAATTGGAACATGAATTATCAACTGCAATTCATAGTAATCAAAACTTAGGTTCTATGGCTGTTGATAGTTCTTCTGCACAACAAGTATCCCACTCACAACAACTAGATCAAGAAGATGCTAATTTATCTTCCAAAGCATCACCAACAAAATCAGCTGAAGAGGATATTGGATCGAAAAAGAAGACTAAACATATGAGCCCTATTGCCTTGCGTGCACTTGCCGCGTTAAACAGCGACAGTGATAGTAGTAGTGAAGAGGATAAACCAGCACAGAAAGGATTAGATTCTGCTGAAATTGAAAACTTGGCAACAGGTGGAGAAGAAGATACTTCATCATCAAGGGATACACAAATAATAATACCCTCCTTGCCCCCATTACCCGTAGTACCTTCACCAGGATATAATGTGGCTGATGATATTGCACAACTTGATAATATTAGAGGGATAATGAAGAATAAGGAAATACCTCATGTATATAGTTTGTCAGATAAAGAAGAAGATGTTAAGACACCTGTCAAGAAGAGAAAGCGTGCATTGGATGTGGTATCGTTTCAACAAAGATTGGATGAGCTGAAGGCATACAAAGCAGTGCATGGGCATACCAAAGTGAAAAAAAGTGAAGATAAAAGACTATTTATGTTTTGCCAAAATATCAGATATGCTCATAATCATCCGGATAAATCTTCTTGGGTTTGAATAAAGAGCGTATAGCATTGGTGAATGCACTGGATTTTGAGTGGGCATTGAAAGAGTCATTTGAACAACGACTTGAAGATCTAAAAGCATACAAACTGAAGCACGGACATCTCAATCTGAAAAGAAGTGACGATCCAAGCCTTTACAACTTTTGCTGTAATATAAAAACAGCTCGCAATAATCCATCAGGTAAGGGGATGAAAGTAACAGAAGAACGAATAGCCAGTTTAGACACCATAGGTTTTGATTGGGGAAATAAGAAAAAGTCTAGTGGCCAGAAAGAGCTGAAAAAGCGAGAGGGGGTGGAGAATAGGAATATACATCATGATAGTTTATCAGACGGAGAAGAAGATGTTAAGTCAACTAGAGAACCCGCCAAGAAGAGGAAACGTGTATTATAGGCCTGAAGGGACATAAAGATGAACATGGTCATATGAATGTGAAAAGAAGCGAAAATAAAAGTTTATATGACTTTTGCAATAACATTAAACATGCACATAAACATCCGGATGCGACGAAAAAGAGACTTACGGAGGATCGCATCGCATCTTTAAATGCAGTGGGTTTTGATTGGACAGTGAAAGAAAAGGTTGCCACCATTTCATTTGAGCAACGACTTGAAGATCTAAAGACATACAAACTGAAGCACGGACATCTCAATGTTAGAAAAGAGGAAGATCCAAGCCTCTACAACTTTTGCAATAGTATGAAAACTGCACGCAATAATCCATCAGGTACGAGGGCTAACGTATCGGAAGAACGAATAGCGAGCTTAGATGCCATAGGGTTCGAGTGGGCAGTCAAGGAGAACAAAAGAACATCATTTCAACAAAGGTTAGATGAGTTGAAAGCATACAAAATGGAGCACGGACACCTCAGGGTTAGAAAAGAGGACGATCCAAGCCTTTACAACTTTTGCATTAATATTAGAAACTCACGCAATAAGTCCGACAGGATGAAAGTAACTGAAGAGCGAATAGCAAGCTTAGACGCTATAGGGTTTGAGTGGGTAGCAAAAGAGACAAAAAAAGTATCGTTTCATCAAAGATTGGATGATCTCAAGGCATACAAACTGAAGCATGGACATCTCAATGTTAAAAAGGAGGAAGATAAAAGTTTGTATGACTTTTGTCACAATATTAGATATGCACGTATCCATCCAGAGAAATCAGTTTCGGTTGTAAATGAGGAACGAAAAGCGAGCTTAGATGGCATAGGGTTTAATTGGGGAAAGAAAAAGTCTAGTGGCCAGGAAGAGTTGGTTAAAGACTTGATGGCGATACCATAAGGGTGGCATTTAGAGCAGCCTTAGGTTATCTCTATATGTTTAATGGGCGAGTCCAGTTTGATGTGCATGTAGGTATCGATCATGGCGTTCTTTCTTATGAGCAAGTTCTTGAGCGACTAGTATGTCACCGATCTCATCATATTTTGACGGTTTGATCGATACCGTGTGGGTAGGCGACTTTTGCACTTTATGACAATGATCATGATGTTCATATGATCTCCTCCTATCTTCCATACTTTCCTTCTTCTGTTTGCCAGCGGGAGAACCTCCCTATGTGGAAGAGAAAAGAGAAAGTCAGAGAGATAACAAATGTAAGAACTATTCAATACTAAACAAGGACTTCCCACCTTGTGTTTCTTTCCTTGTGCAGCAACTTTATTACGTTTTGTCATGTTATTTATTTCTTTGTATGTTGATATGTTCGATGTGAGCTCTAACGAAAGAGAACTCAAATCAAAGTGAGAGCTCTCTCTTTGATTCTTGATTCTCTTCTGAAAGTCTGTCCGTCGTAGTGTTAATTATGTAATGAAGTCAATGATATTTTGGTTGATATTATCAGCGTTTGCAATATGATTAGCAAAGTATTCAATAATGCCCTACTTGGTATAATCGGGTTCATCCTGAGTGCCTATTCTGTTTATGTAGAACATAAAGTGGAACACAAGGACGACAATCCCAATGATGAATATTCAGCCCTCTGTGATATAGAGGTATGTTTTAATGATTTAGTATTGCAAATTCTGTTGTTGTGATATGTTGTATTATACTGCTCTTATCTCTAACTTATCTATATTGAACATGTCATAATCGTCTTGCAATGTTATAGGCCATTGGAGCAAGCTGTAGGTACGAGACATATGATACCATATGCACATTTTTGATTGATGTATATTATGTTCATTACTATTGGCAATGATGTTTTACCAGCTACACGGATTGCAGGATTAGTCTCCTGTGTTGTCCACTTTTGGATAGCATGTGAAGAAGAAATGTACATCCCCCTAATCCAATTGATGGAGGGGGCTGAGCCTATTATGTCACTATATGTTGTTTAATGCCTTTTTATTTTTATTGTACTAACCATCTCTCTATATAATCTATTAAAGTGCTGTATTTTCATTACCAGAGGGGAAGATGTTGTCCTACTTTGGAATAGTACCACATGGGCATGCACTTGACATTCCTAATGGTGTATTGGGGATGATATTCTACACATACACAATAATACGATACTTTGTCATTAGAAAATTGAATCAAAGGTTAAAGAAATTGAATTCGGTTGTCAACCACAAAGACAATGATAAGAAGTTGAAACCAAATATATTATTTGCATCATCCGTTAATATGATTATATCTTCACTAGCAATTGCCAGCAGCTTATTTTTGGGGAGAAAGTTGTGGATACTCAAAGAGCTTTGTGTAGTTTGTGTTAGTACACACATAATAAACACAACTCTATGGATGAGAGCGATTGATGAGTTGGCTCCTCAAAGTATGAGTAGTAGTGCGGTGAATCCAAATGTAAAGGGTGTTACACTTCATAAAGTCCCTCCAAAGAAGAAGCAATAAAATTGTATGGCAGGTAGAGTTTTACAACAACAAGTAAGACACTATGTTGTAATTGTATAAATTAGGGTGTTGACGTAATATCTTACTTTATGTTCCCTCTTTACCCCATTCGGATAGAAACGAGAAAGCAGACTCTTCGTGTTCACTGTTGGAAGACTCCTCTTGTGATGAATCTTTTGACAAAAGAAGTGTTCTTCTCCCTTGTCCTTTGGGCATCATGGCCAAGCTTGGGCGCATGCTCTTTCTGCTCGACTCGGGTGAAAGCGACAACATACTGAACGATTCATCCATTTCACTGTCATCATCTGATTCGTCATTGGAATCTTCATCATGCATTCTTCCTGACAACACTCTTTCAGCTCGGCGTCTCATGTCCTGTTGCCGTTTGTGCGCCTCCTTGGTCCGTATTCTCTCCAATATCTCCCTTCTTTTGTGGTTGAGACGTTCTTTACGTTCATCTATACTTTTTATATCCAATTTCTCCACTTCTCGAATGGTTGGTTTAGCATGATGTTTCCAATAAGCCTGTCTAAATGATCGTGATCTTGTCATGAGTTCGGATGGTGGCACGAGAATTTCCGGAGTACAAGGGCCGTGAACTTTCTCATCAAGACAAGAGAATTGGGTAGTATCGGCATTATCCTGAGTTGAATGAAAGAGATCCAGAGATGATTTACGTTTCTGTTTCCTGTTTGAGGTATGGTCGTCTCTTGATTTAAGGTATTGCATCCTTGAATGATACAAAATGGAGTTAGCCATGCTTTAGCTGTATCGACGAAAAAGCTCGCAGCTTTCGGAAAGTCTAGGTGTTTGCAAATCTAGGTCAAGCCGAACAGTGGTAGATTTATTAACAACCAGTCGATAGTGCCTTGTGTGGTGTGTGTTTTGTTTCCTCGACCAAGTCAATCCATCAATTTCATCCAAAGAGTGTATGGTTTGAGAGTAGTTCAGCAAGTAGATTTGACTAAAGAATAGAGAACCAATAGCACCAGAATTCTGATGCAGTTTTTATTTATATCAAGGATCGAAGGAAGGTAGTCGAGTAGGCGAAAACCGAGTCCAGCTCAGGGGAAAAAAAACGAATTTAATCCCATGAAGATAGATACTCATCTCATCAGGCAGCAGTTCAAGTCGAGATGACCTAAGATGACGGCTGACTACATTATGACTATATGATTGGTTTAGATGACGGCTGAGATGACGGCTATGATGATTTGATGTTTGCAATGTTCATGTGTTGATGGAAGGCATTATTTGAAAAAAAAACATAAAATAATATTATGAGAGCACAAAGAGGCAATTTCGGTGGTAACAAACATAGCCCTCTTCAACAAAAGCGCCTGCCTACAGTGTGGCTCGGATAAATTATATAAATAGCATAAAGTTACAGAATAGCTCCCCTAGTACTTTAATCCTTCTAACTCATTGTCTCTAACTAGGATATCTCAACTTACTTCTCCAAGTATCATACTTATTATACATCTCTTTCATTTATTTACTCTTCCTCATCATCAGATTTGAATCCAGCCTTGAGCTTCTCTTCAACATCAGAGGGTACAAGCTCGTAGTTGGCCAACTTCATTGAGTAGTTGGCACGTCCCTTACTCATACTCCTCAAGGTACTGACATACTGGAACATATTAGCCAGAGGAACCAAGGCAGCAATAGTCTTGGTGTTACCCCTCTCACCCAAATCACCAACCTGTCCACGACGACTATTAATATCACCCAATACATCACCCATGTACTCCTCGGGTGTTGTAACATCAACCTGCATAAGAGGTTCCATAAGTCTTGGCTTGGCCTTGCGTAATCCCTCACGGGTAGCGGCACGTCCAGCAATTTCGAAAGCCATAACACTGGAATCAACATCATGGTAGGCACCATCAATAAGAGTGGCCTTCAATCCCAAGACGGGGTACCCGGCGACGACACCAGATCCAAGAACAGATTCAATACCCTTAACAACACCGGGAATGTACTCCTTGGGTACAGATCCTCCCTTAATATCGGAAGCGAACTCAAAGTCCATGGCACCCTCCTCTTCACTGTATTCCTTAGGCTCGAAGACAATCTTAACACGTGCGTACTGTCCAGAACCACCAGACTGTTTCTTGTGCGAGTAATCAATCTCAGCGGGGGCGGTAATGGCCTCACGGTATGACACTTGAGGAGCACCAACATTAGCCTCGACATTGAATTCACGCATCATACGGTCAACAATAATCTCAAGATGAAGTTCTCCCATACCCTCAATAATAGTCTGACTTGTCTCCTCATCACGTGAGAAACGGAATGATGGATCCTCGGCGGCAAGACGGATAAGTGCCTCGGACATCTTCTGTTGATCAGCCTTAGTCTTGGGCTCGACGGCAACCTTAATAACGGGTTCGGGGAAGTCCATCTTCTCAAGGATACAGGCATTATTCTTATCACACAATGTCTCTCCGGTGGTAGTATCCTTAAGTCCAACGAGGGCAACAATATCACCAGCAACGGCACTCTTGATTTCGGTACGGTCGTTGGCATGCATTTCAAGCATACGTCCGATACGTTCATTCTTACCCTTAACGGAGTTGTAAACTTGTGTTCCAGCATCCATGGTACCAGAGTAAACACGGGTGAAGGTTAATGAACCAACGAAGGGATCATTGGCAACCTTGAATGCAAGTGCCGAGAAGGGTTCAGCATCACTCGATAGACGAACGAGTGGCTCTTCAGTATCCTCATCAATACCAGCAATGGCATCAACATCAACAGGACTTGGCATGTAATCAACAACAGCATCCAATAATGGTTGGACACCCTTATTCTTAAAGGCAGTACCGGTCAAGACGGGTGTGAATGCCAAGTTGATAGTACCCTGACGAATTAATCTCTTGAGTGTATCAACATCAGGTTCATTCCCCTCCAAGTATTCCATGAGTGCATCCTCATCTTGTTCAACTGCCAATTCAACCAACTTCTCACGCCATTCCTTAGCCTTGGCCTTGAGTTCATCATCAACCAATGGAATATCATTACATTCATCTAATGGAATACGATCATAACTAGCACCTAAATCCTCACCCTGCCAAACAACTGCCTCCATGGTAACTAAATCAACAATACCCAAGAAGTCACCCTCGGCACCAATTGGTAATTGCAGCACGGCCGGCGTAGCACCTAACAAATCAACAATAGTTTCAACACAAAAGTAAAAATTGGCACCGGTCCTATCCATCTTATTTAAGAAACACATTCTTGGTACGTTGTACTTATCAGCCTGACGCCATACAGTTTCAGTCTGTGGTTCAACACCGGCAACGCCATCAAAGCATGCCACTGCACCATCCAGTACACGTAACGAACGCTCTACCTCTAATGTAAAATCAACATGACCAGGTGTATCAATAATATTAATACGATGATCCTTCCATTCACATGTTGTGGCGGCAGATGTAATTGTAATACCACGTTCTTGTTCCTGTTCCATCCAATCCATGGTAGCGCCACCTTCATGTACTTCACCAATCTTGTAGGATTTACCAGTGTAGTAAAGGATACGTTCGGTGGTGGTTGTCTTACCAGCATCAATGTGTGCCATGATACCAATGTTACGATAATTGGGTAATTCGACTTTACGATTGGGGGAGGAGGATGCTTCCTTTAGGTCAACATCTTGTCCTTGTGTAACTGTTTCTGAAAGGATAACTAGTGACTATTGTTTTATTGTTAATTGTTTGTGTGTATATTATTATTTGTTGGGTATAGGGTATAGGGAAGAAGAGTAGAAAAGATTCAGTGAGAGACAGAAAGATACGATTTGCAATTCTGCGCACATCAATGCACGCATCATTATGCACAAAACTCTATTATAATAAAGACATACCTTGCCAGGATTTCTTGCAAGCATAGCATCACAACTTTCAATCTTCTGTTCTACAGTATTAGTATTGATATTACGAACACCAGCAATGTTGCTCGGCACAAAGGCAGCAGTGCCCATGGCAAGTGCTAGCAAACTTGCTGCTTGTGAGAGTCCTTTTGATACCATTGTTTATTTATTGTTTAGATATATGAAGGAATACGACGATGTGTATTCTCTATTGACCTCTTTGATAAAAAGTGAGAGCAATGTGGTTTGCTTTAGCTGATGAGTGGTCGGTGGTAGGTGGAAGTAGTTGTGTGAGTGAGTAAGTGCGTTAGTGCGTAGAAGTGATTAGTTAGCGATAAAACGATATGCGACTAAATTATTAAACAGTCAATTGCAAAACAAATATTACAATCGGCAGTCTTCGTCTAATTCCATGATCATAGAGCAAGCAATACATCACACCAATGCCACCGGCGACTAAGCAAGCCGTCGACTATCTCAAACGAACAACAGCAACTAAGGTAGAGAAATCAATACCAATTCAAGTACCAAAATTGCACTCTTATATAAAACCAACATCAATACAACAAACATCAACTTCAACAACAATGTTAAATCCACTAGTACTATTCCTAACAATGAACTTCCCGTATGCTACTGAAACAGTATGTATCTTCATGGCAATACAGGGTAGTATGTCAGTTCGGAACGGTCCTAACAAGAATGGACAAATGCACTGGTTCCACTCTTTTCTAAGATCAACATTAACAGCCTACGCCGGTGCTAGTTTTACAAATATTTTCATGGGCAAACCAACAGCAATGTTTGCAAATGATGTCTTCTTCGGATCATGTATTATTGGTTATGGTATAGTTAATTGGTTACCAAAAGATATTGGATATCATTTCTTCAATACAAGTGTTGGTACCTTATTGCATACGGTATTTTCACAAGTATTTAGGGTTGGTGGTGTTTGTGGATTTAGTGATGCTGCAATGGTAATGTTTAAGGACACGCCATCAATTTATTACCCAACACCCATCTTTGGACCAATTCTTTTTCCTACATTGTTGGGTAATATTGGTGGATTTGTATGGAATGGATTTGATGATTATTTGTCGAAAGGTATGCCATGGTTATTTCAACAGGGATTATCATGTTCAACATTTTATCACTTTTATGCACATGATGTGGAAGGTGGGATTGGTATTAAGTTACGATCCATTATTAAGCCCGTAGCTACTCAAATCATGTTGTTATTGGGAGCCGATGAGAAGGAGAGCGAGGATGATAAACTGTTTGCCCGGTTCGCTGTTGGCTTCTTCATGATCTTCATGGCTATTGTACGCTTACCTATGATTTGGGGTCCTAAATTCTCACCCTTTTCTTCCGGGGTTAATGCAGTTAAGAAGGTATTTGGTGGTGGAAAGAAGAAGAAATCAGGTATCAAGCCACCTGGTAGTGTTAAGAAGAGTAAGAAGAAGAATCAGTAGATAAAAGTCGACTGACATGGTAGTCAATAATAGGGGCTAGCTATTGGGGGGATAACGAGATAGACAAGAATTCATATTGCTTGGCGACTATTACTTAAATAGTCAGCCGAGTACGAACTATATCATGAAATGAGATCAGACTGAGGAAAACTATGCTAGATCTAATGATAAACACAAAGCACAACGAGTTTATGTACAATATTTTATACAATTTAGCTTTACGATAGGTCTTCTACATGATCCAATAGCTTTAAAGTAGGAGCCAACAATACACCACCTTGAACTGTTACCATTTTGATGGCCATACTTTGTTTCTTGCTAGACTTTCGGATATGATGCTTACCGTTCGATGATAGTAAACTTGATGAAGAAACAAGGCCATGAAACTGACACACTGCATAGAGCAATATCCTACAAAAGGCACTACTCGACTTAACCTGTCCATCATCAGAGTTAACACTATCTTCTGCTGCAAAATAAAAGTGAACCGTCGGTATCAATACAGCATTCAACTCGTTGGAATTGTTGCTTGTTGATCTGTGTCTTGATGTCTTACTCCTCATCACAATCTTGGGAGGCCTTGAGAAAATCCCATCAAACAGATCATACGTCTCTTGAGGTTGTTGAGGAGGATAGCCTAAGCTACTTGGATTGATATCCTTACCCGAGTCTACCAATGCCAATGAGACAAGATATTGCTCGAAGGAATTCACCATTTGTTGATTTTCATTATCAACACCAAGTGCACATGAACGAGATAGAATTGACTGTATTCTTGGAGTAAGGTTTTGGAATAACTTCGATCCCAATTCTTCATTAGATACTCCTAGCATACCCAACTTTTGCAATTTGATCATGACACTTCTTTCCATCATGTTATCATCACCTTTCTTTTCATTTCTCTTCTTGGCACCGATATTTGCAACCTCACCCTTCAAGAAGCGCTCTCTAACACGCGTTCCCTTGGTTGATTCATCAGTGATTAATCTTGCAAATTCAGATTGATACTCACATGGGTAGTTTGGCACTGTAAAGAGATGACGGCAAGAAGTTGTTTGGTTAGATATCTCATTATCAAACAAAAGGGCAGACACAATTACAAACAAGTAGTTGAGGGAACATCAGACGTATGCTATATCTTCAATTGTTGTTCAGACATGTCTAAGTATATAAAATGAATCTTCATCGCTCTCTCTAACTGAACTGTTCTAACAAGAAGAGAAATACATAAAGAGATACTCACTGTAAAACTCTCTCCAATACTGTTCAGTCACTGATGCTTCATTATTTTGTAATGTTAGATGCAATTGTTCACTTGATGTTCCAACGAATCGATCATTATTCCATCGTCGTATCTTACGATGACTTGGATTTTGCTTATCGGATAAACCAACTAGACGTGATCGTGTCGGGTTAGTTGATCGTCGAGTACTTCTTGAGTTTGTTTCCCTAATTGAAGTAAGTAGATGTCCTGCTCTGGGTGCATTCGTTGCGGATGTGGAGGTAGTGGTTGTCTCGACTTGCTCAACTGATTGCTCCGAGATGACTTCTTCCGGAATACTATCCGAACGAATTCTCCTCCTAGTATTGAATATATTTCTAATCATGTTCTCTTCACTGTTGCTATTGACACCATCATTGTCATTAGATGACACATCTTGTGCACTTTGATTCAAAACAATGTTATCACCTCGTCCGGTAATCAATAATGGACTCTCCTGTCGCATAGGTGTACGAGTTCGAGGATTTGAACGGGGTCGAGACCGAGGCGTACTTCTTCTACCTCCGCCTCCAGCTGATGAATGTCTCGGCTGACTGTTTGGTCTATCACTTCCACCACTCATTGCAGAAGATGATCTACCATATATACTAAATGACTGACTTCGTGCACGGGGCGTACTTCGTGGACGAGCCTCTCCATCGGATAAAGCTGAAGCAATCGAGGTAGCTGATGTTGCTGTTGATAGGGATAGCATTTCATCGTCTACTTCAGGTGTACCGACTACATTTTCTACATCGTCTTGGGGTTGTTCGTCACTGACGACATTATCTATCTCGTTGGTAGCATCATTATCGTTTACAAACAAAGTAGATATGTTCTCAATGATTGCAACGTCGTTAACATTATCGTTGTCGTTATCACTACTATTGGGTGGCATATTATAATGTATTGTTTATTGGTTTGTATTAAAGGAAGGTGTACCTTGTTTTTGAGATGATGTCTTTTTTTCTAGTATTAAGTATAATTGATTGCTACATACTATCTTTCCCGGACTAATATAGTAAGTATACAACTCTGTTCTATTCTCAATGATGACACGGCTTGCACGACAACATATACATCAATAATCAATAGTGTAGTATAGCGGTAATCTGATCTGAGAATCTGACGAATTGCATGTCAGAAAAAAAGCATTATTTTGATAGCAGAAATACTCAACCCAAATTGAGCTATAAATATTTAGAAAACCTCAAAAGAGAATCTAGGTACGGAGCTCACCTCAAGGAAAGAAGAAGAGAAGAGAGGGGCATAGTAATAGGTTGCTGAAGATGACGGCTGAGATGACGGCTGGCTATATTATGATTATGGTTGGTTGAGATGACGGCCGAGATGACGGCTGGCTCCATTGAGCTGATAAGATGACCAAAGATATCATTAATAGTTATTACACTAAAGTCCATACCCCTCTACGGCTAACAATAGCATCAGATCAATCACTCTTACTCTTTTCTTCATCCCCACCACTTGTCACCGTACACAGCCATTCTTTGGCAGCAAACACTGGTCTCATGACCGCCGCAATGGCCTGACTAGCGCTCGTCTCGGCTCCATCTGGATGCGGTATAAACTCCACACCCTTTATTAATAATCGTATTGCCTCATAATGTATCCAAACTTGTATTATAAAGCAGTAGATTGGAAATCGTGATATGATACGAGCTAACTGTAGTGGATATGTTGCTGTTGGCTGTATAGTCCGATGTATATCAAACCCTGCTGTAAAGTAAAGTTTACCCTTCTTTTTGTTTGCATCTCCGCCATTTACTGATGCCGTTGTTGTATCAATATCCGCTTGTTTAATCATATTTGCCTCAACCTTAATGCGATCATTAGATACTTGAAACTTCCAATCATAATCATGATCCATTGTCATGAATGGTGATACATGAAAGTTCTTCTTCCACTTGTATCGATATGTATTAGTATTGAATCTATCTGCCGCCGATGAAGTACTATCATTGTTGTTCTTCTTTGGAGGAGAGACATTATATTCTACCACATCATCACTATCCGGATGTAATACATATATTGACATTTCATTCCACGGTGTGTTGGATACTTCTACTACAATTGCTTCAATCTCTTCTTCTATATCATTCTTATCTGTTTTGCTATTGTTGTTGCAATTGTTGGGTTTGAGTACAAAGAAGAAGCTCACAGGATTGAAACAGTATCCGTAATACATTAAATGTGTAACTAGCACTATTCTTCTTCTCGTAGATGGATCATCATTGTATTCAACTAGATCCATCTTGCCATTTGTACGTTCATAGAGTAACATTGATATCCTCAAACGCATTGATACTTTTGCTTTGAAATTCAACCCACCCTCTCCATTCTTAAAATGATCAATATCTCGTAACATCATCAATGTAGATAGCGGCCAAAGAGTACCCTTTGATGATGTTTGTTGTTCTACTGAATGCGATTCTTGTGGATATACATTCTCTTTACCAAACATATATGATGCCTCATCCAAATCAATAACAGAAAAGTATAATGGATAACTAAACGAATGTATCATTGGTTGATGTCTTGTATGAAATACTTTACCCTGGAAGAGAGATGTAGATATACTATCCCACGAGTTGTTGCAATGTTTACCTCGTGCGTCATTATGTTTTGTTTGAGTATGTTGCAATTTTAACTGTCGTATAATGGTTAACACCGCCAAAATAAAGGTATAAACTGGCAAGATTATAACGAATGTAACAATAAAGAGGATGGCAATACCAGCGAGAGCTAGCCATACTATCGATGCCATAATAGATTGAGGTCAAGTAAGTTGCAAGGAGGAGTGAGCGATTTTCTATCACGACACGGGGCCACCACAAATTTGTTAGGCAATTTCAATACATAATGAGTGAGTATATTTTATGTAAGATTTACATGCTTGTTTACATTACTGACCTCTAGCTCTATTATTCATCAACACAACAACAGTCACTACTAACTAGGCCCGTCATCATTATTAAACCCAAGATCAACATTTGCCCCCTTTCGTTGTATCAAAGATGATGATCGACGAAGAGCAGCTTGCTCATTCGAGGCATCATAAGATGATCGTTGGCTTAACTCGACCTTCGTAAGATTGTCTGTATGAGGGTTCATACCACTATTTGATGGAAACTCATTTGGATAGTACCAAAGTATTCCCAGAAGTATAGCCGTTGTGAAGACTGAATACATGATGATTGAAAAGGCCCAAGCTGGTATTCCTCTTATCAAGCCGGGAGCATATTCAAGGATACCTTCCTCTGATAAAGGAGGTATTCCTCCGACACCAAAAGGTGTCATGCTCACAGATAGTAAGAGGAAGAGCAATGCCCAAGCCCAGCTTTGAGTAAATGGTTCATTGATTCCTGATAAGAGGTAGATGAGTTGAGATGTGAACACAATATACTACAATTTGACTTAGCACTACTTACCACACATCATTTCATACAAGAGTGAAGGTGTGAGGTTAACTTCTCCAAATCTATGAGTTTTTGGTATATCCCATTCAGGCTGCATAATATATGATTGTGACATGCCTTTCTCATCGGTATTACTATGTTGATCAGGATCTTTCTCATTGTCTTCAACTTGGTGTTCACTGTGATCTGTACTAAGATCATTCTTCTTGCTGATAACACGATGAATACATTCACTAATGAAGATTACAACTGTATTGGCTATGAAACCCCCAAGCCCTGAGTCAAAAGGGACGGAGTCGATATTACCCTTCTTGTATTCAGCCATATATGTGAAGTGAATACAAAATGTTGTTATGAATCCAACCAAGGCACCAGCGAAGATTGCAAAAGGGTGACAATCATATCGTTGTGTAGCAAACAGGCCGATGATGAAGGCTGGGGCAATTTGCATCGACAATGAGAATTGGATCGATGCCAATTCTGATATATTATTCCCCCCAAAGATAGATATCAATATAGCCACAGCCATTGATATCACAGAGCAGACACTGCCAATCATCTTTAAGCGTGCAGGAGAGGCATCAGGCATGATTGGATAGATACATTCAACTGTCACCAAATGAGATATTCCAATCAAAACTGAATCTGCCGTTGACATAATTGCAGCTAAGGAAGCTGTGTAGGTGATAACTGCAACAAAGTTTGAGAATCCTCCATTGGCAAGTAAGATATTTAAGAAGTCGGAAAATGGAGAGGTAACCACTTCTACTCCCTCATCTGCTATGATTTGTACAGCCATGATACCCACGAAGATTGCTACAAAGTACATATGTGAGATGAAGACAATATGCTTCCAATATAAGACAAGACAAGAAGATCATTTACTAACCTGGTAGCATCAAACAGAATGGACCAGTAGAAAGAAGCACTAGACCAGCTTTGACTGACCGAGGACTCGACGCAGCATATGTTCTCATAAAGAACGGAGGCAATGTAAACAATGATGAAGTAACAAATACAAAGCTCCAAAAGAGGAATGCAGTTTCGTTAGAAGGCGTTTGAAACTGTGATGGTTGTGGATAGATTTCCCAATCTAATTCAGTCCAGCCCCCATACCTGATCTTCACAATACCCGATAGTAGAATAAAACATATTATCATAACTGTAGCTTGAAGTGTGTCAGTTATTGCAACTGAAGTTAATCCGCCAACGAATTCAAATACTAGAATCAATGCACATATAACCAGTAATGCAACAACCGAGTCAGGATCGATCCCAAAGATCGAATTGAAAGTACTTTTTATTGCAGTACATTGACCAGCCAGGTAGATGATTGATGGGAATATCTGTAGGACAAAGCATGCATATCGAACAAGTTGTGATCGGAATCTATCGGTGAGAAAGTCCACTGATGATTGATGATTTCTAACCAATCCAGCCTTTTGCAATCTTGGAGATACTGCTGCTAATACCACTACTACTCCGATGGTAGCAACCATCCATCTTAACGATAACCAACCGGTTCTATACGCCTCATTCGGAACGCCGACAATCGTATACCCAGAAAACCATCCAGCAAACATTGTCCCCGGCAGTAACCACATACCAAAATCTCTTCCACCCAAGAAACTAATAAACATGATGATAATATTATTGATTGCAAATAGGATAGAATATGGAATGGATAAGATATGTACACATATGGCAAAATAGGATAGAATATGGAATGGATACATTAGATATGATCATACATAAGTTATTTACATGATAAATGGAATATGTCAAGTGTATGGATATACAATCAAACTTACTGTACGGTAAGAGCATCAGATTCTACCACACCAGCCCCATCATCATCATCAATATCAACTTTTGTGTGCTTTTTGATCTTTCTGCGTGCATAGATGGCACAACATATAAGCAAAACAAAATACATGGGTATTGCAATATACAAACCGATATGATCCTTAGCTTGTGTAGCCATGGTTTTGTTGTAGTTTAATTAAATAGCCGCCTATCTGCATACTAATCTTTACACTCAAAATCACACTGTATCTCGACAGTACCAGAGTTATAGTCGTATCATCATTAGTGTCGTATGATTATTTCCAACGCTAAGCTATTTTGCCACCAACGAGCGATGACGAATTATCAGAATAATCCCTTTTCATACGATACGATGAGGCGAAGAGCGTTGGATCAATGCAGTATAAAGGAGGAGAAGATTAATGGTCTATCCGATTGCAATTGTAGAAAGTTACGATGACGACGATGAAGCTTTCAAATAATAAAGCTACTACACTATACAAGATTATTCTTGGTATATGCAGTCTACCAATCATATTACTATCCGCCTCAACTGCAACGCATACTATAGATGCGTTTCCAAAGCTCAAGATAGAAGCATGGCCACATAAACATGTATTTGTACAAGCAGGCAGTGGGACAAAAGTCCTCGGTCGACATGGAGGTAGTAGTATTGGTAGTCATTACGATAATAGCAATCAACAACCACTGCCGTTAGGCGTACCATTTGATATCGATACGCCTTTATTTCGGGGTAAGATGTTGATTCGATTCCGCAGTGTTAAGAGTGACGACGAGAAGGCGCATAACAAGTACTTTAAATCAAACAAACGATTAATGCAAACTGTTCTACAGGGACAGTTTAAGAAGCAAATGAAGATGTCTGACGTCTATGCGGGTAGTATATTCCCACAACCACTTGCTGGAGCTCCGCCGCCTACTTTAAACAAAGTCATGGACACAGTCATTCGAAAAGTAGCGCCAGGACTTGTGATGGATTTATCTTCAGATGAACCAAAGGTGATTGCGTTGATGGCCGGCACAAGTCAAACGATGGCAATCAATAATCGCGGAGAAGAACCTGATATTACTCTACCAGGAAAGTCCGCGTTAGTATCATTTTATGATAAGAATTCATGTGTTCAGTATAAAGCCTCGACAACAACTTGACTGCTTTGTTTGGCGTTGGTTTGCCTTTATTGATTGCCCTTGCATATCATATGTACTAACATATGTTATAATCTCCTCTCTTCCATCATCATGAACTGTGTAACGCGCATCTTCCAGTTATAGATGAAAATGTAGTACACAAACTAGGAAAGAGTGTGGGAACATCAGCAGCGAAGCGGAAGAAGACATTGAGCAATCCAAAACATGCAGCCAACTATGAATTCAATACCCATGATGTCTACACATTTCATACATATGATGAAGCTCTTGACTATGGCCGAGGAACGATGCACATTCCTGTGTATGGAGATATGGATATTAAACCACATATTGGCAATCAAGCCTGGAGCCTGACTGGTATTGCAAAAGGAGGCGAGAAGCTGTATGATTTGAAGATTTGGCACGCTGGTGGCAAGTAAAGATGCACAAAAGAATACAGTACAGTATGATTTCAATTTTGAGACACGAGTGTATTATAGAGATGAACAGATTGTTTTGAGATGTACAAGAATGTTTGAGATTGTACAGTACAACTAATGATATAGAAATTGTAATTACTTGAAACTTGTGCATGTATTATCTCCTTTAAGTTTCAGATGCTTTTGTACACAAAACCTTTTATCTCTGAGTGATAAAAGGATGTTTCTTTATTTCCTCCAAGCTCAGTCTATCCTTTGCATGCAGTCTCAACATCTTTCGAATCAAATCCATAGCAATTTCACTTACACCATCCAAGTGCAAATTTTCAAATGCATGGTCAATCATTGGTGGATTTCGCAGTCTTTTACCAGTCAACATGAACAAGAGGATAGTGCCAGCTGCCCATAAATCAACCGCATGTCCATCGAATGCTCTTTTTCTATATAATTCGGGCGCCATATGAGGTAACTTTCCACAAGGAGTTTGTGGTGATATCAAATGTCGACTGGTTGTTGTGTATGGTATCTTGAGACACATACCAAAGTCAATAACCAATGCATTGTTGTCCAATATGATCATATTCTCTGGTGATAAGTCTTTGTGGCAGATTTTCATAAGTTGCAATGATTCAAGACCCTTCAAGATTTGCTTGAACCAAAGTCTACTCTCATCTTCATTTAATCGTCTCTGCTCTGCAACTCTCATACACAGATCGCCTCCAGTACAATATGGCATAACAATAAACAAATGAGATTCATTACTCATGACCATATCTGCTGTTAATACATGAGTATCCATAATTGATTTTGATTTTTCTCTGTGCCAATTTGAGATGTATTCTAATGCTGCAATCTCTTTCACGAAATCTTCTGATAATCTATTCCTACATGCCAATATACACTGCCATGATACTGCCTTTATAGCAACAAACTCATTTGTAGCCACCCAATTAACGTCAGTTTTATGCAATACTCTTCCATAATAAACATGTGTAGTGAATACGCCATGAGAATTCTCACAAAGCGGCTCTCTTCTCAACAGATATGCCTTCATTCGAAAACCTTGATTAGATTGTCCATTATTATTGCACTGTGGTGCCGAATTTGCATTATCTCTATGATTACTACTTTGCTTCTTCTCTTCCTCATCAGTTTCATCTTCCATCATATCATCTGAAGATTCACCTTCTTCAGACGATGTAGATGTTGTTTGTGAATCTGAGAAGTCACTAAAATCACTGTCGTCAAAACTATCAGCAACATTATTAGCTGTATGTGGATCAAAACTATTCAATATACTATCTACCGGAGTCGATATTGAAGTCAATATCAAAACTTCTTGTGGCTTGTCAAAGTTCTGTATTCGTACTGTAGTTTTTATACATTTACGAACATTGGGTGTATCAAATGGTGGCGGATCGAGTGGTGGTTGTAATATACCATGTTCAGATAATCTATTAGGATTTTGTATGGATAAAGTTTGTAGTTGTAAGCTTGGTGCATCATTTTCATCAGATTTCATTGCAGAGATTTTTATACTTCGTATCCTCTGCTACCGCTACTCTTTATTAGCAATGAGCAACTATCTATTTATAACCGGTTTAGAGAGCTTCCTAATATCTATATCTATATTAACACCTGTCACTACCGACGTAATAACTTTGATATTACTATATACATAGCAGATTTTAAAAGCCGCCATCCACAAGATATTTTTTTTTTAGATACCCTTATCTGTTCACAACTCAGAGGGCACATCTACACCCTGCTGAAGAATACCAAGCTATTTAGATTTTAATAGACACAGTATGTGATGAGTTATACTTACCACACCTACTTTTTACTTTACTTCTTTTTGTACTCTATCAGTTGACACAATTCCCAAAGCTAGCCGCATCATAATCTCCCCAAACTGCAACTCATTATAGCATATATCAGTATTTGGGATACAACTGCAACCTGTCTACATCCATAAGTATCTCTATTTTTTCATAAATGATACCTTCTTATCCCTCCATCAACTTATTATTCAAACATTATCGCTTCCCAATATCATTTATTTATTATTTCCCCTTACTCAAATGATACTGTTTTCGAATTGGCTTAACCAATACTTCCAATGGTTCCATCTCCCGTTCAGGTAATAAACCAAACTCCGTACAAAAGAACATAAAATGTTTAAAACATGTATTTAAATGTGGTGCCATTTGTAATGCCTCCAACGTACCAAAGAATGAACTATATATAATACCATAAACACGGAATAATCGACGGAATATTTGTCCACATAATGCCGCAAATTGGGGTGTTTGGAATACCCTCAAAGCCTCAGCCTCATCATCATCATCTGGAAATTTCGTTTCATCATTAATTTGATCTGCTATCCATTGTAATACTTTTTCAATATATACAGGTGCCGAGACACTAACTGTTGTTGCATCTCGACCAGTTCCTTCAGACCAACGATATTCAACACCACTTGGAAATCCCTCGCCGGGTCTGAATGAATCCAAATATGGATCCTCGGCCATTACTGCCCATATTGTTGATACATCGTTGTAGAAATCTATTGCATGTACTGCTACCCAACCCGCGCATGATTCACCTTGGGGTAAGGCTACTGCATCGTTTAATGACCCGCCTGCACCGAGTGTTTGTTTCGTATACCCATGCAATCGATCACGCAATGTACCTGATCTATGACGTAATGGTTGGAATGTACCCGCACCAGATGGTAATGAAGATCTTGCAGACATTATGTTAGTGTATTGTTGGTGTTGTGTGTTTGTGGTTATTGTTTTATTGCAAAGGATATGATAATGGTATCTTTATGGATTGAGGACTGTTGAGATATGTGACGACCGATATATTATTAAAGAGGTTGTGTATTGTATATTATGTTCCTATGCTTTATAGTCGGGATGTGAATTGCGTGGTGAATGTTTGCCGTCACGTCGGAGTTGGTTTGCCTAAAATTTTATGAGAGTGTTATCAATCAAGGATACCTCGATACGAAATTAGCAATCGTTAAACAACACAACTAACACAATAAATAAACTGAACGATAATAAACAGCAAAGCCTTATCGATACAGTGGCCAATGACATAAAAACGCTAGAATTTAAGTACTCCTTTGTTAAAAGTTAGTTTATTCAGTTTTGTTGTTGACGGCATTGTTGTTGGCAGAACTGGCGGCATATATACAATAAAACTCAACATTTTAATTTATGCACCGTCACAGATAAGTGGCCAAGAGTATACATACAACTCTTATAATCCAACAGTCTTAGTAAGGGTATTTATACAATGGACAACAGTTCTAAATCGAGAAGTAGCACTACTTCTACTGCTACCAATACCAACATTAATAATCCGCGACCAGTTGCTGTCAGACAAGTTAGCAATGATGATCATGTAGAACCAAGTATGAAACGTCAGCGAATTAGTGGATCAACACCAACACAAACACAACGCAAGAGTAGTATACCCATATCAATATGCATACCCATGCTAATACTGATTGCTCTTAGTGGTAATGCTCATATAGTTAACGCTGCTAGCAATAATGTTGTGAATGCATCAGCAAACACAGTTCATACTATAAACAACCAACCTCTGAAACGATATCATAATCCAAGAATAGCACCATCACGGCCACAGAACGCTCCTGATATAGATTATGGCGGTAAACATCCATTTGATAATCATCGACATTTGTATGATGCCAACTTTGCCAAGAGACAAAAGCTGCAGACTAATAATGACAGTCAGGTGAAGAATGCACTAAGAAGACAGATTAAGGAAGATAAGGAGAAGGATAAAGACAAGAATAAAGATAAAGACAAGAATGATAAACAGGAGGAGCAATTTGTATTTCAACAACCACAACAGCAACAAGAAGTTGATACTCAGCCAACAGCCGCTGCTCAAATCTTCAGCTTTGAGCAACAAGAAGAACAACAAGAAGAAGAGCCAACTCAAGTAACCCAACAGGGAACAGATACATCAGATTTGAAAGTATCAGCAGCAACCACTGAAGATTCATCTAATACTCAACAAAGTACTACACAAACAACAACATTAGACCCATCAACAGATTCACTCTACAAACCTTTACGTATACAATTCAATATACAACAATTAAAACAACAATTAAACTTAGCATTGAACGCCAATGATTTAAAATCAGCTACAAATCTATATCTACTAATATATGAAATATTACCAATGACTGCATTAACATGGGGTGATATTCTCCGCGTGGTACCCGTCACGGGAGGTATCTACCCCCTAGCAGCACAGGGTAGTACAGTCGATCAAATATTAGATAATGGATATAATGATGAAGGTGATGCCACTACCGGTAATGAAGATAAAGGTGGGAATTATTATAATGATCCAGTGAAGGCATTATATTGTCCTGATGAAACTACTAGTGGTATTGAGGGTAATGCTGATTTATTGATTTATGCTACTGTTAATCGACATTGTCCTTCGTCAGCAAGTGGTGGTGGTGGTACTACTACGACAAGTTCCAGTGCCAATGGTAATAGAGAAAGAAGGAAACTAAACAATAATTCAGGTGGATTAGGTACATTAGCATCCGCATTATCATGTCAACGTGATCAATACGACAGACCCATCACAGGATCAATCGATTTTTGTCTACAGGGTATGAAATCAACATCAATATTAAATAACTTACAATCATTAATACAACAGAAACATAGTATAATGGGTATTAATGATAAGAATGAGAATTTAGTGGGAAGTTTGGGTGCTAGTGAAAAATGGGATGGTTGGTATGGTGTTACGAATAAAGATTTAGATGAAGGTGAAGGTAATAATAATAGTATGTTGGGTAATAATAGGGAGACTGTGCAATATTCTGTTGGCGTTGCTATTCATGGTACGTTTCTTATTCTTCTTTGTATGTATGTTGCTTGTTATAACGCATAACATACAATCTTTCTCACATATAACACACCCACACATTCATCTATACATAGAAATTGGACACGTCCTCGGGGTAACATCCGACTCATTGGCATTCTTTCGTCATCCACTAACCGGACATCCACTAACACGACGTCCATTCCAAG
>Ga0075439_14750_pt1 | contig 24337 bp, 22 predicted proteins | sample MintriSingleCell_FD_74264 | JGI IMG/M metagenome (GOLD analysis project Ga0075439, IMG submission 74264) | Marine eukaryotic communities from Monterey Bay, USA to study complex ecological interactions - Minidiscus trioculatus JGI Plate_4_G5... | ecosystem: Environmental > Aquatic > Marine >... | reverse complement strand
TTACCCTGCCATAGGATGGTTGGTTTCATTATCTCTTTCAGCTTCGCCTTGACCTCATGCACAGTACGTTGTAAATCATGATGTGAATTCTTATCTGGATTCCAGAGAGCGTGTTCAAAGCAAAGTTTGGCATAAATACATAGTTCGTCGGGTTTATCTGATATGTAGACTTTGTATGAATAGTTGGCATATCCACCAGAGAGAATGGTTGCTTCTAGTTTACTCCCTTTGTTGATTGCATTATTAATTTGTTGTAAGATTTCATTATCGGAAGATTTGCATTCCTTTGTGATGGTATCGATTAGTAGAATCTTTTTGATACGTTTGTCTTCGTCCGCGGCAGATATATCTATTTGGTTGTTATTGTTATCGTTGTTGTTGTCTGCTCCCATATTATTGTTTTAGTTTGTGTAAGTATCGTGTTGATGAGTTGATTGTATTTGTATGTTTCTGTTTTGCGTTTTTAATTGATTGTATTTATGAGAAGAATCATTATCGAGCCGACAACTACACAAGATGTGACCACCAAGATATATATTGTATACTCTACAAGACACTCCTGAATAATTGCAAAGCATGCATCAAATAGCAACACAGCAAGTCGGAGGAAGCAAGACCGCAGCGAACACAACATATCATGTGTAGGTATCTTATGAATAACAACTTTGCAAATGCCACCGCCCGCCCCGCCGTCCAATTCCTTAACCACTACCTTCTGTATTTCTGATAATCCGCCTATTACATTGCTTGCCATAGAGTAATAAGCAGTCTACTGCTGTATGTTGTCGAGTCCTCTCATTCAAACAAAACATTGACAATGCAATGATTAAAATGATCATTTATGGCGATCTTTTGGCGATAAGAAAAGAATACTATGAGCCCTCAAAAGCCAATCAACACACAAGATCCACTCACTATACTAGCACATTCAAACGATCAATAAAAAAGTTGGATAAATCAATCCCAATGCTAAGCCCATTCAACTGACGGACTCACAATACATTATTTTGAGGTGAAGTTGTTAAAGTCGATAATAACATCGCCGACATTGCAAAGAGGGAGCACATTAAAGGCACAACATATAATCGTTGTTATCAACACAGAAGTTACTCGACGGATAACGCGCGGAGAGGATATATCACATTGCAAAGTATCGATAGCAGTGACATAAACAAACAAAGTATCATATTGCAATAATAATGAAGAACTTTCTAAAGAAGAGTGAACCAGACTCACCACAAAAGAAATCCTCCTTTAACTTTCTAACATCCAATACTGACAATGGCGAGGTGGAGGTAGCAGCAAGCCCGACCAAATCAGAAACAAATACAGCGGTTAGTACGCCGGCAAAGAAGAGTAGCAGTAGTAAAGCCTTGTCGTCGTCGCCATCGTCTAAATTTAGTTTTAAGAAACCATCATTTGCAGGTAGTAAAAAGAGTAGTAGCGCTGCCGTAGTTGTACCTCCGTCATCACCCGAACCTCGTAGTGTAACTAGCGACAGCAGTGCTGCTGGGCAGAGTAAGAAGAAGAGCTCGTCTTTCAAGAAACCATCATTTGCAAGTAAAAAGAGTAGTAAAAAGGCCGCAGCCGCTGCTACAACATATGACAATGAAGAACCTCCCCCAACTAAATCATCCAAAAAGAACAAAGCAGCTGAAACAAAACCAAAAAGATCATGCTGCAGTTGTAAATCCCTCCTCTGTCTATCCTGCATATCAATAATCGGTATAATAATCGGTGTACTAGTCTGGCGATACGGACCCTGGGCAGCCGACTCCGCTACCGAAATTGAATCATTTAAAACAACTGCAACATGTAATGGATGTTGTAATGGATTACAATCCAACTGTAACAAACCAGTTAACAAAGTACTTTTTCCAATGGTACAGAATGCACATTCCTCAACGGCAAATAACTTTGTTACACCTTCCAACACGAAAAGTATGGAGGAGGCATTAGTTGCTGGATTTAGAGGGATTAGTTTATCAACGTGTAATTGTGAATTAAGCTTTATGACTAATAGTTTTTTAAGTAAGCAGGAAGATTGGGGATTGAAGGATAGTCAATTGGGATTTTGTAATGGAGCCTGTGGTTTGGGTGTTAGGGATCCTCCTCCTTTGTTGTAAGTTATTTGTTTGTTTGGGCGGATGACCTTTGTTTGTATACACATCTTGTGTCTCATAATATCTATCCCCGCAAACGCAACTCAACTCAAAACACAAAACAGGGCCAACATCCGAACATTCATGGAAGAGAATAAAAACGAAATACTAATTATTCAAATTGATATGGGCGAGGGTACCTCATCTGACTTCCGCAAGGCATTGCAATACTCCGGATTACTCGAAATGGTATACACACCCGCTGAGGCATATTACATTGCCGAATGGCCCACGATGCAGGAGTTGATTAACAGTAATAAACGTATTATATTATTTGGTAGTGGTGATGAAATGGGTAGTTGTCCAGCTAATGCGTGTCTAGATGGGATATTATATGTCAATGATCATATTGTGGAAACTGCCACTGACTCTGACTTGACAGAGTGTGATGCAACAATCTCGGGTGATGTATTGGTAGCGTTTAAGAAGATGAATCATTATCAAGATTCCAAGTTTGGTGTGCCGAGTGTGAAGGATGCTGTTGAATTGAATTCGTTTTCACAATTGGAAAATCGATATGCAACCTGTACGGGGAAACGAGAACCGAACTTGTTGGCTGTACAGTTTTGGGACACGGGGGATGTATTGGAGTATGTTACGAATGTGAATAAGGGTGATCAGGAGTTTTTATTGGCAACTGGGGATGATGGGGAAGAAAAAGTTGAGAATGACAAGGAGAATACTTATGAGGGTCCTCAGAGACGAGGACTTCGGGGATGGTAATGGGGATATATCTATTCCATCCGGGAGGTAGTTTATGTTTTAGCGTGTGTGTATAGCTAGGAGAGAGGGACACATTTATATAATTTATAAGATGACGACTGTATCATTAGTCTTTGGTATTTGGAATAGTATATGTATGACTCTCAACATATTATAAATTATACCTATGACTATATTCAGCCCCTCTCAATGTCTTTTTCTCTTTTCACCTCTCATACGACTCTCTTCACCCCACTATTAGCCTCCTACATGCATAACAATAACTCTTGTGTTTAGGCCAGTGGGCAACTTGACACTCTCTAGAACAATACTGTGTAATCATACACCCACTACAGACAGATAGTGCTACACGTTCAAATTCTTTCTCACAACCATAACACTTACCCATCTTCGTGAGAGTTTTCCTTGCCTCCTGATGCATTTTCTTTAGACATGAACAGGACACTCTCTTCGAATAAAACTTCAAAGCATCACGCCTAACACTACTCGATTCGTTGTGAAGATCTCTAATCTTTCTAGCTACCACTCCGTTGTTGACGGCATCAAAAATACTACCCATGCCATCAAAATAATGTTCAATTACACTGACTGATTCGGCCAAATTCAATGCCCGAAGCCGAATGGTATCGTCTCTTCCGTCTGCTAATAACAACATATTTGCTCCCATTCTAACCATAATTTTACGTAACATCTCTCTGTACATACTATTCTTCAGTACAGTTTCCCCATTGATTGTTTGACTTGCCTTAACCAAATTAGTAATAGAAAAGCTACCTCCACTATAAATTTCGTCAAGGAAACTGATAACAGGATGATCCATATCGTCTAAATGCTTTGCACCGCACCCATGATCGCATGTAATAAAATTCCTTCCAACAATTCCGCCTAAACCTGTTGCCCAAACCAACCACTCATTACGTTTCCTTGTTCTCTCGGCTTCCACCTTCTTGGCCTTTCTTTCCTTCCCTTTGTTTTTCTTCCTTGACGTCCTTGATACCATTTTAGTATATGAATTTAGTTGTAGTATGATTTTGCTTGACGGATAAAATTAATATCGTAATGTCATCGTGTATTCTGATAGAAATATTGACCAGTATATATTATGTTATGATTATACAAATGCCACTGGCCTAATGATGGTAACATTCAGTGTGTATACCCATATGACTACCGTTGTAACTTTTTTATACTACCTATTTACTTTTGACTGTCAATGCGTAGAATGTAGACAAATTGCAATACAATACAAAGATTGATTAGAGGTGACACGCAACCCCGAACTTCTATATTTGTTGTCATTTTTTTTACTAAATCACACTCCGCATCCACTGCATACCAAACCACCACACCACTCCGCCCCCCAACGCTGCACATACATAAATATAGACTCACCTAATCTATATTTAACTGATGCCGCCAATCAGCATCTCCCCATAGTCTTTTAGCACAATCTCAATCATCCAACAAAAATAAATAATGACAACTTACTTTGGCGATGCAACGAAATTTAAATAAAAAGTGTGAGGAGGAGGTTACTCGTGCACAATATGTGTTTGCTAAAGAGGAAGCCTAGAAAGAGTTCAATGTTACGTTCTGCCAATCGTCGTTTGAGTGATACTGAACTATTATATTTGGCGGCCGAGAGTATGAAAAGGCTTTTCATTGCTAAGGATACATAGCAGAATACAAAACAAGTTTCAATTTCGGAAGACGTTGAGAATAGTACTGTGCTATTGCAGTAGATAATCTATTATGTAACTACTAAATAATCTTAACTTAACTATCTGTAAATACCCGGGCCCAATAAATCAACTCGACATACTCCCAACTTTCTCCCTCAGCTCCTCATTTTCTTGGCGGAGTTTATCCATCTCATCAAGCATCAATGGAACTACGTCACCAGCACAAGCACGGCAGTTCATACCATTCTTCTTTATATTCTTGAGGTTGCAACTAGAACAAGACATATTCTCACATTCTTCACAAAACTTCACATCGTACTCCTTGCCATCGTAACAATCCGTACAATGTGATTTGCTACATTTATAATCTTCGGGTCCACAATAACACATTCCAGCACAATCCTCACATCGGGTTCTATTGCAAACATTACAAGTATTCAAACACTTCTCACATGCAACTTCCTCACATTCATCACATGCTTTCATATCTTCACATCCCTTACATATCTCGTCAGAACAACACGCGCATTTAGGTATAGGGACACAGTCTACACAGAAAGTTTTCTCACAGTTGGTACAAACTTTTGAATAGAAGCTTCCATTATTTGACCCATCACTACAGTCATGACAGATAGGTTCCAGGCAATCATAACAAAAATTGTTGTTGCGAATCAGTGCGCCCATTCTATTAGAAGTTCTAGCATGACCATCCATCCAGTCAGTATGGAGCATATCCTCTTCACACTTTGAGCAAATCATATCCCGAGTACTTAATAGTTCATTATATCTTTCAATAAAACGATGTACCTGTGGTATTCTTGTTCTACGTCCAGGACACCAATTCACGGGAAACTGAATATACTTTAATGAGCATCCATCAGCAGTAATAATACTATCGAGGATGGGCAAAACAACCTGGTGAGACATCTTTGCAGACTCTCGCCAAGACCACTGTACACCGTCAATAATGTGCTTCCCAACAAGACTAATATCAATCTGTTCCAATACTACACTACTCCGTAATGGATATAATCCTATACCCGTAATGTTAATACATCCACATAATTTTAATCTTTTGAGCACATCTTGTGCATTAATACATTTCAAAACGGCATACAGATCATCGTCTGTCAGTTTAATTGCAAGCTTTCCTTCAATGTCTTCAAAATCTAATATATCCCACTGTGATGCTGATATGATAGCAGTACTAATAGGTGATACAGGCCGGTTCAAATCATCATTTATTTTCCATGAGGACGAATGTGCACTAAAAGCTACGGCTAATATCGCCCTCGAGGGCTTCGGAAGATATTCCGCTACATTAACTATGAAACCAATAGGCAAATCACTGATATACAGGGTATCAGCGGCCGTCCGCCGACGCTTATTGTTGTCGCTATTAGACGCCATTTCTCTCTACTTCTACAACCTGAACATAAGTGAAGGTGCAAGTAATTGAATAAACTTTATATTTTGGCGATGAACCGGTATGCGTAAGATATGCTGGTATGCCGATGATATGCGTAAGATGCGAGAGAAGATGATTGAGAAAGTTAAGAAGCAGTATATGGATTTGTTAAGTGAGGTGGAACTTGAGAGGATTCTTGAGTGGATCATAGATACTTGGTTAGTGGCAGTGGTTTAGATGTGTGTTTGGTATCTAGTTAGGATCTAATTGATTTGTATTTAGAATAAGAGAGTTGAAATACAAACAGAGATGCTATTTTATCATCATATCATATCATCAGCCATGGGAGTTTTCATCATACAAATCACAAATCATTCATCATTAGCGACCCTCCCACAAATCAATAGCGACCCTCCCACAAGGTTACCACAATCCACCTTGTGTTTAGGCCAGTGGGCAACTTGACACTCTCTCGAACAGTACTGCATGACCATACATCTACTACATACCGATAGTGCCACACGTTCGCGCTTTTGCCCACAATACCAACATAAACCCATCTTTGGGATAGCTCTCCTTGCTTCCCGATACATTCCTTTTAGACAAGAGCAAGGTACTCTTTTTGAATAGAACTTTAAAGCATCACGTATCGACCCTGAGTTGAGATCTCTCAACTTTATTTGTAGTACCACTCGGTTATTGGCGGCCACATTAACACTATCCACGTAATGCTCAAGTGTAATAATTGATTTGGCCAAAGTTAATGCCGATACTAGGATGTTGATATCTCTTCCTCCTCCTGATAGCAACAACATATTTGTTCCCATTCTAATCATGACGTTCATTAACACCTCCCTGTATACACTACTCTTCAATACTAGTTCCCCACAACTCGTTCGACTAGCAATGTACAAATTTTCTGGTGAAAAGTGAAAGTCGTCTCGACTAAGAAATTTGTCAAGGAAACTCAAAACAGGATGGTCGGAATCCTTTGGTATAAACCGTGTTGTTCATCCGATGCAGATATTGGTATATCACCACACCCATGATTACATGCCATAACTATCCCCCCATCTTCTTTCTTATCCCCTATTGCCCATCTGAACCACGCTAAGCGTTTCCGAACACTCTCATCGATCTCCTTCTTCTTGGCCTTTCTTTCCTTCCCTTTGCTTTTCTTCCTTGATGTCCTTGATACCATTTTTGTTATATATGTATGTAAATTTATTTGTAGTATGATTTTGTTGTGATGTATAGAGCTCCGCTAAACAAAGTAAAAGTAATCGTAATTCATCTTGTATTTATTACTATTGGAATATGATAACATTCAGTGTATATACCCACATGACTACCGTTGTAACTTTATTATACTACCTATTTACTTTTGACTGTCAATGCGTAGAATGTAGACAAATTGCAATACAATACAAAGATTGATTAGAGAGGTGACGCAACCCAAAACTTCTTCTATATTTTCATTTGTTGTCATTTTTTTTTACTAAATCACACTCCGCATCCACTGCTGCATACCAAACCACCACACTACTCCGCCCCCCAACGCTGCACATACATAAATATAGACTCACCTAATCTATATTTAACTGATGCCGCCAATGAGCATCTCCCCATCCATACTGAAAGACCAATCTCCAACACAAAATATGCAACACTTTGGCGATGCAACGAAATTTAAATAAAATGTTGTAGATAGCAAGGACATAACGTTGTAGATGTACATAGTTTAGGTTTGAAGATGATTAAGCATATGCAATATGCCATACAATAACAATAATACAATCTCGTCAGCGGCGATGGTCATGACCCTGTTATTATTAGTATCTTCATCTACAATCAAATTTACTAAATCATTTGCAACTTTTCCAACACACATCACAAGACAAAGTAGGACAATTTCTGCAACTAGAATGATGTCATCTACTAATAACAACAATAACTTATCAATATCATCACGAACATTACAAACATTAGATCCATGTGTTATACTAATGAAACAAATCATATCCCAACATGCAGATAAATGGAAAGATGACCCGCAGGGGATATTTTCTTTAGCACAGGGAGTTGTGCATTGGAAACCCCCTCCATCTACATATGAAGCATTAGCTGCCGCAATACAAGAGAATATCACTCCTCAAAATGATGACAGTATACAATTCGGTATGGATGGTGCAACATCGGGTGGTGATGGTTCTATAATACACACTTACTGCCCTGACGAAGGATATCCTCCCCTCCTAGAAGCATTGAAAACTAAACTACAAACTGAAAATGGATTGCATAATCCACATGTCATGGTAACCTCTGGTGCCAACCAGGCATTTGTCAACTGTGTATTAACATTATTAGATGAAAATGATGAGCAGGGGAATATATCAAAGTGTGTTGTATTTGAACCGTATTACTTTAATCATGTAATGGCTGTACAGAGTGTTCGTGGTGGACAAGGATGTGGTGGTACTGCTGCTACTTTGGATGCCAAGAATGTAGAGGGATTACTAGTAGGTCCAACGAATCATGGTATACCAGATTTGAATTGGTTAAGAACACAACTTGAACAAAACAAGTATAAAGAAGGAGGAAATGCAATTCGAATGATAACACTAGTCAATCCGGGCAACCCAACGGGTGTATCGTTACCGTATTCATTTCTTAAGCAGATTACAGAATTGACAAAAGAGTATGGGGTTTGGTTAGTAATGGACAATACATATGAACACTTTGATGTTGATAGTATGAACACCCTACCCTCCGATTATGATGAACAACAACAGCCAGACTATCCATGCTTTGACGAAGAGCATGTCATAAATATATTCAGTTTCTCGAAAGGTTATGCTATGGCTGGTTTCAGAGTAGGATACATTGCCCTTAGTTCGAAGAATGGTAGTAATGGTAGAGGTACAAAAGCATACGAAGAAATGTTAAAAGTACAGGATACTATTGCAATATGTACATCAAGAATATCACAAATGGCTGCATTAGGTGCATTACAATCTGGTAGAGAGTGGGTATATGATCAGGTTAAGTCTTTAGATGTCGGCAGGACAGCAATTCTTGATGCTATATCATCCTTGGATCAGATTATAGGTGGTAATGGAGCCATGTATGTAATGGGTAAGCTCCCGGATGGTACCGATGATAAAGAGTTTGCTAGTTCATTAATTGAACATTATGGAGTTGCGGTGATACCCGGGAGTTTCTGTGGCTTGCCGGGATGGATACGAGTATGCTATTCCAACTTGCCGCCAGATCAGTGCAAAATCGCAGCTGCTAGACTTAAGAAGGGTATTGATGAGCTGACGATGTCATCAAAGAAGCAACTATTATCAGACGATAAACTGATCAACTTGGCAAAGGATTTTATACAATACAAGAATGACGCTGGCATGGGAGATTCGTCACTTGATTCAGTGTTTGACCTGTGCTCTTCATCAGTAGATCTATATGGTCTAAAGGGAGAGGAAGTAAGACCTGGGTTTATATCATTCTTTGAGAAACACGAGGGGTTATATCATGAACTTATAGATGAGCCGAGTGTAGTTTGTTCTAATGTCGTACAGTATCCATTCACAAAGCAATGGAGGATAGACGGAGAGGACAAAGTATGGAAGTCAATTGATACATCAAAGCCGAGGGATAAAGTGGAACGATTGTACTTTGATAATAAAGGCAAGTTGGAAAAGGTTACAGTAGTGGAAAAGGATGCACCACTTCAAAGTATTATAAGCAGATGATAAAAGATTAGATCGTCCGTATAATACTTCAGAAACTCATCCAGACTCAAGAACTCATCCTTGACTTGGCATAGTAACCCCTGTAACTCTTACTATGGGATAAACCTCTGGAGGCGGAGATATACCGTTTCTTACCGTAGCTTCCCAATTATCCGCGGGAGGAAGAGGGCCATCGACGTCAGCCACATAAAAGTCAGTATCATCTGAATGACTTGGCTGAGATCCTCCAACGATGGATATAAACCACTGTGCCTCCTCAAACCGATATAAACTAAATACTTCTTCCCTACCCCTGTACTGAGCAGTTCTTGCATACTTAGGAGCATTATCATAATCCCCATCCCTTGAATAAACCCCATTTATTTCAGCTATGCCACAACCCATAACATGAAATTGATCAGGTCCCGGATTAGAAAGTTTACGCTTCTTATTGTCGTCTCCTCCCATTGTTTGTAGTCTATTCTCGTACTCCTGCAACTTATTTTCATATTCAGTAAACTTCTTTTTGTATTTTTGTTCCATCAGTTTCAACTTAGTGTCATACTTCTTCTCACATTCTTCTAACTTTCCCTCGTACTTTGTTTCCATCTGTTCCATTTTTTTAGTATACTTCAATTCCATGTGATGTAATTTTACATTCATATCTGATAAGTGATTGATCATATCCTTCCTTTGGCATGTATGATTGCACCCTTCAACATCACATTCAATAACTTTATACATGCAGGTATTGTCATGACCCTTAATATCGTCCACCTGACCCGTCCAATTACATTCTGTCGAATTTGGACATCGTACTTGTAATGCACTAATAATCTCTCTACCCAAATAGTTTGGGTTATTAGTTGTAATGGCTACACGACAATTAGGACATTGAGCCACCCTATCTCCACTAGCAGAACGAACACATGAATCTACACACTGTATAAGGGGATGGGTATGTAAACTCCATTTATTTCATCTATACCACACCCCTCAACCATATATTTATCAGGTGCCGAACTAGAACGTTTACGCTTCTTATTGTCACCTCCTCCCATTGTTTGTAGTCTGTTCTCGTACTCCTGCAACTTATTTTCATATTCAGTAAACTTACTCTGGTATTTTGTTTCCATTTGTTCCATCTTTCTTTCATACTTCTTCTCGCATTCTGCTAACTTTCCTGCCATCATTCTAGCACATTCTGTTTCGATTTCTTTCAACTTTTTATCATACTTTAATTCCACATGCTGTAATTTTACATTTATATCTGATAGATGATTAGCCATATCCTTCCTTAAACATGTATGAGTGCACCCTTCCACATCACATTCGATTGTTTCATATAAACAAGTATTTCTATGCCCCTCAATATCGTCCACCCTACCCGTCCAATTACATTTAGTAGAATTTGGACAACGTACTTGTAATCCACCAATAATCTCTCTACCCAAATAATTTGGGTTATTAGTTGTAATTGCAACACGACAATTAGGGCATTTAGCCACCCTACCTCCACCAGTAGAACGAACACATGAATCTATACACTGTATAAAGGGAGATGGGTATGATATGGCCATGAACTAAATAAGAAATGTTGTGCACATGATATGAACCTTAACCAATAACACAAAATAAACGTACCTCCGAGCAAAAAGTATGACCACAATTCAACGAGTTTGCATCCTTTAATACATCATGGCATACTGCACATACACAGGAGGCGGGTGGAGCAGTCAAGAAGATATCTGCGTCATACCCCATGGATTCTCTTCTTTGGTTATATAAGTTCGTGTTTGTGTATAGTTTGTAGTAGCCCCTTTATATGATCGTCTGATACTCGGCCAGCACCAACAACAGAAATAGATTTAAATACTGATCTAATCCGTGTATCCATAAAGCATAGAAATGTAGAATAGTCCACACAATTAATAGATCAATACTTACCAAGGTATCGTAGGTAGATAATGATAAGTAAGTTATTGCAATAATTTAACGAATGTTGTTTTCATGTAGAGAAAACGCTTTAAGAAGGTGATATGATACGATCACCGGCTCACCACGAAGTTAGGCTTCTGTAATTGAGTGTTCTCTTCCTTGATATGTATATACACCGAGGTAAGTGTGTCAGGTAGTGGTTATCACTACTGCTACTCCTACTATGACTTAAATGTATTTTGTCTTTAGAGATTCGTCTAGTGCTAATATGATGGATAGTTGGATGAACAGGTAGTGGTTATCACTACTTAATATGTGTTTATGTTTATGGCTTGAATACTTAGCCGTCTCTAAAGTCCCTCATACTATTATCTGATGAGTAATCGTCTGTATAGTAGTCGTCTGTGTAGTAATCTTGTCCCATGGAGTCAGAGTTCATTTGACCTCCTTGATCATAAGACGAGTTCATTGAGTTATCATAGCCTTGACTTGAACCATATTCATCCATTGAGTTATCATAGCCTTGATATGAGGTATCATAGCTACCTGAATTGCCCATTTCATTACTAGCTCGGTAACTTTCTGCTTGGTTGGATGCCCCACCATCTCTAAATGATGATACACTTTGCTTGGAGAATCCTTGTGACGAAGATCCCAATGTAGATCCTGGTGATACTGATACAGGGCTACTAAATCCATCTAACATTTGACTATTGATAGAAGCTGTACCGAATGCCTTGTTGGGACTAGTTGAACCTGGGGATTTATTGAAGCTTGGACCCGGTTCAGATGATTGGCCTTTCATAACAGCAGATTGTTGTCCCATTGTATTACTCTTTTGTCCTAGCTTGGGTTGAGAGGGACTCATCCCATTAGCTCCAAACGCAGATGATCCGCCTGTAGAGCCTTTCATCGTACTGGTCTTATCCATACTCCCCGGAGATGACATCTTGTTATCCATTGATAGAGACTTTGATGTTGATATGTTTCTGCCTTTAACATTGACAGCCATTGTTTTGTTTGGGCCTCCGAAATTGCTAGGAGATTTCTTCCCATCCAGTGATGATCCAAATGTCTTGGGTGGCGGCATAACTGCTCCTGGTTGCTTGTTATCCATTCCCTTCATAGCAAATGAACCACTCTTTGCCGTCAGTCCCCCGATACCCTTCGATGGTGGCATATTGCTACCTCCTAGATTGCCTGGCTGCTTGGTATCCATACCCTTCATAGGACCTCCTATACCACCCTTCATGGGCGGCATACTATTCATACCACCTGGCTGTTTACTATTCAATGAACCTTTCATATCTGATCCTAGACCACCCTTCATTCCAATACCATCCATTCCTGATTTCATCTTGTTATCCATTGGTGACGTAGAGCCGAACGATTTTGATGGAGTGCCAGCTCCGAAGCTTGATTGTTTATTATCCATTGATCCTTTCATGGAGAAAGATTTACTATCCATTGATTTTGGTGGCGTGCCGGCACCAAAGCTTGCTTTATTCATCGTCTTAGGTGTAGAACCAAACGTTGACTTGGGCGGTGACATCTTGTTGCTATCCACTGAACCTTTCATAGTAAATGCACTAGCTGATTTCTTACTATCCATTGCTGGTGAAGTTATACCTTTGTCACTCATCTTCTTTCCCCCAAAGGCTGGTGAATTGCCAAATGACTTCTTCATACCAGTCGATTGCACCGACTTAACAGCATCCATACCTGGCTGTTTGTTGCCCGGCGTGCTACAGTCATCATACGAAAAGAACAAAGTGTCAGTTTAGTAATTCGACATGACATTAGACCAGATCATAACATAATATGACACATCATACGAGCATATCATAAATGGAAATAACATACAGTTAGATAGAACTCACCCGGCTTCTTTTCCCTTCATCATATTCACTCCACCAAATGATGTTCCGCCAGATTGAAAAGCGGATGCTCCAACGCTGCTCTTCTTACCCATTTTATTTGTATCAAGGCTGACTCCTCCTTTGCCCTTGGGACTTCCAAACGAGCCTTTATCTCCCATTTTGAAAGAAGAGCTTGAATCCATCTTCATTCCACTACTATCTGTTGAACCTTTCATAGTAAACGAACTAGTTTTCTTGCTATCCATTGGTGAAATGATCCCTTTATCACTCATCATCTTCTTTCCAAAGGCTGGTGAGCTACCAAATGACTTCTTTCCAGGCGATGGCCCTGCTTCTTTTCCTTTCATCATGTTCACCCCACCAAACGAAGTTCCTCCTAATGGAAAAGCAGATGCCCCAACACTGCTCTTCTTACTCATCTTCGCGTCAAGGCCCTCCTTACCCTTTTGAGGACTTCCAAAGGCTCCCTTTTCAGTTGTCGATCCCATCTTAAACGGAGAGCTTGAATCTTTTAACATTCCAGGTCCAGTTGATGATTTGCTCGATGCTGCAAATGGAGAAGACGCTGTTCCTTTCATCATACCGCCTGATCCAAATCCAACAGAGTCACTTGTCTTCTTGCTGTCAAATCCACTACCCGGAGATGAGGATGACTTCTTATCTAATGATGTGAATCCACTACCAGCACCCTTGGCGGTGTTTTCGAATCCTCCCGGTTGTGTTGACTTCGGAGTATTCTTCATTGTAAATGAGTTGGATTTCTTGTCAGTAGTAGAGCCAGCCTCTTTTCCTTTCATCATATTAACACCGCCAAAGCTAGTTCCACCTGAGGAAAATGCTGTTGATCCGACACTACTCTTCTTAGAATCAATGCCTCCTTTAGGACTTTCAAATGATGAGCCAAAGCTCGGTGTGCCGCCACTCTGTTTCTTATCACCTCCAGAAGTTGAGACAGAACTGAAGCTTGGCGTACCTCCACTCTGTAACTTCTTATCATCTCCCTTCATTGAATCTCTTTTACTAATAAATCCACCAGCACTACTAAATCCAGGCGGAGACGAACTACTTTGAGATCCCTTCATTGCAGTATTACCGAGCCCACCACTGCTAAAGCTTGGCGTTCCTCCGCTCTGAACCTTAGCCGCCAACCCTACAGATGAACTTCCAAACTCTCCTCCCTTCTTCTCAGTAGTCGAATCTGTCCATGATTTCATGGAATCTCTTTTACTAACAAATCCTCCCTTACTACCATAAGAAGGAGCAGAACTAGAACTATCCTTGCCAGCTGATGACGTACCCTTCATCATGCCACCACTGCCTTGAGATGACGTTGGAGATTTCTTATCTAATGTTGTAAATCCACTACCGGCTCCCTTGCCCTTTTCAACTGTAACTGGAGGGCCTTTCATTGTCCCAAATCCTCCTGGTTGCTTATTCTTGTCGGTAGGCGATCCGAAACTTGAACTAGAACCGAAGGATTGCTTTGACGATCCAGCTTCCTTTCCCTTCATCATATTGGCACCCCCAAAGCTAGTGCCACCAGATGGAAAGGCTGAGGAGCCGGCTGTACTCTTAGTCGTTCCTTCTCCTTGACTTCCTTTAAGACTGATGCTAGGAGAGCTAAAGCTAGGTGTACCTCCACTCTGTTGTTTGGTATTATTATCACCTCCGAACGTCGAGGATGAGTTAAAGCTGGGCGTCCCTCCACTCTGCTGCTTAGTCTCACCTCCCTTCATTGAATCTCTTTTACTAACGAACCCTCCGCTGCTACTACCAAACGCTGGTGCTGAAGAAGTACCTCCTTTCATACTTCCTGGACTGCTAAATCCAGCACTCTTTTGCTGTCCAAACCCTTTACTACTTCCAAACCCCGCATTAGATGTAGACTGAGGTCCTTTCATTGTATTGGCCGGGGTGATATTGCCAAATCCACTACTCTGTTGCTGACCAAAGGATGTTCCGCCACTTAGAGGAGAAGAAGTCTTGCCTATTGATCCCTTATTTCCAAATGCACTGCTATTTCCAAAGGATGTCTTATTCATACCACCCTGTTGCTGACCAAACCCTGCACTGCCTCCACTTTGTGGTGGGCTACTACTGCTACTAGTACCAAACCCTGTAGATGGTGGCTGAGCTCTTGTTCCAAACGATGGGGTTCCCCCACTTTGTGCCTTATTCATACCTCCCATTGAACCAAAACCACTATTTGATTGTTCCTGTCCTTTCATAGCCGGAGGTGAAAAACCAGATGCTCCACCACCAAAGGTATTTCCTTGTGCATTATTCGATTGAGAAGGAGGATATGACGAATCTGCATTACTGCCGAATCCATTCTCGTTCAATCCAGGACCACCCTGAGAAGGTGGAAATGATGGACCGCCTCCAGATGTATTACCAAATCCCATTGGATCGTTTAACATTCCTCCACTATCTGTATCGTCATTATCATTGAAGAAGTATGCCCCGGCTACCGTTCCTGCTGTTATAAATATCGATATTACACCCAGTGCAACAGGACTAAGGTCGGAAGAAATACTGCTTTCATCTGAACCACTGCTTAATCCACTAATCGATGATGATGTAGTCTTTGGTTTAACACTCAATGATGACGATGTCCTTGTACTAGCTGCCTTCTTAGCGGTAGACTCATCAACCTTGGGTAAATCCTCACCTTTCACACCCAACTTTTCCAATATAATACTAGTATCATCATTTAACTTTTCCAATTTATTCACCTGTTCCTGTATAGTTTCAATACGTTCTTCATATGCCACTAATTCCAATTGTGTTAATTTTATATCCAATTGTATTAATCGTTCTGATTCTGCAGTGTTTATACGATATTGTTCCGCATTTGATAATAATTTATCAAGTTCTAATCGTTTATTGGTTTCAGTTTGTTGATTGGTTAACTTTTGTTGGATGGCTTGTTCTTTTGCTGTTTTGAGTTTGGTTATTGTTGTTGATCGTGCTTTTTGTTCAGCATATAATTTATCAATCTTATCTTGTTTTTCTTTGATTAATTGTTCTTCAGCTTCCTCTGCTTGTTTTGTGGCAGCTATACGTTGTATTTTATCTTTGATTAATTCATCTCCTTCATTGAGAAGTGCTTGTTCTTCGGTTGTTGATTTGGTTGTGGATGATTCTTTAGCCTTGGCTATTTCTTCTTTAGCCTTTTGTTCAGATTGAACCTTTGTCGATGCTTCATCCTTTGCCTTTTGTTCAGCAATCTTTTGTTCCTCAACCTTCTTCTTGTCTGCCTCTTCTGCTACTTTCTTGGCGTCATCAGCCTTCTTCTTAGCTGCTGCAGCCTCGGCTTTCTGTTGTTTCTCTTCTAACTTTTTAGTTTCATCAGTCACCTTGTTGGTATCTGTAGTTACTTCTTCCTTCTTTTCAAGTGTTGCCGTATCGGAGTCAGCTACCAGTAAGAAATGATTAATGGATGAATCTAAAGTACTTCTGTCTTCTTTATTGAATGGAGATATTGATGACTGTTGTTTGTTTACAACAACAGAGTCTGATATTGTAGCTGAGCTAGCAACTTGTTGCACATCAGTATCATCGATATACGCAGCCGATGCCAATCCTACACTTAGTTGAGTTGCAGTAACTGTACCTAAGATGATACTAGCAGCTGCTCCTTTTAATGATTGATACTCACTATTATTAATATCAGATTGTTCGTTATTGTTTGAAGTGATGTATTGGTGCACATCTACTCTTCCTCGTACATTATCTTTCCTTAATAGCTTCTTCGTATCACCTCTACTACTTGAAACAATTGCAGCAGCACTAACCTGTTGATATTTTGGTATAGGTGAGAATGCATAGGAAGATTGTTGTTGTATAGTAGCAGCAAGTACTGTCACGAGGATAGTGTTTGCAAATCTCATCTTGAATGATGTTTTGATGTTTTTTGTGTAATATGGATCACAAGATATAAACACTTTTGCAAAACCACCGCCGCCTACGCCGTGTATCTGATATTAGTCGAGAAGAAATATGGAATACACCACCGGCAAACCAGCTGAATGGTATGAGGACGTTGTTACCTTTTCCTCGTGGGTTGCTATTGATGATTGCAAACAAACTGAAAATGAAAACTGAAAACTCCTTCTTCGAAAGGATATCAAATCACCGAATCACCACTAATTGACACTATTTGTTTGAATTCTAGCTAATGGTAATACGAATTGATATCATACTAAATGATTTACATATATTTACTGCCATTCTTCTTTCAGGGATAGATGTGTGTTGGTATATAAGGAGATCAAAACATTGAGTGCGGTATCCTTCACAAACAGTGGGTTATTAGTTATTGCAGATATGGCGTCTAATACCAATACCAATAAGCGTCGGCGGACTGCCGCTGATACCCTGCATATTAGTGATTTACCTGCTGGCTTCATAGCTGATGTATCGGAATATCTGCCCAAGCCATCGAGGGCGATATTGGCCGTAGCTTTCACCTCATCATCTTTGTGGCAAAATGATAATTTGATGCACCGACTATCACCTATCAGCAAGGCTATCATTTCAGCATCACAATGGGATATACTGGATTTTGAAGATGTTGAAAAGGAACTTGCAAAGAAATTGATTGACTACCATCTTGATGCAATATTAAAAAGTATTAATGCACATGATGTGCTCAAAAAAATAAAATTATGTGGATGTGTTAACATTACAGGTATAGGATTACATCCATTACAAGGCAGTATAGTATTGGAACAGATTGATTTAAGCCTTGTGGGGAAATATGAAACCCCAATAGTTAAAGCCAAGATTAGTCAAGAGGTTGTTGTGCCGATTCTCGATAGTATCATTTCTTCTGATGGATGTTCCTTAAAACACATAATGTTTCCAAGACATTTGCGTGGCAAAAACGCCCGTTCTGTATCCCTAAATCAGTTTCGTGAAAGATACGATATGTTCTATGACAGCCGTGGGCTTAGCTGCTCCAATTGTAATGCGGAGATAAGCGATATAGTATGGATGAGGACGTTTCAGAACAATGTATGCTATGATTGTTTGAAGCCCTTCTGTAGTGACTGTACAGATGAGAATGGAGAGACTCTAAACTACTGTGTCTTGTGTGAAAAGGATTTCTGTGTAGAATGTGTCTCTAGAACAGAGTGTTGTACAGGAGACTGTGGCAATAACACATGTAGTGGATGTGCGGAGAGGTCACAATGTCAACAATGCAATGCAACTAAATGTGGGGATTGTTTGTACACTTGTGACGAGTGCAAGAGGACTCGATGTAAGGGTTGTGTATCATACCATCATGAGGGTAAGAAGTCTTATTGTGCGGATTGTTACCATGCGAAACCAAGTCTTCTTCTAGGCTATAGAGCACCGTGCTAGAGTGATTGAAAAGGAGTGGTATTGTTAATGATTCATATAACACTAGATATGTCATCAACTGGTTGCAAAACATCTTTTACTCTATATACAAATCAATTAGATCCTAACTAGATACCAAACACACATCTAAAAACCACTAACCAAGTACCCCAAAGCAAATCCAATATCTATGATTCACTCAAGATGATCCTCTCAAGTTCCTCCTCACTTAGCAAATCCATATACTGCTTCTTCACCTTTTCAATCATCTTCTCACGCATCTTACGCATATCATCGGGCATACCATCCCAGAATAGTTTATCCTCAACATTCGCCACGGCCTTCTTCTCCTTCTTCTGCTTGGCAAACTCATCCGATCGAATATATTCGTATGCCTTGGCACCCTCCTTCAATGCCTCATCCCATACTGATATCATAAAGTCCTTCTCACTTACGGAATCTTCAATATCACCGGCTAGCATACGAAGTGTATACTCACGAGTTACCCATTCCTTGGCAATACCCTCAATATCAATCTTCTTCTGTTCGGCATCCTGAACTTCTTGAATAGCCTTCCTTTCGGCAATATCGGCCTCGATTTGGGCTAAGATCTTTTCATCGGCCTCATCCTGTGCAGTCTTAGTTGCAGGAGTAAAGGCATTCTTCTTGTTGGGTGGATTAGCAATATATTCCTTGAATGACTGTGGTGGTTGAGTGAATAAGAGCGTTAGGACGACACAGTTTTAGTTCTAAACACATCATATAAACAAAACAAACTTCTCTAATACTCACCTCAATACCCTTGCCAACCAACACGTCCAACTCGTTAACAGGAGTAAATCCCATCTCTCTCATAGCCTGAATCATCCTACCCTCCATCTTAACATTCTTATATTCATCATCCTTTTCATTACCCTCATCATCTCTCTTTACAAATTCACCCTCGGCATAAGGCACCGTAACTGCCTCTAATGCCACAATTGGATATTCAAATGCCGTTAATGATTTGTTTACGGTACTATCCAATGATAACGCGTGAGCTAATAATTGATATGCCTTCTTCTTCGATAACTTGGGTGCATCAATTGTATCGGCACTAATTGAATCCACTGTATCTAATGAACCAATGTGATAATACCCTCCGTCTTTACCACCATCGTATAATTCACCCACTGCTAGTAGTGTACATGAAAAGTTATCATTACTTGCCTCAACTACGGAATCCCATCCGCCAACAACATTCTTGGTAGATGCCATGCCATCAATTAAAACAACAACATTCTTCAATTCAACACTTTCTTTTGCTAAAGTTGCAATAGTTTCCAACTCATCCTTTGTACTATCACCCAAAGTTAATTGTACAATCCAAGACGTAACACCCTCCAACTCTTCTTTCGTAGGTAAACTACTCTTACTATTAGACGCCTCCTCAATAACCAACTTATCCAATAATCCACCATACCGTGCCTCTCTACTAATAGCACTTTTCTTCGTCTGCTTGACATCATTTACTAAACATTTAATTTGTTCAAAGTTAAAATTTGGTACTAGGTCTTGTCCGAAGAAGTTATTATTTAAGATTGAGAGGAGGTTGGAATCGGTTGTACCTGATAAGAGGATTGTTGATCCTAGGTTGGTACGGAGGGATGGATTGTAGATGATTGGTGCCTCGGGTGTTGATGTGGATGGTGAATCACCGCCACCACCGAATAGTTCAATATCATCATCAGACACAGCTACCTCAGTGTCCTCTTTTGCAACAACCTCTTCACCATCAGCACCACTCTCTTCAATTAAATAATCCATATATTCCTTAGCCATATTCACTTCACGTACAACTTGTAGGAACATACTTTCTTTTAAGATTTCTTCTTCTGATAATTGCATTTTGGGTGTTTCATGTAATGATTCTATACTCATACTTAAAGTAGGTGTAGAGGGCGAAGTACGAGTTGAGAGTGATTTAGTTTGAGCTACTGATGAGAATGCCGAAACATTGTTATTGGAAGTTAGGTAGAATGCTAGGAAGGTTGATCGTAGGAGCTTCATGATTATTGTATAGGTGTTAGTTGAGTTGTTATGCTTGAGTCAGAATGATATATCTTGAGGTGTCGTTACTGTATTTGTAGAATAGAAAGATAATTGTGGTATATGTTAGTAAACTGTGTTATGTATGCATATCATATAGCTATAACCATATGATATTGCAAATACCAGCCTATTGCAGCAACTGCATATCATGCACCGATAGGTAAAACAAAACATACAAGAGATAATAAGGTTAAACACATTGCAAACTGTTATCACTCCAGAGGAGAGACAGCCCTACAACACGACAATACCGAAAATATCAACAATACTCTTACCAGTATATTATATTATGAGCAATGCCAATCTCTATGTCATTACCGACGGCACCTTTTGAAGATATTGTTCGGCCTTGCCAGCTGATTTTGAAATCTAAAACCTGAGGATACCATGAGACTATATAGGTCCTTACTTAAGATACGACTGCAATGGGGGGCAAGGCCTGAGGCCTGAGAGTGTCTTGCTCTGCTCTTGTATTAACAGGTTACTATATAGCTCGGTTTATAGCTTTAATGTTATATTATAGCTTTAAGGCCCCAAGAATATGAAAGCCTCGGTGCTCTTGGTTATCATTTCACCGTGCAATGCAAAGTCTCATAAAAAACACAAACTCAGACCTCAAAGTCAAACTTCAACTCATCGTCTTATCACCTACCTAACAACATCATACTAGCAACGAACGTAATCATTTCAATCATGAAGCTCTTTTTATTAACTGTAATGACCGCATCATTCATCGTTAATGGTTCATACGCCGTGGCAGAAGACTCTTCGAAGGTAAGTGCCTATCATATGCACATTTTTTGTACACATCATATGTACTACTTGTCACATCGTATTCGTATAACATATATCATGTATAACTCATATCATCTCGCTCTGGTACTCTTTTAAATTGGGTATTCTTTTCGTACTGTTACTTCCCCTATTATTCCCAAGTCCTTTGGTGTAGGAGAGTACCCTGTCGAGTTTTCAGAGCTCAATGATTCTGAATCCAACTCAGGATTGGTAACCTGTGAAGAAGATGTTTATGCCCTCTGTGCATTTGCCAATTGCACACTTAACGAGAAAACTAAAACAGCCAATTGCCCATGTTATGGTATCTCTGGGGAATCACAAGCTCGAATTGATGTAGCTCCCGACGCACAAGTTCAACCAGCCTCAGCGCTTTGTAATGCAATTTCCGATGGTAGCCTATGGCCAGGTGCAGATGCAGTGAGTACATACTCTCGTGAACTGAAAGAAGAGAATGGGATTGAATTTGATGATAATGGAGATATGATACTCACGTGGGAGTGTACTACTTCTCCCAATGAAGTGAGGTTAGTTCCCAACTGCATGCTAGCTCCTTGTCGGGTATTGGAAAAGCCCGTTACTAACGACTACTTCGCTGGTGACGCCACAATGGAGTGTACCTGTCCATTGATTCAAGCCGAAGAAGTTTATGGCATCTACGGTGGATTGAAAGATCCCTGTGTTGGACCTTCATGGGTAAACACGGCTGGACCAACTTTAGATATACATGCCATGAACCCAGTCGCAGTTGAGATGGCTTGGGAAGAAGTAGCAAAGGAGTTTAATGGCAAAGTTGGCTCTGCAGCTCTGACTCTATCGATCAACTAAAGTAATTATTCGGCGAATTGTGACACCCTCCCTTCAATCTATTACTCCTAACACTAACAGTAAGACGTTGCCGTTTGGGGGAAAGAGAATCACAAGTCAGATGAATTGTATGCTTAAAATTAGAAAACAAATGTATTGACACAAGCAAGTGAACCTCACACATACCTCCAAACTTGTAATGCCCCTCTCATACTCGGGTTAATAATGCAATTCTTTCCAACTTTGCCTCAGCAGCTTCCTTCTCCTCTGCATCCCTGGCAGCCTTTGCTCTTAGCTCTTCATTTTCTTTGCGGAGTTTATTCATCTCATCAGCTACCACCAATGGCGTTATATCAGCAGCACAACTACGGCACGAAGCCATTCCATCTTTCTTTACTTTTTCAACTCTGCAACCTGAGCAATAGAAGGTATCACATTCCTCACAAGGCTTGACATCGCATTCTTTGCCATCATAACATTCCCCACAATGTGCTTTTATACAACCAATGCCTTCACAGGAACCATAATACGATGAACAACCAGCGCAATGGTATCTTTTACAGTTTTCACAATAGAATAAACAATTCGCACATTTACGTTCTTCGCAAACATGACAAGTCTCTGCACACCCACTGCATATCTTTTCATGACAATATCTTTCAGCACATTGTACTCTAGGGACACAGTCCTGACAGAAATCTTTTTCACAGTAATGGCAATAAGTCAGAATCCCATTCTCCAATCCTAACTCATCAACACACTCTTCACAAAATGGTTTCAGACAATCATAGCAGACGTTGCAATGTACATTACCACTCATCCAATATTCGTGGTCTCTCATGTTGGCATTACAATGTGAACAGCTATTACTTTTCATCCTGAACATGGCATTGTATCTTCTTTGGAATGATTCTACTGACTCTCTCCTTTCACCGACACGCCATATGTGAGGAAAAACTATATGTTTCAATGAACAACCATTTTCAGAAACGATACTATCGAGGATAGGCATGACAGTCTCGTGACTAATCTTTGGTATAGATTTAATCCTTGGTTCTTCGTACTTTCTAACAAGGCTTAAATCAATCTGCTCTAATACTACACTTCCTTGCAATGGATTTAATCCTATACCTGTAATGTTAATACACCCACACAACTTTAACTTTTTGAGCACGTCATGTGCATTAATACTTTTTAATATTGCATATATGTCATCATCCGTCAGTTTGTTTGCAAGTTCTTTATTTATATCCTCAAAATCTAACATATCCCATTGTTGTGCCGATATGATGGCTGTACTGATAGGTGACAGTCGGTGCATCAAATCATTATTTTGCAACAAAGATGATGAGGTGAAAGCTACAGCTAATATTGCCCTCGACGGCTTCGGTAAATAGGCCGATACATCAGCTATGAAACCTACAGGTAAATCACTAATGTGTAGGGTATCAGCGGCGGTCCGCCGGCGCTTATTGGTACTATTAGACGCCATCTCTACTCCACTAAAAATGAAGTTTTAGTGCAAAGGAAGTGAATAAACTGTAGATAATTTTAGCATGAAACGAAGAGAGTTTGAGAGAGCTAATATGCTCCTACTATATGCAGATGAAATACGCCGTCAAAGCCTTGTGTATTGCTACGTCTTTTCCATGGGGTAGTTCAGTCAGTAGTGCTAGTGCTCGTAGAATATCAACTTTTGTATCATCGGCGGCGAGAAGATCACAAACATCAACATTCGTCCTCCCCACTTCAATATCGGCATCAACTAACA
>Ga0075439_15411_pt1 | contig 24366 bp, 19 predicted proteins | sample MintriSingleCell_FD_74264 | JGI IMG/M metagenome (GOLD analysis project Ga0075439, IMG submission 74264) | Marine eukaryotic communities from Monterey Bay, USA to study complex ecological interactions - Minidiscus trioculatus JGI Plate_4_G5... | ecosystem: Environmental > Aquatic > Marine >... | reverse complement strand
AGTCAAGAGAAACACTTGATAAAGATGGATGACTGCCTACTACTCTACACAGACGGGACGCATGCAATCTACTCTTGATTGAGTTCTGCTTCAAAGTAAAATATTCCAGTATGGTGTTGCTTTCGATATAGGTAATTGCAAATTCAATACCTTCTCCTCTGAGGTTGTTGTTGCGTAATTCCAATCGTTTAAAGTGAGTTTGATTGAGATTCCTGGCCACCATCATCCGTATCACATCGTTAGATAGCTCCGCATTATGGATTTTCATAGAGGTTGTCGCCCCTTCTCCATGTAACAAATTTATCATGTACTGGTGATCTTTCAAAGCACTGGTAAAGTCAGACCAATAGTTTTTAAATACACTATGATATGGAAGATGAGTACGAGCCATCAAGTATACATCTCCATTTCCTTCGCCATGCCTCATCATACTAGTTTGGCATTTTATATTCTGAAGCAATCACTATGATTATCTTGAATTGATGCCCAATAAAGATCTAAATCATCACTATCTGGACTTTTCTCCCACTTATTGTTCTTCAGCATTACTTGATGATATTGTTGTCGAGTATCAACTCGTTGCAATGAGCTTTCCATCATAGAACATTTCTTTCGAAGATATTGAATCTCTTGTTGCATGTTTGAAATTGCCCTAGCTTGATAGCACATATTTTCTTGCATATTCTCTAGCTCCACTGTTTGTGAATGCATATCATCTTTCATTACCTCCACATTCATAGTCTGAATACGCATATCATCTTTCATACATTGCATATCATCTTTCATGCTCCTCATATCTGCAGTTTGTGTACGATTGTGGTTTAACAACTCTTTCATGGCCATCGTCAGCGCCGATAGCTCTTGACTATGCACATTCTTCTCCTCCATTGTAGGTTATTGCAAGCAGTAATAATATATTCTATGGACAGTGATTGATATTAAGAGAATATGACATCATAACATCGTCGAGAGGGAGAATTGTAGGATACGAAAAAAATGACAAAGGGTATCCTCTCAGCTCTTCAGATGACAGCACTCTTCGTATAGAATCACTTCCAAAGTACTTCTTATGGTGTTATTTCACATTGCAGTATTATGATATTTGACGTATTAGTAGAAGAAGAATTTTGCTTACTTATAGGTTAGGATATACAAGAAGATTTCCTCTCCCCTCTCCTGATTCTACTCCAACATCTTTTGTTAAATGTTCTCATGTAATGAAGTGCACAAATAAATCAATTTTGGACAGTGAATTCATCTCATGTTCTATAACTCATCATTGACCAATACTTCTACTGTTGGTATCGGGTCATATGAATTATCTAATGATATCCATCCCGTCTTCGGAGGCAATTCAGAACTATCTTTTACTATATATATTCCAGCTCCGGACGGACCATCTATCCAATATTTTCCATCACCCTTATTCCAATATATATAACTATCATTCTCAGCCTCGTACCATGTTCGAGTTGAGTCAGAAAGTTGATTCCACATTTGTTGTGTATTCCAGTTCATAGAAATGCAAGTTCTTTCAAAGCCCTTCGGTATTATCGATGCAGATTTAGGATGATATATTCCATTAACCGCTTGATATCCTGCATTTGTAATAGATATCACTTTGTTACTACTCATGATACTACTGCTTGTTGAGAACGAAGTTACTTGATGATGTGCAATGATGATGGGAGTTGCTATTTTTGTGAAGATTGATTTCATTTCATACCGCGTGTGTCAAAATACCATGCCGCTCCCCGAGACTACCCTACTCTATAGTAAACACCGATGCATAGACCCGATATGTAGTATATTAGATTTATACCTCTAGTATGAGGTGGCAAGAGGAGGAGAAGAAAAAAAATGACAATTGGTGGCGGTATCTTTTTATGAGAGTGATGATGGAATGAGGGCAATCGACGGCGATGATTCATATCCTACTCCCTCACATCATAGGCTAATGTTGTTCATTTGCTGATATTAGAGCATATAAAACCAAAGATATAATCATGCACAATCCTGTCGGCTTCTTGCTTATGCGTCAAGATCACCGTCCCTCGCTAGACTACCGCTACTCTATAGAATAGTAAACACCGATACAATCCGATATGTATATTATAAAGAATAGTAGTAGATATGAGGTGGCAAAAGGAGAAGAGGCAAAAAAAATGACAAGTCGATTGGTCGGTATCTTTTATCAAGGTAGAATAGTGAAGAGTAGTTGATGGAATGAGGGCAATCGACGGCGATGATTCATATCCTACTCCCTCACATCATAGACTATTGTTTATTTGCTGACATTTGCATATAAAACCATAGATAATCATGTACAATCCTGTCGGCTTCACATGTCAGAAAACATACCGTATCACATCTCTCTTAACACTTCTCCTCTTTCTTTCTGTTGATGCGTCATCGTATAGTTGGGGAATATACTCCAAACTACTAATGGAGAGACCACTATTGACGAAATCAATAACATCGTGTGCAACAAATGCATTCTCTGATGTATTATGTCAAAAGTTAATCATAACAGCAAAAGAAGAAGAGAATGATACATCAACATCACCATTAACAATTGATAAAGAAAGATTGGGTCAAGCAGCTGTGACAGGCTTGATTTGGTCAGGACCCATTACTCATTATTGGTATAAGATTCTCTTTGGAAAATTAACAATATCAATTAATGATCCAATTATTAGTTTGATAGTACAGATCTTACTAGATTCAATTATATTCTCACCGATTACTGTATCTGGCTACTTTACACTAAGATCGATAATGGAAGGATCAGGAATAGAGGGTATAAAGGACAAACTAAGTACTAGATTGGTTAAAACTGTTCTTGGTGCCTGGAAGTTCTGGCCAGCAGCAAACATTATCAACTTTGGATTCATCCCCCTTGAGTTCAGAGTGCTGTATATGAATTTATTGAGTATCATTTGGTCGTTTTACTTAACTAATGTCAATGGACAAAAGATTGTATCCAAGAAGATATGAATAATATGCTATAATGGATTATCTTTAGCTACTGTCCTTCAGTATGTATGTTCAACCAGTCCAGAATGTGAAGACAAGAACTCCCTTTAAGACTACCATACGCCCTTTATGCGAACCCTGGAATGAGAACACCGGAGAGTCTACTCATAAACACCACAATTGATAATTAACAACAAAGAAGAATAGACGAACTTACATTAACGATGAAGTACATGTTAGCATTTCTACTACTATTACTATTACATCTTTTGGACCCCGTCATATCATGGTGGCTGTACACTTGGCCGGAAGGAAAGTATTCATCTTTTACAACGTGTCAGGACTGTGTTGTAGAGCGTGCCTACGTTTCGGATGGTGCCGGTAGCCGACCCTGTACTTGGTGCCAAGGGAAAGGCACTTGGTAAGTAAAATATGAAGTCACAGTTACCTTGCATCATCATATTTCTTGCTCACTCTTCTTCCACACACACACACACAGCGAAATGATGGATCATTGGACTGGTAGATGTAGCACAGGTGCGACCTACCGAGATACATGCCCCATTAGGGCTGATAAGATGCCAAATTGTGTCTATTTTCAGTACTCTCTTTGGAAAAGCCCGAACACAGCCCCTGACAATAGAAACCAGTGCCATCAAACATATGTTAACGATATTGGAGCCTCAAAGACGACAAATAAGAGTAAGTACCATATTACTAGAACATTTTTAGACTACATTGCATCTTGTATTACTGCTAATCATTCTTTACGGTTGTAGACGTTATAAAGATATGCAATGGAGATGTAAAGCACTTTGAAAATGCATGCAATGCCATTACCTGCACTGCAGCTCTCATTCTTAGCAAGACGGTAAATGGGCTAGAAGTTGACATGGATTACGTTTGGACCAATGGAGGGCATGAAAAAGACCGTCGCCGTATAGTAACAGAGACTGATCCCATAACTGATGCCTCCTTCAAGTAGCTCTGTCAAGCCATGCACCAGGGCTCCTTGAAACAATCGACGTTTATGAAATATCGAGTTACCGAAGAAGACCCTCGAACCACGGCGCCCACTTCTACGCCTACCACTACCATTTCGTCTTCAGATGAAATCGGAGATTCGAGTGGAACTTCGGAATACACTACTGGATTTAAACTTTCGTTTGTTGTTGCGATGGTATTGGTTTTTGCTCAGTAGGATGATTACTATGATGATTACTATTGGGATTAAACCTCCTCTCGGGTGCAACAAGCCTGTCTTGAAGAGTGCTGCCCTCTTGTTTTTGAATTGAAATATGCAGTACTGTATGTCACCTCCTTAATATGATATGATGCACCTAATACTAAACTAATGATTTAGAGTTAGAGAACGTTATCATCTCTTTATACTTGATACGAAAGTGGGCATTTTAATACTCGACTCTGATTCTTGATCATTGAACTGATTGCTGTCTAACAAAAGTTCCTCAAGAACTGGATTTGTTGCTATCAAGTAAGAGAAGAATGTATTCCCATTTGTTGATACGTCATTCTCGGAGAAGTCAATCTTCAACAAGTTGTTATATCCTGCCTTCATAAGTCCACATAACATACCATATCCATCTACCTCTTCTCCCAAAGTATCCTGAAGTGATATGCCGGTCAAAGAAGGCTGACATCCAGCCACTCTACAAAGACGGGAGGCATCTAATCTTCTTGTAATTGGATTCCGTTTCAAAGAGAAGGACTTCAACATTGGGTTGTTTTCCATATAGTTTATTGCAAATTCAATGCCCTCCTCTCCAAAGTTGTTGTTCCTCAATTCCAATGTTTTGAAATGAGTTTGTTTAATCCTATGAAACAAACTAACCACCTCCGTCGGGATCTCTACTGCCTCGAGAGTCAAGGTGGGGGATTCATCTCCTTCTTCATGCGACAAATTTAGCATATACTTATGATCATTCAAAGCGTTGGCAAATTCATACCAATAGCGGAATAATGCACGATTATATGGAAGAATTGTATTCGTGTGTATTCCAGCATTAATGTATACGCTTCCGCTTCCTTCCCCGTGCCTCAGCATATTAGTTTGGTGTTTAATTTGTTCAATGAATTCTTCTGCCTGCTGTGTATGACTTTGATCATCTTGAATTGATCTCAGGTAGCGATCTAAACTTCCGCCATCTTCTAGACTTAGCTCCCACTTATTGTTTTTGAGCATTACTTGATGGTATTGTTGTCTAGTATCAACTTTTTGCAATGAGCTTTCCATCACAGAACATTTCTTTCTAAGGTATCGAATCTCTTCTTGCATATTCGATATAGCTCTAGCTTGATAACACATATTTTCTTGCATATTCTCAAATTCCACTGTTTGTGAATGCATATCATCTTGCATAACCTCCATGTTCATAGTTTGAATACGCATGTCATCTTTCATACATTGCATATCATCTTTCATACTCCTCATATCTGCAGTTTGTATGTGACTTTGATTTAGCAACTCTTTCATGGCCATCGTCAGCGCGATAGCTCTTGACTATGCACATTCTTCTCCTCCATTGTAGATTATTGAGTGTAGTGATCCTCCTTTATTATTCTCATTCTCAATTGATGGATATCCTATGAGAGAACATGACATCATCATCTCAAATTCAAAAGCGAGCAAAATGGATACCAAAAATGACATCAAGGGTATCCCCCGCACAAACTGAGCTACTGTACCACTTCCCGAGCTATAAAAGCTCGATATGTGCGTTAACTTTCGCATTGCATTATAGGATATTTGACACATTAGTAGAAGAAGAATGAAGAACTGTGCTTATTAGGTTAGGATAGTACTCAAGAAGGTATCCTCTCCCCTTTCTCTCCCCTCTTCTGACTCTCATAAACTCTTTGTCAAACTTATTATGAATGAAGTGCACAAACCTATCAATTGCGGGTAAGCATTGAATTCTCATGTTCTATAGTTCATCCTTATCCAATACTTCTACTGTAGGTATTGGTTCATAAGATTTGTCTAATGATATCCATCCCGTCTTCGGAGGCAATTCAGAACTATCTTTTACTATATATATTCCAGCTCCGGACGGACCATCTATCCAATATTTTCCATCACCCTTATTCCAATATATATAACTATCATTCTCAGCCTCGTACCATGGCCGACTTGAGTCAGATAGTTGATTCCACATTTGTTGTGTATTCCAGTTCATAGAAATGCAAGTTCTTTCAAAGCCCCTCGGTATTATCGATGCAGACTTAAGATAGTATATTCCATTGACCGCTTGATGTCCTGCGTTTGTAATAGATATTACTTTGATACTACTCATGATACTACTGCTCGTTGAGAACGAAGTTACTTGATGATGATGTGCAATGATGATGGGAGTTGCTATTTTTGTGATGAATGACTTCATTTATCAATACCGTAAGTATGCGTCAAGATCACCGTCCCTCGCTAGACTACCGCTACTCTATAGAATAGTAAACACCGATACAATCCGATATGTATATTATAAAGATTATAGTAGTAGATATGAGGTGGCAAAAGGAGAAGAGGCAAAAAAAATGACAAGTCGATTGGTCGGTATCTTTTATCAAGGTAGATAGTTAGTGAAGAGTAGTTGATGGAATGAGGGCAATCGACGGCGATGATTCATATCCTACTCCCTCACATCATAGACTATTGTTTATTTGCTGACATTTGCATATAAAACCATAGATAATCATGTACAATCCTGTCGGCTTCACATGTCAGAAAACATACCGTATCATATCTCTCTTCACACTCCTAATATTTTTCTCAAAACCTGTTAATGCAACATCATATAGTTGGGAAATATACTCCAAACACGAAATCATTAACATCTTGTGCAACAAATGCATTCTCTGATGTATTATGTCAAAAGTTAATCATAACATCAAAGGAAGAAGAAAGTGATACATCAACATTACCATTGACAATCGACAAAGAAAGATTGGGTCAAGCAGCTGTGACAGGGTTGATTTGGTCAGGTCCAGTTACCCACTATTGGTATAAGTTACTTTTTGGAAAGCTGACAATATCAATTAAAGATCCAATAATTGGTTTGGTAGTACAGATCTTATTAGATTCGATTATATTCTCACCGGTTACTGTATCTGGCTACTTTACACTGCGGTCGATAATGGAAGGATCAGGGATAGAAGGTATAAAAGACAAACTCAGTACTAGACTAGTCAAAACTGTGTTCGGGGCTTGGAAGTTCTGGCCAGCTGCAAACATTATCAACTTTGGACTAATACCCCTTGAGTTCCGTGTATTGTATATGAATGTGTTGAGTATCTTCTGGAGTTTTTACCTGATCTATGTTAATGGACAAAAGATTGTATCCAAGAAGATATGAACACGTATATGTTATTTAAGGTATGAATGTATATGCTAGCTGGTACAATATCAATTACAATACATCTAATAATTCATTCTTTGGCTGCAAGATCATGAGTATAAACTAAAGCAGATGAAAATCGTTCGAGCGTATTTACAAGAGCTACTGATTCTTGTCTCGACAGTTTGTTTGCAGGTTGTGTGTTGTCCCATTCTTCATCAAGTATGATTCGTAATGCTGTTCCAATTCCTAGTGTCTGTACTGTTCCCCACAGCTTGCATCGGTCACATCCTACACACTGCATAATATCTAACAGATGTTTAAATCTGCGCTTCAATTCTAACCGCTTCGCTTCTATGTCTCCACTTATGACGTCTGAAAAGAGACTTGATTCATCAAACATTAGTGGGCATGATTCTACCATTTTTGTAATCTCTGGTTGCAAATTGTTTGTCCATTCTGATAGACTTTCAGAAAAGAATGGATCATCGGTTGGTACTGCCGATGTGATTGCCGAGCCCGCTTTCTGTACTGCTCGCAACAATACTGCAAAGACAACATGCAGGTTTTCTAGCCTATCCTTGTGACTCAATACTCGATCATATGCCAAAGTACTATTCGGCCCCCATGTTTTGCATTGAGCAATGTGATCTGTATCCATCTCAAGACAGTATGAGTGTGCAATATGCAAAGAGATAGAACTATGCATTCCTGATATGATTTTGTTGTATACTCTTTGTTCAGTTTCAAGTGTGCAATATGTGTCTGTATTATCATAATCATTCTGTTGAAAGCAATTATCTTCATGTACAGCTCTCCATACTTTATCAGCACTTTGTCCTGCATATCCAGTATACCTCTCTGGGTTTATTCTAAGATCCACAACAACAGCTCTATCTTCATCTACTACTTCACTGTTGTCTGTTGTTGAAGATTCCCCATCAAAGAATAAAGTATCTGAAGGAGTTGTCAGCCAACTTTCACTAACATGATTGTCCACGGATGTAATAATCTTATCATCTACATGACCACAATCATCAGTAGTCTCTATTTCTACAACTTCTTTTGGTATCCACTCTGCTTCACTTGCCCAATCCGGCGGTGTTTCACATTCACAAACACCACAATCTCGTAATACACACATTGGTGAGTCATTCCATAATTCACAACTACTGCATAAGTCAATCTTAAAATGCGCAAAGAACGGTGTCCCAACAACTCGCTTTAGAAGTGGATAAACATGATTTAAGTTGGTATCTTCAAGTGTTTCAAATGTACAACAACAATCTGATATTTCTCCAGTTAAACCTAGCGTAGCTGCAATGGATTGAGTATCATCAACACAAGTACATTGTTGCTTAGAATCTGTAGAATTTAGAGTGGAATTCGACGCCCTCTGTGTGTTATCGCATGCGATCCACCAAATTCTGCAGCAAAGCCACTGTGGAGAAAAGTTATAGCATCAATCAAATCATCTCAATTGGCGTTATACCCCCACACATCGGCTATCTGTATTAAGAAAAAGATACCAAGACATAAGAAAGATACTCTGCTAATTTAGATCTCTTCAGTCTTCAGGCAAAAAAATTGTTTAGATGCAGAGTATCCTGGGTATCCTAGGAGGCTCAAGGTATCACGGGCTCAACCTCTACTTGTCGTGTTGATGATCTCTCGTAGAGATCATAACTTGTAACATCGTGTTGTGAACAACGTTATCCAGTATACCTATATAATTAGCTACTATATAGATCAGTATACTGCGCTGTGAAACAGTTTATCATGACCCAACTATCAAGGTATGGATAGTGCTCAATTTGAGCTTAGGTGTTATGCATATACGATATATGAACACATAGAAACCTGGTGCTATAGATATGATATCTTTAGAGGTTGACAACGTGAGAGCAGTACACAACCTGCCGTGATTGTGCTGATGATGCCATCATGCCAATCCCACAACGTCGTATGTATTGCAATTGCAATAGATTGTATACATATTAAAATAAACGAGATATAGTTTATAGACAAAGGCTTTTGACGGGGGATATGTTCAAGATATCATCCCTTAACCGCTTAACCTTTCATGTTCTCATTTCTGGTCGTACAACTAGATACTAAAACAATAAGAGAGCAAACAAATCCCTGACGCTATCGTCTGATCAACGCTAGCTGATAAAGTAGAACCCTCAGTTCTTGACGAGGCCCCTTAGTTCCAATTGGTAAGAGGACTTAAGGAAGGAGGAGGACGACGACGACACTTTGCCACTACGTCCTATATTAATCCTCAAAGGTTCATGAGCCTGTAGCATGGCCGCTCCACTCATGATAGTCGATAGAGTTCGACAACTTCATATTGCAGCACATGATTGATTGTGCGGGCTGGGTCATAGTGATGACCAAGATGTGACACGCAGTCATTTGAAGACTGCACAATTGCCGAAAGTGATATGGTGCATTTGCCACCGGCTTCTTGCCTATGGCTTATGTATATCATTGATGGGCTATATCAGTCACTATTGCAATGAGCCATATGAATCGTGGCGTTGCATTCTAAATATGCAAAGAGTATTCTACCCGATATGAAGTACAATAAGCACAACACGAGATGATTAGAAAGCATGATTAGTTAGGGCTAATGTGACGAGGCGTCTTAACCTCGGCGGTGCATTCTATACTCGTTGTTGACAATGATACAATGGCCTGTGTGCCTCATAATTGTATAAAGGAGGAGGATATTGATATCATAATTTTCAAAAGTACAACCACCGTACATCGAATTGATATCTTATCCAATTATAAATCACACAAACAACATCCGCAACTATGGTATTAACCAATAACCAAACTCTTCTCTTCTGGACTGAACAAGCTCAAATGGGAGTATCGGCACGAACTCGTGGTCAACTGATGATTGAAGGTCTCACCAACGTCGAAGATTTATTTGAGTTTGCTGATAACGATGATGGTTGGAAACAATTATTAGAGAACCTCAAGCATCCACCTCAAGTACTGAATCCTGCAGTCGGTGCACCTGGTCACAATGCCGGTGTGGCTGTTGGAGCGTTGATCCCTCAAGTGCCCTTTCAACTATCGGCTAGGTCATTAGGCCGTATGAAGAATGCAGCTCGTGTCGTGAAGTACTATACCATTGTTCAACGTGCTCTTACTGCTGCTAACATGCAGCAAACACGCTTGGGTAACTTCAAGGAGCAATGGGAGGCACATGAAACTAATATTGAGAATCAAGACCAACACAAGCTTCCTGTGATTACCAAGTACTTGCCAATTGTTGCATGGATTGAAGCCTTTACTAACCATTTGGTTGTAGTATGTGGAGTTCGTAAGATCCCTCTTGCACATTGTATTCGTGAAACTGTTGTTGTTGGAAACGATTTCAGTCCATTAGCGGCTGACCAATGTTACTCGGTTGAACATGGATCTCTCAGGGATGAGATGATTTCCCGTGCATCCCATACAAATCCTATGTTTAGAGTTGATAGTGCTACCATTTTTGACATGATTGAGAAGTCTACAAGGACTACTGCCTATGCAGCAACTATTGCTCCATTCAGACGTAGTAAGGATGGAGTTGCAGCTTTCCATGCCCTGGTTAGTCAGCACGCTGGTGTGGCATATTGGGATACTCAGAAGAAGGATTCGAATGAGACAATGAGCACTCTACGCTACACAGGTGGCGGACAGATGACTCTTGAACAGCTTAGTTCTAAGCATCGTCAAGCTTATGTCAAGTTGACACAGTGTGCTGATCATGTTCCTGTTGAGCTTCCGGGAGAAAGACAGCGAGTTACTAATCTTATTGATAGTATTCAGTGTAATGATGCCGATGTATCAGCAGCCGTAGCAGCCGTTAAAGTGGATGAGCAAGGTATGAGGCAAGACTTTGAATCAGCCGTTGCATTTGTTGTGCCTACTTGTCCTGTTGCCAAGAAGACCAAGAAGAGTAAGAAGCGTAATCTTGCTCAGATCTCGTCTACTAGTACTACCAATAATAACAATAATAGCAAGGGTAGGAAAGGCCGTAAGAAGTTCAAGGCAAAGAAAGTGACCAAGGGACCTCGGACTGGAGTGGAGCTTCGGTTCCACAAGGACCCCGAGTACAAGAAGTTAACTGATGAACAGAAAGAAGAGCTCCGTGAACTTCGTAATGCACGCGACAAGAAAGGTGAGGATGATCCCGATATTCGTACTCAAGTTGCTGCTATCTTTGCGGAGTTGGACAAGGAGAAGGCTGAGAAGGAGGAAACTTTCAACACTCTCAAGTCTATGCTGTCCAGCTTGCAAGTGCCTGCCGATAATGCCAAGGTAGGTGCTGTTAATCTATCTGATAAGTTTACTAAACAGCCAAGCAAGAAGAAGACAGTTGCTGCCGTCCAAGTTCCTCAAGATGAGAAGGTCGAAGCAGCCGCCACCCAGTTAATGGAGATGTTAAAGCTAGGTGGCAAGAAGTCTGACGGTAGGAGCTGAGCTCCTACCGCCCCTTCAAGGCCCGGTTCATCTGCCTTGGAGGGGGCCCGTGTAGTCCCGAATGATTCTTTATGTTACCGTATATCAATGTTTTATGTTTCGGGATCTACCATGTGTGATAAAGATGAACCAACGAGTACCAGCACCGATTTGGACACACATGCCAATATGGTGGTTGTTGGTGCACAAGCAACTATAATCCAACGATCGGGACGGACTGTGGAAGTTAATCCATTTGCTGATGTTTGTAACAAGGTTAAGAATGTCCCTATTGTTGATGCTGCAGTTGCTTATGATTGCCCCTACACTGGCGAGACCTATCTATTGATTATGAGGAATGCCTTGTATGTCCCGTCGATGGATCACAATTTAATACCTCCGTTCATCATGAGGGAGGCAGGTCTAACGGTTAATGATGTACCGAGGATTCATTGTGGGGGAGATGTGACGCGTGAAAGTCACTGCATAGTGTCTAAGGACCCAAGTTTGCGTATCCCATTGAGATTAAATGGAGTATTCTCTCAGTTCACAACTCGTGCGTTGTCTCAAGAAGAAGAAGATGACTGTGATCATTACCCATTTATTATGTTGACGCCTGACTCTCATCACTGGAATCCACATGACGAGTCATATGCTGATAATGAAGAGAATTTCTTAGATTGGGAGGGCGAGCTGGTCGACAACTCTTCTAATAAAAGGAAGAGAGATATCATTAGTGATGATGAAGTGCCTGAGATATCAGAGGTAGTAGTTGACGTAGATAGATACGAGTCAGTAGTTGATGCTATTATATCTCAGAATGATGTGAACTTTGTTCCTGATCCAGAGGCAGCATACACTGATGAAGATACTCTTCGAGCTCAAGTATGTGATTTGACTGCTTGTTTTAATGATCGTCACCTCCAACAGATAATGGAAGAGAAGCTAGCCGAGTCCAAGTTTAGTATGGCCATTGGTAGTACAACATATCATGCCGATAATGATGAAGACTGTGAGTTATTTATGCCCTCCGGTAGTAGTGAGATATCAGCTACACATGCCGAGCGTCCTAAAGGTGTATCTAAAGAGCAGTTGAGTAAGATATGGCGGATACCTGAAGATGAGGCCAGAAGAACTTTAGAAGTCACTACTCAACTCAACCAACAAGATGCCGAGGGGAGCTTATCAAGACGGTTTAGTACTAATGATCGTATGCTTCGATACAAGCGTATTGCATCTTTGTTCTTCACTGACACTTTCTTTGCTAAAGGAGCAGCCAAAAGTCTGAGAGGATTTACTTGTATGCAACTCTTTATTTCTGACAAGGGATATATGAAAGTATATGGTATGACATCGCCGAAGCAGTTCAAGGATGCTTTGAAACTGTTCTGCAAGGAAGTAGGCGTGCCGAAGGCTGTAGTATGTGATCCACATAGGTCGAATATCTCTAATGAGGTTAAGCAGTTTTGTCATCATGTTGGTACAACATTGCGAAGTCTAGAAGAAGGAACTCAGCATGCCAATAGGGCTGAGCTATATATAGGGCTGCTTAAGGAATCTGTTCGAAAAGACATTCGTGAGACACATTGCCCGCTTCGACTTTGGTGTTATTGTGCTGAAAGACGAGCTCAGATATTCAATATGACTGCTAAGAAGTTGTTTCAATTGGAAGGTCAGAATCCACATCTTGCAACATTTGGTGAGATGGGTGATATATCTAACCTGTGCAACTTTGGATGGTATGAGTGGTGTTACTATCGTCAATCAAGTAAGAAAGTTCAATTTCCTCAGATGAAAGAAGCACTTGGCCGTTGCTTAGGTCCTACTAAGAATGAGGGTAACGAGATGTGTCAATGGGTATTGCAAATGAATGGTAAAGTTGTGCCGAGGCGTACCCTGCGTAAGCTCACACCTCACGAGTTATCTGAATCTAATGTATCAGAAGTGAAGAAGCGAGCTGACTTTGATGAAGCTATTCGATTAACAATTGGTGATTCCTTTCAACCAGACGGTACAGATCCTGAGGCATTAGTGGATGACTTTTATGTACCATATGAAGATGATGAGGAAGAACCTTCAGCGGATTTAGAAGCTGATATAGTCGATGCTAGTGGCAAGCCTATCAATCAACAATCGGCAAATGATTTACTGATTAATGCTGAAGTATTGCTACCTCAAGGGGAGAGTATGCATATGGCAAAGGTAATCCGACGTGCAGTAGATGACGATGGACAGTTGATTGGTACATTTGATGAAAATCCAGTGTTGAATAGCATGTTATATGATGTGCAGTTCCCTGACGGTGTGGTAAAACAATACGCCGCCAATATCATCGCTGAGAATATCTTATATCAAGTTGATAAGTCTGGTCATCAGTGGAACATACTGGATAGTATCATTGACGTCAAGAGTGATGAGTCTGCTGTGACGAAGGATAATGCCTATGTTGTATCAAAACGTGGTAGGCGCAGCTTGAGACAGACAACTATTGGTTGGAAGTTCCAAGTCCAGTGGAAAGATGGTACCAAGCAATGGGTTCCTCTCAAGTTAATGAAAGAGTCTAATCCACTTCATGTAGCTGAGTTTGTCACTGCCAAAGGTATAGCCGATGAGCCGGCATTTGCATGGTGGGTACCATATACCCTCAAGAAGCGAGAACGTATCATTGCTGCTGTATCCTCTCGTGTAGCTAAGAGGACTCACAAGTTTGGAATCGAGGTACCGACTTCTATTGAACATGCTCGTGAACTTGATAAGAAGAATGGCAATCGATACTGGCAAGATGCTATTGCCAAGGAGATGTATAATATATCAGTCGCCTTCGAGATACTAGAAGAACATGAACATCTGCCAGTTGGATACAAGAAGTCTAGTGGACATTGGGTATTTGATGTGAAGATGGACTTTACTCGTAAGGCTCGTTGGGTTAAGGATGGCCATAAGCATCCAGATCCCGAGACATCAAGTTATGCTGGTGTAGTATCCCGTGAGAGTATAAGGATACTTCTTACATATGCCGCTTTGAATGGCTTGGATGTTATGGCAGCTGATATAAGGAATGCATATCTGCAAGCCCCAACGTCTGACAAACACTACATCATCTGTGGTGAAGAGTTTGGCCTAGAGAATGTCGGTAAGCGAGCTAAGATTGTACGAGCCTTGTATGGTGGCAAGTCAAGCGGAAGAGACTTCTGGGTACATCTTAGAGAATGTATGGAACATCTTGGTTTCAAGTCAAGTCATGCCGATCCTGATGTTTGGATGAGACCTACCCTTAGACCTGATGGTTCACCTGGCTGGGAGTATGTATTGTTGTACACTGATGATGCCTTAGTTATATCTGACAACCCTCGGAAAGTTTTGGAGGCTGAGATTGGCAAGTACTTCGAGTTGAAGAAGGAGTCAATTGGACCACCAACTATCTATCTCGGAGGACAGATGCGTTTAGCTCAACTTGATAATGGCAACAAGTGCTGGGCATTCGGTTCGTCTCAATATGTACAAGCTGCTGTGAAGAATGTTGAGGCATACCTCGAGAAGAAGGGTCAGTCTCTTCCTCGTACTGGCAAGAATGTATTACCTGTTGGATATCGTCCCGAAGTTGATATCTCTGATGAGTGTGACGATAAGGAGGCATCATACTACCAGTCTTTGATTGGTATTCTGCGATGGATGGTTGAGATTGGACGCGTAGATATCTGTGTAGAAGTATCTATGATGTCATCACACTTGGCACTGCCGAGAGTTGGACATTTAGAGAAAGTACTACATATCTTCGGTTACCTCAAGAAGCATCACAACGCTGAGATGCCATTTGATCCATCATATCCTGAGATTAATGAACAAGAGTTTGTACGTCAAGATTGGAGTAATACAGTGTATGGAGATGTTAAGGAGGAGCTACCACCTAATATGCCAGAGGCTCGTGGCCGTGGATTTGTAATGCGGTGTTTTGTTGACAGTGATCATGCAGGTGAATCTGTTACAAGGCGGTCGAGAACAGGTTTCCTTGTCTTCTTGAACTGTGCACCAATTTACTGGCTTTCGAAGAAGCAGACGTCTTGTGAGACGAGTACTTTTGGGAGTGAGTTTGTTGCTATGAAGCAAGCAACGGAGTATGTTCGTGGCCTTCGGTACAAGCTGAGGATGTTTGGTATTCCTTGTGAAGACCCTACATTTATCTATGGAGATAATCAGTCTGTGTTGGCTAATACTTCTGTTCCAGACTCTCAATTGAAGAAGAAATCTAACTCTATTGCTTATCACTTTGTCCGAGATGGATGTGCTCGTGATGAGTGGAGGACTACTTATGTGAATACACATGATAATCCTGCAGACTTGATGACCAAGCCGCTATCTGCAGGGGAGAAGCGTACTAAGTTTGTCCGTATGCTCTTGTGGTGGTTGGAGAGTTAGATACTTCGTGGTAAGTGGATTAGGGTATCTTGGTGCCTGAACCACTTGGTTTTGGATTTAATGGTGCACATATGTGTACCTCGTGCCGGTTGACATCGCTTGTTGATATGAGCGGGGTTTGAACTGTGGAATTGTAAAGGAGTGGATTCAACCACTCGGTGTAAAGTTTTTGTGCATATGATATGCATTCGTGTAAGTGGACTCAACCACTTGGTATTTTTTGAGAAAGTGTCGTCAGTTGATGATCGTGTGATATGGGTTAAGTTTTCCCAGAGTTATTTTAAGTTCTATGAATGATATACGTGCTATGTGGTTCGTGATATAGACAATCCAAGTCGGATGCAACCGAATTGGCTTGAGGGGAGTGTTTAGATGCAGAGTATCCTGGGTATCCTAGGAGGCTCAAGGTATCACGGGCTCAACCTCTACTTGTCGTGTTGATGATCTCTCGTAGAGATCATAACTTGTAACATCGTGTTGTGAACAACGTTATCCAGTATACCTATATAATTAGCTACTATATAGATCAGTATACTGCGCTGTGAAACAAAATCAACGCATGCTCTAATTTCACAACAACACATGTTCAAAAGAACAATAGACTCTATGCAAAAGCGGCATGTTTAACAACAACCATACAATATCATCATGTAGCTCTCTATAGCCGTCGGCACGACGCCGTCGGCAGACTCTCGCGGAAGCGTCCCGCGGAAGCGATTGATAAAAGAAGGCGCAAAACTCAAGTTATGTTGCAATTGCATGACTTTTCGATCATCTTGCAACACTGCATGCTGCATAGCCACAACTCCAAAACCTATCGTCAACGCATCAGTCTATACTACAAATATGAGAACAAATTGCAATGCATCTATATCAGCAGGTGTCGCCGCCGTTATACAACAGCAGCTGTCGAACTTTTCACACGATGGCAGCTAATAATGCTCTTCCTATCAACTAACTACACCAACACATCTCAACATCAACATGTGATAGAGGTTATATTAATGCAGTTTAATCCGTCATTAATAATGCACAGTCAATTGACGTCGCCAATCCATGGCAACATATATATTGTACGATAGACTACACCTCGATAAGTGTTGGCAGTATCCTGCCCTCGGCGATTCCGTTTCTTATCCAACTTTCTCGCTATAATTTGCTGTTATTGGTGTGGCTTTTCATTGCAATACAAACATTGGCAACTCAACTACGTTGTGTATAGTGGCAGCCTGGATATTATTAAAGTTACAAAGGGGTATATAAGAGAGAAGGTGAGTTTTTGTTGACTCGGCGGGGGTTGGGGTGGGTATATATTGACAGCGGAGTAAGATATACAAAAGATTTTTTTACACACCCATAAAAAAAGATTTCTTATAAGAAAGGATGAAGATGGTGTGTATTGTTTAGGTGGTATTATATTTCGGGAGTCGGTGGGATGAGAAATTGGGGTTGATAAAAGTGGTGCCGCGTATTTGTATATATTATTGAGGTGGTATAGTGCCGCGGTGCACCAGACTGGCAAATGAAATTCGGAGTGTCAAGTTGTGGTCAGTGCACCTTGTGTATATATCTCATATTCAACGTATGAGGAGAAATTTATTGGGCCTGATGATAAAAAGAAAAAGAATGTTGTTGTGGCTGGGTATTAATAATGATGGTGAAATTAAATGAGGCTGATTGGATACGGATATGTGTGCTTCGGTTGTACAGTTCATGTGTACAGTCTCTGTTATATTTGTATATTAAACTAAACTAATTCTATTTACATCTTAAACAGACAGGAAATCCCTAAATATGGAGGATGATGATGGAGACTATATTGGTTGTGGTGATTGTCATATGCCCTTTGACAGCCAAGTCAAACGATATGATCACGAACCATATTGCCCCAATAAGGCTCCCTCTACAGAGGAAGAAGAGAGTGAGGAAGATGATGCAGCAATGACTGATGCTGAGAAGGATGATCCGGTAGAAGAGGTGAGTGTTGGTAGTTCCGTTCTTCTTATTATTTCTATTTCCTTTCTATATTCCCTCACGTTTGTTTCTCGTACTTCTTTCATTCACTCAGAGTCCGTCTATGAAGAAACAGAAGATGGCTCACAATGGTAGTACGGGAGCCACAAACAGTGTAAGTGAGGCTTGTTATTCCATATTTACGCTCTTAGTATCTCACTTTCCTTTTAATTCTCCACCACAGGACCCAATGGATGTCACCCCAACTTCTATTTGTGCACATGGAGATAATGGATGCAAGTCTGATATCTGTAATCAGTTGAAGAAGTTGACGAGAAGAAATCATTTACCATCCAAGATGTCTCTTGAGGGTATGACGTCACCCGTTCCTCCTCCCGGTATGAAGAATTCATCTCTCTCTGCTCCAACTGGCAATAGGGAAGGTAAGAAGAAGTCTGTACCGCAGCCCTCAGGCCTCAAATTACCACCCGAAGAGCAACCAGCAGCTGCTGCACACCGGAGTCTCAAAGCAACTAGTGCAAGTAATCAGGCAATTGATCTCCTCGACAGTGATACGGAAGATGAAGAAGAGATTTTGAAGCCAGCGGCTGCCGCTACATCCTCATCATTTGCTGCTTCTTCAAGCTCCACTTCCAATTCGGCTATAAAGTTGTATGGTATTTGCTCACCGGTTGATATAGATGGCATGTCTACTTGTGATATCACCAAGAGAGTTGTACAGACATTAAAAGAGTGTGGTAATAGTGATGCTAATAAATTAGCACGCCGTCTCATGGATCTATTCACAATTGAGAACGCCGATGTAATGGCTGCCATTATTGAGGACGCTGCGAGTTTCCGTTCTCTCACAGTGGCAGACTTGGACACTGTTGCCAAGGCAAAACAAGTGGAACAACGTAACAGTCGCGTGCAATCTCCTTTACCTTTTCCCAGGTTGTCAACACATTCCAACTCAGGTCCATCTTCGTCAAAGAAGAAAGGTAATAAGAAGAAGCGTCAGAGAAAGATGAAGGCCGACGATGTGGTTGTTAAGAACGATTATTCCGTGGCTGTATCAGTCTTAGCCTTTGAAATCAAGAAGGCACAAGAGGATCAATCTAAAAAGGGACGTGGAAGTAACGTTGGCGGTACACAGCCGGTACGTATTGTGATTGATTTGTATGCAGGTTTGATTATTGGTATACACCTCGACATGCCACTCACTTGTATACTTTGTGTTATCATCACAATTACTAAACAGGTTCACACTGCACAAGAACGAAGGGAGGTGCAGGCAATGTGCTTAGGGAGACCGAAGAGTCGTTGTTACAACTCACTGTGTTTGACGAATCCACAATCAGACAGTGGAAAGATCCGTCGAGTTTTCTCAAGTTTGTCACAGAGGACAACAAGTTTGTCGCAGTGCAGAATGCCAATGAGGACGACCTTTGTCTCCTAAAAGCTGTAAGTTCCGCCGGTACCAAGAAGGACATTTCATTTGTAGATGCCGGCAAGCGTCAAACAGTCTCGATTCTATCTCCGCCATCGTTTGCATCAAGCCATCCACCTGGTTATCAAGCATTTCCAACTCGTGATGGAAAAGAGCTTGTTAGCAAGATAGGAGAGTGTTTCAAGACCAAGGTTGGCGAGGCGAATTGTGCCACAGATGACTTACGTTTGTTCCTTCATTTGTACTTGAAAAGTGCAAAAGAATTTGCAGAGAAGAAGGAAGATCACATGCGTGATCATGCAGATGGGGCCAATTCGGACGGTCAGTATCATGTTGATAATCAACAGAAAGGCAGCAAGTTACCTATTCGAGAAGTAACTCAAGTTGGTCCTGATATGGTGCTCGAGTTAAAACCAGTTTACCTTGTGCCAGATTCTGGAACCTCAAAAGGATATCGTACAATTGAGATTTTGAAAAAAGGTGCGATCATTCCTTTGCCGGGGGTTTGTAAATATGCACTGTCCTTTCTAGGTTCTGGCCGAGGTCCCATTGGCCTAGCGTGGCTAGATGGAAAATTGGTACTTGTTGTTTTATTTCATTCTATTCGTTCTGCACCTGGGGCAGACAACCTGCGCCGTATCATGGTTGCACAAGAGTTGCATCCTCGTTCCAAGGACGACCACGACCGTATTTTTGATGACTGGGGCCGTGGCAAGCTACCAAGTCCCTTCTCCTGTTTACTGTCGAGTGAAGATGCGCAGAATGTATCAGCTGCATCTATTATGTCCGATCTTGGTTTAATTGAACCCTTTTCCCCCGAGGATACTGTCAAGTGCAGAACGAAAGGATGTCATCGTCAAGGTTCGAATTTAGTATCATCCGATGGTGGGGACATTGCATTTGCCACCATGCAATCGACAAATGGCAAGCCTAAGGATCACATTAGTGGGCATGTTGTATGTGATGGCCATGTACCACAAGATTCAGATGTGCTACCGTTATGCAGCTGTCAAAAGGGAGTAGTTCTTGCTTCAATGAAAACATGTGCTACCTGTAATGGTGGAAGGTGCAATGGGAGACCATCAGAGAACGGTGGACGTGAGTATCACTGCCGCAACCGTACTGCTGAAGATATTGAAGATGACGTTGGTGTACAACTTGATGAGACAAACATCCCTCCTGGTCGAAGTGCTCGACTTTGCACAGATTGTGCTCATCCTAACTGCATAGTGGAGGGTTGTAAGGCGGCAGCGAAGACGGGTGGTGTTTGTATTAGACATGGCGGTGGAAAGCGTTGCATAGTGGAGGGTTGTAAGGCGGCAGCGAAGACGGGTGGTCTTTGTATTAGACATGGCGGTGGAAAGCGTTGCAAGGTAGAGGGTTGTAAGAAGGGAGCAATCTCGGGTGGTAACCTTTGCAGTAGACATGGTGGTGGAAAGCGTTGCATGGTAGACGGTTGTGAGAAGGGAGCAGTGACTGGAGGTAAGCCTGACCTTTGCATAGCTCATGGTGGAGGAAAGCGATGCAATCATCAAGGATGTACAAAGATAGCACAGTCTGGTCAGAAGAAGAAAGGATTTTGTAAGAAACATGGTGGTGGAAAGAAATAGGTACAAAATGTTGTTATTGATGAGGATACAAAGATGAAAGTTCTTCAATGAAACATAATCGATAGTAGAATTGTCTTTATATTGGATACCGCTGAACTTCTTTTGATATAGTAGTATAGATATTGATAGCGATGTTATTAACAGTATCACAGTGATGTATACGAACCGTATATCTCCGCTGCTGTTGAGTAGACTCATCTCAATCAACCACTATATTTGCAGCAAGCAAAAGAAAGAGTTAAGAGGAGAGCAAATATCGGTTTAATCGCCAATATATACTTGCATTATCATAATATAATTGGATATCGCTGGACTTTAGGTAAAAGATTGATATTGATAGTAGCGATATTATGAACAGTATTACAGCAGTAAATACGAGCCAGACAGCTCCGTAGCTATTATATGGTCTTGATTTCTTCATCACATATCACTTTGTCAACGAGAGTCGATTTCTCGAATTTCATGAACATATCACAACACGTGGAATGTCCATTTCCAATCGCGGCTACATACCTACCGTACGACTCCATCCACGGTCCACAAGACCTCTGCCGCCCTAACTTACTTGCTGCCCATGTAGGAGTACTCAATGGGATAGTTGATCTAGAGTAGTAACGTCGTGAGAAGAGATGGATGCGCACAGGGTGCAACTTGGAAGTCCTAGAGACAGAGACGAGAACAGAGAACTTAACCTTAAGTACATTTTATCTAGTTAAGTCTCTTTGTTATGGCATGTTAACATATAATTACTCCTCTATATTTACTTATTTACACGGGGTGTTCTTTTCTCTAAGTTCCGAACAGCAGTTACTCTCACATAATGCTTTTGGCTGTGTATTTGACTCTTTATTCCCCACATGGGAAGACGTGTTGGCTCACAATTAAGGCAACAATCAAACCACTGCAAATTAAAGTGTCACAAAAGGATTAGTATCTACATATTGAAACTAATAATACACTGCACAATAATGTATACTCACTATAATGCCAATGCCTCTGAGAAAATCAACATGATTAGCATACCAACGAATAGCTTATTCTCATCTCCTCCACCCCCAGTACCCTCATCATCACCATCAAATCCTCCACCACCTTTATCTGTAGAAAATACAACACTAATATTACTAGTACGATAACCAACACTTCGAACTCCATAATCACCAATAATACCAATACACCCACCAGCCGCTAAGCCACTTAATCCACAACATAATCCTGCACATAAGTGCGCCATACCTGTATAAATTGAATATACATTCTCTCCTGATCCTACCGCTGGTGGTGGGATATTACCCGCTAGAATAACTGCAATAATTAATCCATATATACCGATAACACCTGCCATAACAATTGGGATAACATTTTTCATTACTGACGATGGATGACGAATACCTGTGTTTAGTAGTGAAACGCCCGCCTTCCATGTTCCCCACTGATATATTTCATTATTATTATTATTGTATTTATTATTGTGCATTATTTGTTGTGTATAATATTGTTTTTAGTGATAAGCAGAAACAACGAAAGCAAAATTATGTGAGCAAATGACTTTTAAAAAGTGCACATGATATGCACATAAAACATATACCCCAAAGACGACCCTCTACCACTGCAATATACATCAGAATCAATAATATATCACTAATAACATACGCCAACACCTCTACCACCAAACAAACAGCCCTACTTTATCCAACTCTGCACCAGCAACTTTTAACGGTCAATTGCAATATAAAAAACTTACAGCCGATCCCCAATTACTCAATACAGCGCCAGAAGCTACACCTAAATATCCTAAACTTAATGCCCATGACGGACATAGTCCGTATTCGGTCTCGCCGTATGCATAGTTATCGCCCATCTCTATATTAGCTTATTAGGCTGCTGCCTCTATCTATCTTCTCTTTTTGTTTAGTTGTTTGGTTGAGGCTCTTTCTTACGATTTTCATTTGAGAAGAAAACCAAAAACGAAGATCTCACCTGATTGTAGTAGTTAGTAATAAAAGTAAGCTGCCTTCTACTTTTGTATCTACCAATTTGTGCACCTATTACCTCTTGAACTATCGAATCGATTGATTATTAATTCTCTCTTCTCCTAGAATATCATATTTTTATACCATATTATTACATACACAGTTGCAATACTGTTACTACTATCAATCACTGATTCTCTGTTAGATTGTAGATAATAAGCATAGTAAGTAGCAAGGAACATACTTACATACCATTATCGTAGCAACATATCATTACAAAAACATTACACACCAACATGGAATCGATTGGAGCGGGCGGTATATTAATGCCATTGTATGCATTAATATCATGGTATAGTCTAATCAAAGATGATGATGCGGGAGAGTATGAACACAGTATGTTATTAGGTATTCTATTCATCATACATACTGCACATATTTTAAGCACACTGAGCTGACCCAAAGTGCCTCATTCTTTCACACAATAACAAGAAGTTAGTTGTATGAAGTTAAGATCTCAGCCTGGCAAAAGAGTAGTCTGTCGCCTTGGATAGTAGTTTCTATATGTAGTAGTACTACCTAGATCTAACCAGCAATATGACACGTACATTTGCTAGAGATCTCCTGTGATCACAACAGCAATCACACCCATCAACCACTCTGGCATACTTCATAGAAGCTCGTGGTCTCACTGATGTTGCATTGGATGCATGCCTTGCCTCAACTCAGACAGGTGAGAGAATGACTTTTCAAAGGGGTCCTCTCCCATCAAGGGCATGAGCCCATTTTTGAGACGTAGTATTGTAATCGATAATAGTGGTTAATGAAACTAGCTACTCATTTATTGCAGATCAGATCAGTATATTCAGCTATATTATTATACGAAATAACCGGAATATAGGCACTATGATCTCACGCAGCGTTTTGACCGCCGCTATTTGTATTTGCACATTCTCCACCATTCATCGCCACAACATTGATACTACCAGGTTCACCTCCGGCCTCAGCGCCAAACTCATCAGGATGGCCATTATAGACTTGCAATTCAAGCTGCCGTATCGTTTCTGCAATAGCCTCACCCATCAGAGGAGACAGGTTAGTAGGATCAAAAAGAAAACCCTGGGCCTTGCCTTTCGTCTGAGTATAGCTTGATAAAATATCCATTGCCCAAT
>Ga0075439_12494_pt1 | contig 24434 bp, 12 predicted proteins | sample MintriSingleCell_FD_74264 | JGI IMG/M metagenome (GOLD analysis project Ga0075439, IMG submission 74264) | Marine eukaryotic communities from Monterey Bay, USA to study complex ecological interactions - Minidiscus trioculatus JGI Plate_4_G5... | ecosystem: Environmental > Aquatic > Marine >... | reverse complement strand
TTTGCAATATAATAATACCAAAAGTCCGTTACTACCTAAGAGATTGATTGCAACTGTCTTGTATATAATATAATGGATCGTCAATCAACAGTGATGGCGGTGAGTTTGTAACAATTGAAATATTGTCAATTATCAATGATATTTCATATGTTGTTATCGTTTGTATTTCGGGGTTTATTTATACTCATTGTTAATATTATGTTTCCCCTATACAATATCACACAGCAGCAGCATACGACGCCAAACAGAAGAAAGTTTGGTACCAAACTATCAGCCAACAGCCCACTACCATCATCTGCGCATCGATTAAATCATCAACAACTATCAGCTACCAAATCATCACCACAAAAAGCACAACAGGGTGTATCAATAAAAAGTAAAAGTGCCAAGAAGACAAACTTTCCACCAAAGAGTTCCAAGAAGAAGAAGGCGAGTTATAATGGACAATCATCAACATTAAATTTATTATCAACTCCAGGTCATGAACAATCATCATATATTGCAACTCCATCAAGTATTTCACCTGCTACAATACAAAAAGGGAAGAACTTATTTGACAATTTCAATTCTCCATCCATTGTTGACAATACTACTACTACTAATAATAATAATGGTAGCAGTATTACTAACAATGGCGGTAGTAATAGTAGTAAGAAGGTTGAAGGGGAATGGTCACATAATTTTACTCCAAAGATATCATGGAAGCAAGTTGCTTCTTCGTCTTCTTCACCCAAACAAACAAAACAACACTCGTCTTCTTCTACTACATCTACATCCTCATTCTTGGCATATTCTACAATTAATGCAACATCTTTATCATACTCACCACCCGAGAAGAAGAAGAGTAGTGTTGGTAGACAGAATAATGATAATATGATAGCAGGAAGAGGTATCATATCGCCAACATCTGCTTCTATTCTATCATCATCATCAACGACGACAAAACAAGTTGCAGCGTCGTCCGTCAATGAAAAGATATCAATTGGTCCATCTGAATATGGTATAATCTTCCTATCAAACGAAAAATCATTACATTTAGAATTAGAATCAGTCACAGTAATATCTGGACAACCCACGGGGTGTAGTATTGCAAGAATCTTACCCAAGTTCGATTTAGATAAGGTAAGATACATACATACTGATGCAGGAGGCTCGGCATCATCGAAGATACAAGTGAATGATCTACTAGTATCAATCAATGGAATATCAGTACTATCACAAAAGTATCAAGTAATTACTGATTTATTATATAACAAATATTACAATCAAGAGAAGATTATTGTATTTCGTTCCATTGATAAGCTATCAAGAGGTGGCGGTGGCGGCGAAGGGAAGTTCTCACGCAGGACAATGCGTAATATACGTACTGGTAAACGTGTAGCCACGGCATTGAATGATGATGCCATGGAGAATGGTGAGTTATTGACATGGGTTGAAACTCCTACACAGGTTGAACTTCGTGGTAGAAGTAAAAAGAGTGGGCATGTTGGTAAGGAGAAGAAGGATGTGATGATTAGTAATACAAGGGACCCTCCAGGACACAATGAAGTGACAGAACAGTTCTTCTCACCCAGAACAAAGCTTGAAAGTATTGACGAGGTTGCAACTCAAATCACACTTGAATCACCTAGTGCAACTTCATTATCATCAGCACAATATGCTTTGACACCATCTACTTTGGGTACTGCTACGAGTAGTCTAGCAGGTAGTCCTTCATTCCTATTCTCACCATCAAATGTTAAGAGAATGTCTTCAACATCACAAGTTGTATTTGGTAGAGGCGAAGAGTTTTCGCCACCTAACTTTTCCCCAGGAGCACTGTCGAGCTCGCCACTGACAGCATCTTCTGTGAGATCTCCATTGTCTAGCGGGAAGAGAGACGCTTTGCCAGCGACTGTGAAGAAGAGTAATGTACAGGTTGAACGCATAGGCAAGGTCCTCGTTGGGGAAGATACACTAGGCAACAGCAGGCCTGGCGACTTTGAACATTCACTCAGGCTTAAGAAGGGAGTGCTCAACGAACTCAAATCTGTACACCTTGAATTGGAAAGGTTACAAAATATTAATGAAAAGCAAGGTCAAACGATTCATGTTTTGAAAGAGAAAGAGAGTTATCACAAATCAAGTCTTCAAGAGATTCGTAAACTATCAAAGAATGTCAAGTCTACTCTTCAATCTCAATTGGAGGATTCTAATGCACATGTCAGGGAGTTAGTAGTCCATGTCCAAGCGTTGGAACAATCTGACCAAACATCAAAGGAAACCATTGCTAAGTTACAAAAGGAGTTGGCACAAAAGCAAGAATTACTCGATGAGCAAGTGACAGTATGTGAAATGCAACTTAAGGATATAGACAGAGTAGAGACATTACTTACTGGTATCAAGGGTGACAGAGACGACTTTGATGTCAAGTTATCACAACTTACGATGGATATAGCCGACACCAAGACTGATCTAGCTGAGGCGAAGGAAGATCTTGAAGAAGAGAGAATGAAATCGAATAAGCTTGATGCCTCTCGAGTCGAACAGATTTGTGTCTTAGAGGAACGTCTTGCAATGGTTGAATCTAAAGACCAAGCCGATGATGATACAGAGATGCTTAGGGAAACTACTGTCAATCTCGAGACTAGCATTCAACAAAAGGATGAGGAGATTGTTAAACTCAAAACAGAGAGAGACCTCCTTGAAACAACTATCCAGAAGAAGACCGAAGAGGTAGACAGTCTAAAGGAAGCGGTTTCGTCATGGCATAAGGAGGTAGTACAAATCAAGGAACAGGTCTCTACACTGTCACAAGAGAGAGATCAGGCTGTGGCTGATATGGCATCATTTAAGGAATCTCGTACAAATCAAGCTCGCATCTATGAGGAACGTCTTGTGAAAGAGGAGCAAAATGCTCTTGAACTAAAAGATCACATCTCTCGAGTAGAATTAGAGCGAGACCAACAGTTCCATCAAATTGAAGAGGCAAAGAGTTTGGAATCTAAACTCAATACCACGGTGAAGTCTCTTGAGGGACGTATAGAGGAGCTTGAAACTGAAGTCGACCGTGTGCACATTGACCTCAAGAATGCCGGTATTGAAAAAGAGTCAGTCGAGACGAAGCTAAGAGAAACCACAGCTGAGCTTGATATAACTACCAAGCAGAATGCTGACCAGGTTAACAAATTAGGCGAGGAGATCACATCATCGAATGACTTGATAGCTCAGCTGAAGGTGAAGGTCTCTTTATTATCAGAAGAGAAGGATGATTTAGTGACCAAGGTCTTCAATGCTTCTAAAGATGAAAAGGTGCACACCTTAGAAGAACTTTTATTGGAGGAACGAAACAAGTCTCTTGCGGTTACAACAAAGCTAGAAGAAGTTGGTATCCAATTAGACGAAGTTACGACCAAGCTGGAACTTGTGAACCAAGAAAAGGAGGACGTTAAGGCCAAGTTGAAGAAGGCCACTTTAGAAGTTGAAACAATTACCAAGCAAAAGACCAAGGAGATTGAGGGGTTGAATGAAATAATTACATCATCAAATGGCCAAATTACTCAGTTTAATGAAACTGTAAGCTCTCTCACTGAAGCACTCATTACAGCAAATGAATCTCTTGAAACCGAGAGATCTCAACTCAATGAGCGTGTACAAATGTTACAACTCAAAGTAAAAGATGGAAAAGCATCTAATTCCGAGCTTCAATCTAAGCTGGAAATTCTAACATCCAATCAAGCATCGTCAATGATGGAAATGAAAACAAAGCTAGCTACAGCTGAAAGTATGAGCAGTGATTCACAAGCAGAGATTATGATACTAAAGACAGAGATAGCCAATAAAGAGAATACATTGTCGTCCCTCACCGCAGAAATGGAACAATCGAAGCAAGAGTTTGATGCTGAGAGAGAAAATTTTGTTGAAGATGGAGAAAGAAATAAAGTTGAAATTGCTACTCTCCAATTCAAACAAACCGAACTGATAGATCAAGTAAACGATCTTACCCTCCAGCTTCAATCATCTCAGAGTGATGCAGTAAATACAAAGGCAAAGCTATTGATCGAATTGAGTGAGTTGTCAAAGCAGTTGATTGAATCTCAAGATGATTTCAGCCAAAGTAAGACACTTGTTGCCGATCTCAAATCCAAGCTAAACACTGCAGAGTCTCTACTCGATGAGAGTGATAGTGAAATTCAAAGCTTATCGGATGACTGTGAACGACTAGAAAAACAAGTTAATGACCTCAATGCCTTGTTGAAGACTTCCGAGAAAACTGTCGCTCAGCTGAAAGATGAACATCAATCTCAGTCTATTGAGATTGAATCTCTAACTACTTCTAGAGATAATTTGCAGGAACAGAACAAAATGTTGACATCTGACCTAAAGTCATCTGGTGACAGCTTAAAGGATAAGATATCATCGCTCACTAATGATATACAACTGAAAGATACCGAAAATAAGAGTTTGTTGACGGAGCTTGAAGAGACTCAGAATCAGAGTAACGCCCTTGTTACTGATCTTCAAACCAAGCTGGAATCTTCTGATGCATTACTTGGTGAGACTAGTGTTGATCGGTCAAGGTTGGAGCAACAAGTCAATGATCTCAATGTACTAATAGAAAATGCAGATACAATTCAGACTAAACAGAAGAATGAAATTGAATCGCTGTCCGTTGAGCTCATATCTATGACCATGCTAAGAGACGATTGTCTAGCTGAAACAGAGACGGTAGCTGTTGATATAAAGTCAAAGGAATGCGAGATTCGTAGTCTAGGTGACAAGGTTTCTGAGTTGACAGACCAATTACAATCGATGGAAACATCTCATGCTACAGAAAAGGAAGTATGGTCAGAGAAGTTAAGTGCATTACAGGATGATTCCAAGGCAGTCGTTGCTGACCTTGAATCCAAGTTGGATTCACTAAAGGTATCACTTAATGCGGCCAACATCGACAATTGCGCTCTTACAAATAATTGTGAGCGTTTTGAGAAGCAAGCAAATGATCTTAACATGCTGTTGGAGAATACCGAATGCACTCTCTCCCATCAAAAGCTACAAAATGAATCACTAGAGATGGAACTGGCAAGTTTGTCTTCTTTAAGAGACGAACTTCGTCGTGATAAAGATTCAATGGCAGCTGAATTGGAATCAAATGTTGCTGAGATTTCTAGCTTGAGTGAGAGAATACGAGTTCTCATGAATCAAGTCAGCCTTGGGGACAGCGATAGAACTGAGCTTTCTTCAAAGGCCACAACAATGGAAATCGACCTTGTGAAATTGAACAGTCGATTAGACTCACAACAGAAGTGTCTCAAGTCGAAGGAAGATAAGATCTCTACATTGCGGTCTCAACTGCGAGAAGTACAGACCACAGTGAAAGACCTTACAGACATTAAACATCAGTCTGAATCCAAATATCAAAGTGAAATCAAGAGCTGCAAATCAAAACAATCTCAACTACTTTCACAGAAGAACGATCTCGAAGTAACTATCAAGAAGCTCACAACTCAAATAGAGTATACCAAAGCACAGTCCAACAGGGAAGTATTATCTCGTGATGTCAAACAAAACAATTTAATGAAGGAGATTCAAGATTTGCAAAATGCTATATCGGCTAGCAAGATCAAGTGCAGTCACTTGACTACTGAACTCGAGGCTGTTAATAAGTGGTTGAGTACAAAGGATTCCGAGCTAGTGAATATGACAAAGCAAAAAGATGACACGACCAAGGAGTTAGAGATGGCCATCAATGAAGCTAGAAAGAAAGAGGATGCTTCTCAATCTAAGGAAAAAGCACTAAGTACCCTCTTGGCAACACAAGAATGTGAGTTTAAGAAACAAGAAGCATGCCGTGCTGGTCTAACGAAGAGGTTAGAAAGCCTTATCTTGTCTATCAAGTCTAAGGAGCAAGAAATATGTAGTCTGGAGAGTGAACTCGGTTCATACAAGGAGACCGCAACTTTGCTCAAATCCCAGGGTGAAATGTCTAAAGATGCATTGGAAAAAGCTTTGAGTGACGCCCATGCGTCATTCAATGATGAGAGGAATAGCATGAAACATCACATTCAGGAACTAGAGCAGCAACTTGAGCAAACTCGAAAGGCCTTGTCTATTCAAGAGCAGAATGGTATCGATAATGACAAGAAACATGCTTCAGCTCTAACCTTATTGGATGATAAGACATCAAAAGCGAAGGAGGCGGAGAAAGATCTTCAAACAAAAGCCCAGGAAATGAAACATCTACTCAAAGCTAGGCAGGATAAGATTGACAAGCTTGCTAATGATCTATCTTCCTCCAAAATGTGTCATTCAGAATTGGTTGATGAAAGGAAGATGCTTGAGCAACGCATGTTTCATTTAACCAAGGAAGTTGATACATACAAACAAGAGTCTTCCCAATTGAAATCAATGTTACAAGAGGGAGTTGCGTTGAATGCTTCATTGAGTGATAGAAGTAAAGAGAAAGAACGAGTGTTAGATGATCAGTCTGCTGAGATGAAACGGATGACAGCCAAGATACAGTCTCTGGAGCAGAGTAAGGAAGAACTCGTAAAGGAGATTAGTGAAAAAGGAGCAAATGAAGAGATGTTACAATCAAAGCTGGAGGAAACTCATTTGGAACTTGTTCAACTATCAATTGACATGACTTGTATGCGGGAAGATGTTGTCGTGACTATATCAGAAACTAAAAATGAGGCCGATGAAGTCGTTCGACGTATAGTAAAGAACTATAGAGTAAAAGAAGATGAGTTGAAGAGTAAGGTTAAGTTACTGAAAAGAGAGCAGGACGAAGCCATTTCTCATTTGAATCAGTCGCACATAGAGCAGATGAATAGGCTGGAAGAACAATGCAACGATGCACGTATCTTGAATAAGAGTCTTGCTGCACGGCTCGAGGTGGCATCAGTGCTGGATAAACGAGATAAGAAGCTGGATAAAATGATGGATATTGTACAAACAATGGATACTGCTTGTGCAGAATATTGTGCTGATGATACTTTGACTGGAGTTGAGTTGGAGCGTTGTAACAATACCATTCAATGTCTAAAGGAGGATCTTTCATTATCACGAAACAAAATCACAGCTCTAATGCAAGAGATTGAGCGTGGTAAAGAAGAGAGGGCATCGCTTCAATCTGACTGGAGTAGCTTCCAGAATGCCTTACACAAACTAGTTGTTTGTATTGATGAAGAATCTACGCTGTCAATTGATGAGCTCCCAGAAATGACTTCGCTCTTGGATACTTTATTAGGTTTGTTTCAAGCAAAATCAGATCTAGTTTCATCCCTACAATCTCAAATACAAGATATGAAATCTTCACAAGTAAACAAGGCAATAGAGTTTGACCAATTGATTGACGAAATCAAGTAAGTCCTAACTGAATCACATTCTCATCTCCAATTCATATGTAAATGGCTCACATTCTTTATCTCCACCTTTCATCACCTCAGCTCTGTTCAAGAAAGACTCAATCCATTGCTTTCTAGTCATCATGAGATTATAAATAGTGACGATAATGAAGCCATTATGAACACTGTTGAGCACGAATTGCGTGATATTTGTATCCAAGTAGAAGCACAAGTTGATTGTGACTCTTCTTTATCTCAACATGAAGTGATTTATAATATGTTGCACTCATTGAAAGTAGCAGTATCAAGCAGCAATGTCACATGTGACAAAACCAATCTTCTCAGTGATAGTGGAGATCATGAACTAGTCTGTGAGTTCTTGTCTGAGATTGAAGAAGCGAAGAAGAAAGTACTGGACTTAGATCACAAGTTGATTAGCGAGTCTAATTGCAGGAAGAAGTATGAAATGAAATGTAAATCGAAGGAGCAGATGCTTGTCGAGGCAGAGGAGAAGATTACAACATTGGAGAAGAGTATAAAGGTGTTGGATGAGACAAAATTAATTCAAACACAGGAGATCAAGGATATAGAATTGAAACTCGAACATGCCCAAGAGAAGCATGGTACTTTAGAGACAAGTATCAAAGACTTGAATGATATTGCACAGTTCAAATCAAAAGAGGTGAAACAACTTGAGTCTAATCTACAACGGACTAGAGACAACCTAAGGAAATCAGAGCTGAACTATGATCGTGCTCAAAGTGAGATAGAATCATGTCAATCACTTGCAATCGAGTTGAAGGCAATCATCATTGAGAAGGTAAGGCTATGAATGGTAGGGCTCACACTTTTGTTTATCTTCTTGTTCATCTCACCACTATATTCTGTCTATCTTACGATACATAGAACAAGGCAATTGAAGAAAAGGAAGGGCAGATTATGGAACTTCAGTATAAGATTGACGAAATCTCAGCCAAGGCAGATGGATGGAAGGCATCTCTTGACGGGATTGTTATCGACGATAACACTGGCATATCATCTCCGGATGATATAGCAAAGCTCATGGCAATAAACAAGGAGAAACAGGACACATTATCATCCAGGGTATTCGAGCTAGAAGAGCAGTGTTTACGTATTAGTCATGACTCTAGTCAGCAGGCTTCAATGCACAAGGCTATTGTGGAAGGCTTGGAGTCTCAGTGTGGATTGCTTTCTGATGACTACGCTGATATTTGTCTCGAGATTAGTGAGAAACAGGACTACATTACCACATTGGAAGAGGCAAAGGGACGATTAGAAGTCAATGTAGATACTCTAAAGAAGGAGAAGGATGATGCACGTCGAATATTATCAGACCTACAAAAGTCGTTGGGAATCTTGAGACAACAAAAGCTTGACTCAGATACGTTGAGGAATGAAGTATTGGTGGCTGTAAAAGACCTGGCCAACGTTGTTCATGTTCATTCGACCAAGCTTGAAGGATTCACAGCCAAAATTACTTTATCCACTTCAAATTGTAATTGGTCTGAGAGTGTTGAATACATTACTAAGTTCATTGAGCATGCTGCCTCAAAGTTAAACCAAAACTATTCTCAAGTAGTGGCAGAAGCTGTAACACCCAAGGCAAAGGGAGCCAGTGACTCATTTTGTGGAGTGTCCAACTTTGCTTCACAACATTCAGACATGTTGGAAGATTTGAAAAGCATGAAGACGGCCCTGGCAAATGTCATGTCATCACCCAAATTTACTCCAATGAAAGAGGTTGGAAGGCAGGAAAAGAGTCCTGTTGTTCACGATACACCAATTGATGAATATGGAGAGAAACTATACCAAGATCTATTTAGAGCTCACGAACAAATGACTTCTCTTAGCACGAGAATCCAGGAAGATCAAATGCATTGGGAGGATAGGGAAGCGTGTCTTTTGAGCCGTATAAAGGAGCTTGAAGAAGAGATTGAGAACAACACGAAGGTTGCTGCTTCATTAGACGCATCAGTCGAGAACGCTGATCAAGTGTCTACTACTAAAGACGAAAACTTTGAACAACGTTATCAGAGAGCAATCGTTCGAAGAGCTTTCCAAACTTGGAAAACACAAACCCGCATGTCTAAGCATATGAAGATTGCAAAGCAAATGGCAAAAGAACTTACAGAAACAAGAAAGAAGGTCCTCTTGCTGAAGACACATCTTGATGGTAGTTGAGCATATATGTTAGATGGTGTAATGTAATATTAAAGAAGTAGATTATTGAGATCTGTTGCCACAATGTATGGCATTGCTCCCTGTATAAATTGACCGATTCACTATATATGTATATTATCGGAAGTATAATCACCTTTTTTTCAATTGATACATTAACAAGTTACATTATCCTTCATATTAATCCTTCTTCTTATCACCAACATCGTTCATCTCAAAAAAGTTATTAGAAGATGAATTGCCACCGCTGCCGATAAAATCTAATTCTTCTCCTTCATCCTCCATGTTTAAATCATTCGCAAGCAGTCCTCTCCTTTCATTCCCTGTATTAACATTACTCTGCTGAGATCTACCACCACCACCAAACAATGGTCTCGACGGTTGATTTGATTGACGATTTGGATCATTCCAGTTTGCAGCAAAAGTTTGAAACCGTCTCTTGGCTGCATCACCCAACTTGGACAGATTTTCACCCAAGTCCTCTAAGAAATCCCCTCCACCACTGCCGCCGCCTTGTGCACCACTATATGTTGAACGTCCGGTTGTTTGTCTTCCACCTCCACCAGTTGCAATTGATCGAGGGTTTCTCCTTCCTGCCAAATGTGAGAACTCTGGATTATTTCGTAATTCTTCCTGGAAAAGCTCATCTTGTAGCATACGAGCTAGCTGTTCATCAGACATCATTTGTCCTACACCTCCAGGTCCAGCAGCGGATGTAATCGGATCTGATACTACTGCTGCATTATTAGAACAAAGTCCTTCATTATTAGGATATGTTCTCCCGGGTATACGTAAGAAATCAGAAGGCAATTGAGTCGATATACCAATTCCCTTTGTTCCTGCAGGTGGTTGTTGAGTTGCAGTATGCTGTTGTCTAGTAGAAGGTGCTGTAATATTAGATGCCATTGGTCTACGCTCACCAGGTGAAAGTCTATTCCTTCCCATTGCACTTGTCAATCCCAATCCTAAATTAGATCGAGTAGGACTTCCTCTATTGTTTATATTGTTTTGTGTTGATAATCTACTACTTCCACTTCTACTACCGCGTTCATCCTCAGCGGCCAACTGACGTGCCAATTCCTCATCTGCATCAATATTATGCTGATGTACTTCGCCCGGTAATCCATCTGATGCATTACTATTTGAATTTGCAGCACTATTATTATTACCCACGGGTATACTCTGTAGTTTTTGCATAAGTTCTTCAGGTTTACCTTCACCATGACTAAGCAATGTCTCGACAGTATTCTCCATATGACCTCCATGATGACGTAGTACTGCATCTAATTGTTGTGAAGTATACCCCTGAGGAGTGAACATGGACTGTAGCGTGGCAAGTGCCTCTTCATATGATATTGCCATGTTAATTGTGAGTATACCCAAGCCTAAATAATATTAGTTTGTATTGTTTCTGTTGTTTGCAATTGTTGGTGTTATCGGAGAGCCTATATCAACTATTAAATGTTTTGCTTTGGGTATCTTGCCCTTTTAATATAAATGTAACTGGTGACTTAGATCAACAATAGCAATATAAAGCTAATATTTTATATCAAAAGTATTGTTAGCTGATTTATTCCATTCCAATACTATTGTAATGGCAGGAGAGTACGATACTCTCAGAATCTTACATAAGTACTCTCAAATGATTTCAATTAATTTTTATTGGGAGTCTTTAAATTAACTGGGATTGTTCATTGCTCATGCATAATAGGTGTTGTACAGAGGCATACAATACACTCGCAATGGTTTGATGTTCATTGAATAGGTGTTGTTCTAGAGTATCAGAGATAGCCTGCAGCTGCCGCCGCGTAAATGTATCGATGGGCTCCAATCTTAACTCACCTTTTTATTAGTATTAGATAGTAGTAGAATATTATTATGATTATGTTAGCCATCATAACCTCGTGTTGGTTGATGGCACATTATGTTCATTCATTTACAGGTAGTGTTAATGATGCGAGACTGAGATGTGATCATCATCAATTGTACCAATGTGATAATACTCATTATGGAATTTGTGGATACGATTTATCACACAGATGGATTGAGCTTGTACAGAATGATCATGTTACGGCAACTACAACAATTAAAGATGATGAAGATAGATGTATCCCTGTTCGATATGGAGTAAGACTTTCTGAGGAAAAACGTCTATTGGAATTTGCCGAAATAATGGATGATGATGATGATGATAAGTGCACAAGCTCTATGTTGAAAGATCGTGTTCTATCGATTAACGAGACACTATCAGAGATGCAAAAAGATTCACAAAATGGACTTGCAATTAAAGCCGTTTATAATGATCCCTATGCAGCTCAATTGCAGTTAGTTAGGACATTAAGGCCTCCTAGATCAAAAGATATGAGTAATAGTGGTAATGAGAAAGTATCGTGTAAACCTCCAGTATATGATGCCTCAAAAGACTCCTTCTTGGTAGGTCCATTACGATTATTCGGTGTTGGTGAATTTCATGGAGAAGGAGAGCCAAGAGAAAGGACTGCACGAGTGTCAGTTCCAACGAATGGGCATGAATGGGATATGTATCACAACATATCTCCAGGAGATCCAAGAGGTCACTTCCTACTCCTTCCTGCTTTAGATTATGAAAGAGAATGGAGAGATCAATCACTTACTTCAACCGACTGCTATGATGTGACTTATTTAGCATCTACAATAGAACCTATCGGATCAATGGTACTCACATTTAATTCAGTTTCAGCTGGAGCCTCACAAAATCATATACACTGCCATGCTTGGGTTAATCCACCACCTCCTTTATTATTAAATAGAGGGTATGCAGTGGAGAAAGCTAGTGCACTTACATCTCTTCAGCTAAGAAGTGAAGTGACGGTATCACTGTTAGATTATCCCTGTACATGTATCAAGATATCTGCCTCTGTCTCAAGGTCGACTCTGAAAGTAATGGGGAATTCACTTTCTAAAGTTGTACAGATTGCAGCACAAAGTTTAAAAGCTCCACATAATGTGGCCTGGATGAACAGTTCTGGAGATGCAGAGAAAATTCAACAACTAGCCATATATGTCTTTTTTCGTAAAGCTGAAGTGACAGATCGTGTCGACAGTGTCTTTCGGCTAGGTGCAAGTGAGATGTTAGGCGTATTTCATTGCAGTTCGAATGAACAACTAGATTCTATTTCCAATAATATGAAAGATATACTGAAAGATGTGTCTTTGGAGGACTCATCATCAATATGGAGGAGCGTTTGTGAAGCTCTCGATACAGATACAACATGGTCTAAGTAATAAACTGAATTTCTAAGCATGAGTGCTCAAAGAAAGAAAGCTTTCTTCAACTTCATAACTACATACAAATAGATATACTTACCGAAGAAACAATCATAAATAGCTTTATTAAAGCATTATTAAGAAGACATATATTACATCTTGGAGCTTTCAGACTCATCTTCCTCTTCTTCGTCTTCCTCCTCCTCCTCTGCAGCAGACTCCTTGATAGAAACAAGTGCTCGCATTGGAGAGAATGAAACAGCTCGACGTCTCGAACGACTTCTGCTCCTGCCACTCCTTACACTTCCAGTCCAATCATAAGATGTTAATCTACTTTGTGTTGGAGGAGGACAGGAATAACCTCTATCATCTTCAGACTGCTCATCGCTTTGGTCTGATTCGCGTCGCTTGGCCCTTCCTTCTCTCTCTTTTGGTTTCAGCTTTGTACCCTTGATTGGTCGAACGTGAGTTCCCCAATACTTCTTACCGTAGGATTTGGATGAGTTTTTCTCATTGACAGTGAATCTAATTGCTGATCTACCCTCCTGTGTTTCTTCCATCGATTTCACAACGGCGTATGTCCATTTACCATCAGAACGGCGGATGAAAGCACCATCACCATAGTGAAGCTGTTCAATAATTGCTATTGCCTCATCTTTGTCAGTGATCATATCTCGATGTTTTCCTGGATCGCCTATTTCATATTTGGCTGGAGGGGGAGATGGCGAAGACGATTTGGGACGAGAAGCGGCTTGAGATGATCTGTCTTTTGATCTAGATCTTGAATTCGATCTAGATCTTGATCGATCTCGTTTTGCAGCTACTTCCATCATGGATGCGTTCAAATCCTCTTCTTCATCATCTTCCTCCTCCTCTTCTTCATCGTCATCTTCTTCATCAGAGTAGATTTCACTTTCACGGACCAACTCACCCTCATTCCAATATCCTCGCATAATCTCACCATTGTCATAAGCCATTGTTCCTTTCCCATGCGGTTCATACTGCTCAGAGACAGATCCTGTGTACATTCCAGATTCTCCAAAGCGACCCGTGTGTGGCAAGTTACTCACTTCAAACGTTTTAAGATCGGGTATGACTAGTTCCTCTGCCTCGGGTGGTTCTTCTAACTCATTATTAGGTTGAGGCTCAGGCTTAACCTCTTCCTTGTCTTCTTGTTTCTTTGGAGCTTGTTTGAAGGCTTGTAATGCACTTAGATCAATCTTGAGCCCTCCCCTATAATCTCCCAATTGAGAGAGTGGAACTGGTCCTTCCAGTGGTGTCGCGGAAAGAGGGCCTTGAGATTGAGCCTCTGATTCGTCGTCGCTTACTTCAGACCCTCCAGACATGGCACTAAAACCAGAAATACTCTTGAGGCTTCTTTCTTTCTTCACCTTTGGCCGTTCATCTCCTTCCTCCGTGTCTGCTGTAGCAGTACTAAACGCTGAGATACTTTGCATGCTTTGCATACTCTTAACACTTCCCCCCTTCTTCAATTTAGTGCGTTTGTCATCTCCCCCATTCAATTTTGAGAGATTATTCAGATCATTATTGGAATCAATACTTGCAGTTTCTTCATTGTTTCTAAGAGATTCTGAATTCGAACTAAGACGATCTAGTTGAGGCATTGATGAGTCCTTCTTTCCATCGCCTTCGGAATCACTCCCAAATCCATCCAGGGCAGATGATGATGGATTAACATCCTCTTGTATTGATTGTAGCAAGTCATCAACAGTGAGCAGCCCGGCGTCAATCGAATTGGAAGCGGTCGGTCTACTCCCCACAAGTTGTGATTTATCGGCAGTTGCAAGTAAAGAAGAGTCTGAATCATGAAAGCGAGTGAATGTTGATTTGTCACCTGTGGTCATCAAAGATGAATCCGAATCATGAAAATTTCTTCTGTTGGCTGCCCCTCTAGCAGCTTGCGCATCTTCTGTGTTTAGTATAGTGAGCAAGGATGAATCCGAGTCAGCAAATCCTTTGCCACGTTGAGAAGTATAGTCTACACCACCATCTGTAGCACTGTTGAAAGTTCGAGGCTCTGGGTTTGGATGTTGCAACAAATAATTGAAACGTCCTGGATCCTTTGGCTTATCATCATTTAGTATAGTAAGTACAGAGTCCGCACAAGAGTCCGCGCATGATTCAACATCGTTAGACATTTGAGATTTTGGGCTTTGGGGCATCAAGCGATCAAACCGTCCCTTTCTACCCTTGGCAGTTTTCTCTTCGGCATTGAGAATAGTGAGAACAGAATCTGCAGCCGAGTTCGCACAAGAATCTGTAGAATCATTAAACACTCGAGGTGGCAGCGTTGCGCCTGATTGAGGCAATCTATTCAAACCCATTGGCTCACTATCTCTACGATCATATGTAAAGTTATTCCCCACAGTTGCTCTTCTATTTTGGGATTGTGATTCCTCGGGGGTAAGTATAGTCAGTACAGAATCCGCAGCCGATGCATCATCTGGTTTCGGGTATTTTAGATTGGAAGGCAAAGAAAGGGCATGCTTTCGTTCTGCGGCGTGCCACGGAAATATAGGTTGCTGCTGTTGCTGTTGCTGTCGACCATAAAGATGTTGTGGTTTCCATTCTTCCTCTTCCTTTTGTGTCCAAGGATCTTTCGTGGCGGCGGCAGCAGTAGTTTTATCTGGTAAAGGCATTCTATCCCATTGATATGCAGCAGCGGAGGCAAGTGGCTCATCTTCAGATAATACAGTTTCATCGGCAGTTGTAACAGTATTTGCAGACTTTTCTTTAGCGGCCTTCTCTTTGGCAGTTATTTCAGGTGGTAATGGCATTCTATCCCATTGATACGCAACATCAGGACTTGCAACTTGAAGAATGGAGGGAGCAGCTACTCCAACTTTATATATTGGAGTTGTACTAGTTCTTGCTGAGGTATTGCGAATAGTTGAATTCTTCTTCTTTGACATGAACCTAGGACTACTATTCTCCACTTTACCTCCCTGTGTCACACGTCGATTATTCCTTCCACCAAAAGGGGATGTATTCTTTGGAGGAGAACTCTTCTTGTTGTTCCTCTTACTCCGCTTATCATCACTAAAGTAATCATTACTACCTCCATACATTTCATCATAGGTACCATCACTAACCATACTGTTATCAGAGTGATTTAGTAAATCGTCAGGATTGAACCCTCCAAATAAGGATGCGCCCCCCGTGGAAGTGAATGAGTTGGATAATGATTTATTGACTTTGCGTTTCACTTTAGAGACTTTCTTGGAAACTCCTTTCAATACCTTCTTCCTCATTTCAGTTGATCGATTTGATCTATCACTACTATCCAAACTGGGCAAGCTGTGTATTTCCATACCCGATCCACGTTTGTTCTTTCGTTTCTCTGTTGACATCCTTTTACTACTCCGCTGTGATCCTTCTAGACTTGTTGATGGTTCGTCGTACAGGGATAGTGATTTCTTCTTCTTTTTCTTAGTCTTTGTGTCATTCTTTGACCGCCTTTCATCACCAAAATAGTCATTCTTACCCCCGTACATTTCATCATATGTACCATCACTCACCAAACTGTTATCTGAATGGTTGAGTAAGTCATCTGGATTAAACCCGGCTAATAATGATTCCCCGGCAGTGGATGTGAAGGAATTAGACAGTGATTTATTCACTTTCCGCTTCACCTTTGATACCTTCTTTGACACTCCTCTTAATACCTTCTTCCCCGCTGATCTATCACTATTATCCATACTTAAATTAGACCCTGGACTTTGTTGCTGCCAATCTATATCTTGACCTCGCCTACTAGTTCGGGGAGCTGCAAAGCTATTTTGAGACTGCGATACACGATTATTCATAGATGAGCGTCTATTATTGCTGCCAGCAAGATTTCTCTGTGACTTGGTACCTCCTGAGAGATATTCAGCTATATATTCTCCCTCGTCATGGGTCTTTGTTAATGATATTCGTCGTGCCATTTTCTTAGCTCCATTCATTAAACGTTTCTTTGATGATTGTTTTTCTAAATTTGGTCTTTGGTAGGGTAATTTATCTCCTTCATCGATGTATGCCTGTTGTGGCAATCTTGTGACATGAAGACCATCATCTTCAGACGATGATGATGACCCCTCATCGTCGTTGGAAGAAGAGGATGATCCTGAACTACTCTCACTTTCCTCGTCAATCTCTTGTATTCCATGTTGTTGTGCATGAGATCCGGCAGAGCGACGTAATCCTCGACTACTACCGCCACTTCGATTGGATCCAGATACATCAATGTTACCTCTTGAACTTCTTGACCCTTTTGATGCTCCACTTCGTTCACTTCCATCTAAATTGGACTCTTTATCGAATTGCACAGATCTACGCCGTTGTTGAGATTGTTGCTGTTGTCTGTTCATTGATTTATGTTGATTACGTTGTATATACCCCTCCATTTCACAGTCGGGACATACAGGTAATAGATCCTTCCATGCCCCGATACCTAACAATCCCTTCTTTTTCAATATGACATGTGGATGGTAAATACATCGTCCCTTATCGTCATGTTCTGGACCTTCATCTATTCTATATACTGAACTTGTAGTTGTTGATCCTGATTCCTTTGATCCGTAGGATGATGATGTTGATACCTGTATTTATTCACAGTGTTGCAATGAATGTATGTATTATATCCCGATAATTTTGAGGATTGAAAAAAAAAAAAAGTGAGCATATCTTGTGCACATAAGTTCATTCTCAAACACATTCTCAAAAGTTCAACAAATGCTTAAACAAATCAATTACAACAACCAAAAACACCGCATAAAAACTAATTTCACTTACCTTTGTTTTATATCTAGGTGGTAAATCAGTATTCACATCATTCAAACTACCTCTTAATTGCTGTTGTTGCAAATCATTATTATCCAACCCCCTATCTGATAATTCCATATCACTAAATGAACTCTTACTACCAAATCCCTTTCTACTCCTCTCTCCTCTTTCGGAACCTTCTAAATCACTATTTGAGCCTTTACTTTGGATATTATTATATTGTCCTTTATTTTTGCGAATAGATTTTTGGGATTTTCTACTACTACTTCGCTGAGCTCCGAGATCTTCTTTACTATTGCGTCTAATATTACTATTGCTACCGTTACTACTAGAGCCTAAACTTGATTCACCTATAGTATTCGTTGCACTGTAATGTACAGGATTATATCCCGATGACCCTAGAGTATTATTATTATTAGTATTTGTTGCTATACTTGCTCTTCTTGTAGTTGTAGATGGCGGCGGCGCGGCTATTAATGTAAAACTAGAATTGCAAGATTGACTTAATTCTTCATTATTATTTGTATATGGTAATAATGTAGAAGATTGCACTGTACTTGATTCTGCTGAGTTTCGTCGCATGTATGTATTATTATCAATATTATTATTATTGTTGTTGTTGTAGGTACTTAATTGATTTAGTTCAGTTGGTGGTGGGGCGTATATGTCAGGAGTTGTAGACGACATTGTTGATGATGATAATTCTTTAGATCGTGTAGATGTTGGATCCATCATTTATTTATACATACACTGTATACTCTGGACATCGTTATTAAGTTGGGGCTTGTTATTCTTTTGTTCAACTGATTGTAGTCAATTTTTTCAATTGCAGTAGAAACTCTTAAAAAAAAGCACCGCAGTGAGTACAAATCATATATCGTATTGGAAGTACTCAACACCTTTACTACTGTTTGATATGTACTCCGCTCACCTGTGGTATATACTATTAATTCCTCATGGAATTAGTCGATGTCTAACAGTCTAACGCGAGGCAATTGTTTTATCTTAGATCGTGAAAGGTGAGAAGAAACTGTAATGGCATGCGGTATCCCTGTCATTTGCTAGCAAAGTGCACAGTGCAAAGCAGTGCAAAGTGCAAAGGTGTACAACGACCATTACATTATCATTATCTACTTAGGACGACTGGCTCCTCTCTCTATTTCTCTGGAAATGTTACCCGTAACACTTTTTTACAGAGAGCAAGTACCGTGGGCTACATAGGAATCTGTAGAGACCATCAACTCCCCTCTCAGGTATCCAATTTTGTACCCGTATATCCCCTAATTGTACCCTTTCTGGCTGAGTTTTAGACGAGCCCGGTAACATTCTCTGCCTACAACTCTGCTAAGAAATGTTACCAGATCAGCCTCGTGACGCTAACAATCTACTAAGAAAAGTTATTCTTGGTAACATTTTCAACCGTTTCTTCACGGTTCCCAAAGTTCAGCCGACTCTTTTCATACTAACTTTAGCTGCTCATACGAGGCCGCCGGAGGCTGCCGAGAGCCAATTTATCATCGTATTGTCAAGCATTATATATAAAGAGAAGATATCTATACTTTTTTGCTGTAGTAGAACAAGGATACCTCTACTTTTATGCAAGTCTAGACACAGTGCATATTCTACCACTTTCACATATATATCGTTTCTACATACGTATGCTATGCTTATCTATGGTATGAATTCATAGTTTTAGTATCCAATAATATGCAGAAACTATTTTATTGCGATTTGTATTGTTATGAAGTATGTTTCATGCATTTTCTATGCATATGCTGTTGTGTTTTGCAACGAGCACATTGCAATCCAATACACATCCAATATACATTGTTTTTAGCAATAAATCGATTGGTACATCCTTCTAGTACCCCAATAGTACTCCTCCAACCACTTCCATATCATTTGTATTGTAGGATGATGCAACAAAACATCTTGTGCATATCATGTGTGCATTTTGTACATCAACCACTATCGGATCCTCTAAATATCCCCATACGGCCCATCCAAACCAAAAATGTGATATCATTCGATTATTGTACCCATAGTTGATTGTTGCATATCATATCTTGGCTTCTCTCCCCGTATTGCCCCGTGTAGAGTTGTTCTTCTACCACAACAAATTTGCGAATAATGAGTGAGGTAGCGCATGTCATCGTTGTAGACTCATCTCGAGCATGGGAGGTATAAAAACACCATCCGGCGCTTCAGTGATACATAATCATTAAGGGGTATCGCTTAGGTATGTACCAGATGGCCCATAGCCTTCACAAATAGAGCCGGCTGGTCAGTTCATCATCATCTCTCTCTCTTTTTGATGGGCTGATGTAAGCGTAGATATCGTAGCAACTACGGTAGTTGGTAGTATAAATCTCTTCAGATATCATAGATGACTATATAGTTGTGACGTGTATGCAGTACTTTGTTGTCAACTATTGTAGTTATGGAGAATAGCGTAGTAGAAGATAGGAGATAGAGAGCGTCATGGTTAAAATGAAAAGACTTTGAATTTTTGAGATGAGCTCTATTTGTACAGTATTGACCGTATTGACCGTATTGTACGTAACATTCTGTAACTACATAGAGCGTGGGAATGTTTCTAGTAATAGCTAAAATACTAAAACAACGCTGCGAATCTGTGCGAAGATATTATTGTTTCTGTGAAGCGGATAGAATCGATTTACTGCAGATCATCTTGTGCTTTCGTCAATGAATTGTTGTTGCGATACTATCGAAGTACCTACCTAGATCATTGGATGACTGTTGTTTATTAATTGAAATTGTGGTAGTTATCGAAAAAGGGATTATCAGCGGTGTGAGCAGTCAAGATAACCTCTATCCTCAATCCCGAAATAATTCACTGGAATAATACATTTGAATTTGAGTTGCAATCCGTTGCAATATTATATCAATTGGTATATAATAATATCAGTATACCCTCCACATATTATTGCCTTGCACAGAAGGGATAGGCTCCAACAATTATTAGATCAAACTAAATTTTCTATAGAAAATGAGCAACATTAAAAAGGAAGAAATAGGTACAACAATAAATGGAGGTCGACCATGCCTTCGATCATGTCTCGATTCATTATGTGGTTGTAATATAGACTCATCTGAATACCTAGACGTGGGTGCTACCCAATTAGACAAATCAACAAACAGTATAGATATATGTCCACCGGCAGTACCACGTATACGTGCACCCGGTGAGCATTACATTGATACACAAGATGATACAAATCCTTGGTCATTTAGTTTTGGTACAGGTGAAGAGAAGGGTATATGGATGAATTCCGGTGATCAAGCCGGATCAATTATGGCAACATTAGTATGGTTATTAATGACCTATTCCGCCGTTACTGTTACTTTCCTAACAATCACGGAAGGTATTCCACCAATATTAGGTATGATATATACATTCCTATGTGTAATGGCATTAGCATCACATGCTAAAACATCATTAACAGATCCGGGTAGTGTTCCCAGGGCTGCGGTACCACAGGAGGAACAACGACGTGAAAATCCAAGTCATAGTATGTGTGGACAATGTCAAACTTTTAAACCACCAATGAGTCATCATTGTAGAATATGTAATAGATGTGTTAGTCGTATGGATCATCATTGTCCTTGGGTAAGTTTTATATATTGTTGGTTTGTTATAGGTTTGATTAATTGATTGGTTGGATGGGGATTTGTAATAGCTTTCGTCTCAATAATCTAACCTTGTACCTCTTCGTACAAACACAAACACACACAACAGATGAATAATTGTGTAGGGGCAGCGAATCTTAAACATTTCATACTATTCTTAATATATACATGGACATGTGCGGCATACGCCTTGGTATTATTCGGTTGGAATTACTTCTTCTGTGCCGATGAGGATTGTACATTCCACGTTGTTGTTATTCACTTAGTTCGTGCCATGACATTTTTATGTATCGGTGCATTCTTATTCACATCGAGTATGTTAATGAATGTCACTTATGGATTAATGACGGGGATTGGTACTATTGACCGATTGAAGAAAAAGGCTACTAATACAATGAGTCAAAGTGATGAGGAACCAATTGCACTTAAGGATGTGTTTGGTATTGCGGGGATACATACATGGTTCTTACCATTAGATCCCGTGTTTGAGGATTATGATCGTGTTATGGGATATAGTACGCCGCAGCGATTGTTGAGAGAGCAACAATTTATGGAACAGGTTGCAGAGAATGGTAGTGGATCGACAGGGAGAATGAGCTGATGATTGAGGATAAAGGCTTGAGATTGAATTACTAGACAAAACAAAAATAGAGAGGACCTGTATATATCAGGGGCGGAGTGGGGTGCTAAGTTTAAGGCATCTAGGGATGAAGAGCACATGGTTAGTTGTGTATATATGTTATTTGGAACCATAGATGGAAGAATGCGCCAACCTTAGAGGTGCACCTTTATAAAAGTAGCTAATTTTCAACGAGTGTGAGATTATGTAATACTTACCTTTATTTCTCTAATATATGAGTATCTCCATAAATGAGCTTTGAGGCACTTCTCGCTACAGTTGGCCGACTCCAACCGATGTAGACTGTGCGTCTTCTCGTTATATTACAATTTACCCTTGTCCTAAACCGATCAAATATATTATCTTTCGAGAGATAATGATTTGATCACCCTATCCATCTCAAAGTCTCTCACCTTGATGGAATGGTTCCTCTTTTGATAGTAACTTGCACCTCTTCATACAATGATACCACCCAACAGTAAGCACCTGCCAATCCCCTCTTCATAACACCTAACTTCCGTCCATTCTTGTAGACAGTTAAAGTGCCCTCGTCTGAATCAAGTAGCATTCCTATTTCACCATCAGAAGACGTACTTTCCGACCCATCCCAGATTTCCACATCAGGTGTATCAGAATCCCCCCAATCACTTAAGATGCACCTCCCATCTATTGCTCGGTACAAGCAGCACTGAATATCGTTATTGTTCTTGTATTCAACACTCGGAGAGAAATGTTGGAAGAACTCCATCCAAACGGGAGCCGCTCCACGTGCATTTTGAGTTGCCTGTCCTGGTCTCATCAACCCGACAAAGAAATTACTACTATGAGGATTATTAAAGACGAAAGATGCATAATGTCTGCCAGTACTCATTATAGTGTTGCTACATGCAGTACCCCAGTCGATTTCGTCGATAATATTGTTGTTTGCCAGTGTAACACATGATTTGTCGTTTGTATTTACGTACTCAGGTCCGCAAAGCTGATCTGTCTTCCAATAGAGATTGCTTATCATTATTTGATACACTAAACTTCGTGCATGTTAGTGCCAAGTTTATTAAATCAACCGAAGGTAGATATGATATAATCTTGGACAAAGTATCGCTATTAAATAGCACTTCTTCTTTATATGTTGCAATACTATCAACTTTCTGTTTCTTATTAGGGTAATCCATCTTCTTTGCAAAAAAAAAATTCAATATTAAAAACCTGTTTGATTATTAACAACGACGCTCAATAGAATGCCTCAACCCATAAATAGATATTATCTCGGCTCACCAACAGTAAATAGCACCAATCACTACAAGCAATGTGTTCGAGTACTGTGTATTGCTTGTTGGTAGGTATGTATTGTATTGCTACTGCTCAAAACCGGTATATCGCCAATCAACTCCCAAAGATCTAACGCCTCTTCACAATGACTCGCTTTCACTGAATATATAGCTCTATCACAATGAAGGCCAATAGAGGCAGCCTATTCTCACATTAATCAGTGGATGATAATAGTAGAGCTATTTGTATACGGGAAGAAGAGATAGTAGTATCGGTGGCAAAGCGGTAGCTCGAATTGAATTGCAAAGAGTAAATTTCTCCGATTTTGTGCACATAATAATTTCTTCAACACATCTACTGATAAAATATCATGGAGCCAGAAGAGGATAAGTCAGATCCACCAGAACCAACGAGGAGACTATCAAATAGGACATCATCTCCATCATACAATACAAATAGTAATGCAGCTGATCCACCAACACATCATCATTCGCCACCACCACATCAATACCAAAATGATATGTCATTACCACCACCTCCCAATATGCAGCAGTATTCATATGAGTATGATCAGCCACCACCACCACCTTCAGCTAACAGTTGGCAGGGTAATGATAGACATTATGATCAATCATCTCAATCATATAATAACCGCAATGCTTTACCACCACCACCCAATATGATGCAACAACATCCATATAACAATAATCAGCCTCCTCCATCAGATCATAATGAACATAATAATAATTATGTAGCAGTACAATCAGTACCATTACACGGTGGATACGGTGAGGTACATCATTCACATATTACTCGTGGTGATTTTCAAAGAGGAGGGATACCACATGATGGTAGTAATAATAGTGGAAGTACTGGGAGAAGAAGACGGAGCACATATGGTAGTGACGAACAGCCACCTGATGTGAATGAATTACAAAGACCTGATGCTCCAGATGGTGGAAATAATAGAAGAAGATCAATGTCTTTTGATGATTTAAGTAAGTACTGCAAGTATTAAATTTGTGTGTTTGATAAAGTTTATGCAATGTGCTGACAATTTAATACTTTTGTTATGAAATTTTAAGATGCATTTGATGTGCAAGCAGAGTCATTACACCGAAATGATAGTTTACAAATGTCAAGTTTGCATATGAATGAATCATCACATTCTATGCGTAATTCACCATTACCAACTCCTACAAACAACGGTGGTAGTAGACAGAGATTGGGAAGTCGAAATGAGAACTATGAAGAGCAATCTATGCATTCTGTACACTCAACTAATTCACATCCGCACAGTTATAATAGACAACAAAGAGTGGATCAAAGACATTATG
>Ga0075439_16017_pt1 | contig 24525 bp, 14 predicted proteins | sample MintriSingleCell_FD_74264 | JGI IMG/M metagenome (GOLD analysis project Ga0075439, IMG submission 74264) | Marine eukaryotic communities from Monterey Bay, USA to study complex ecological interactions - Minidiscus trioculatus JGI Plate_4_G5... | ecosystem: Environmental > Aquatic > Marine >... | reverse complement strand
GTTTACCCCCGAAACTTCTGGCCATTTTTCAAAACCCCTAAACTTTTAATCACTAGTGCTGAGCCTTTAGTAGCAAGGCTTGACATCAATATACCGTCTCCTTTCATATGTATAACTAATCTATTATTCGGTGGCTAACCGTCGAGAGTAATATCAATACATATAGTATTATTAGCTTAAAAGTTATCTTGAACCAACAGAATCTTGCAATTGTTGTCATACGTCATACAACTTGACCATGTCGACTGATATTGATATGGGTGATGCGGATACAACCGATAAACAACCTGCAAAAGAGCAGCAATCATCAACAACAATACCCCAACCTCCACCGCCGATAATAGATGCCGATGATAATGCATCAGTTAATAGTTCTGCCTCATCGAAATCAGAAGAACGACGTAGACGAAGAGCAAGTTGGCGTCGTGAACATGAGAATCAATTAAAGGTAGATGGTACATTTCCACGTCGTAATTCGACGGGTAATTTAGGATTACCGGGTTCTTCTGATACCGATCGTAAGGCGGTATCAGAACGAGTTATACGACATTTAGGTACAAAAAGTACAGCCAAACCAAGTACTTTGCCACCCAGACAGAGTGATGATGTACGTGTTAGGAGTAACTTATTACGTACATTGGGAATACAAAAGGGTGGCGGAGCAAATGTATTATCACCAATGATGACACAGGGTAAGGGATCATCTGGTGGACAAGCAAGTGGAGGAGGAGGACGAGGTCATCGAAGAATACAAAGTGCAGGAGGAGAGGTATTAGGAGGACCTGAATTGGTAACAGGAAATACAGCAACGAGTAGATCACTATTATCCAATGTTAGATTAAAAGAAGAATTGAAATATGATAGTGATGAAGATGTTGAACCACCAGGTGGGTATGCAAGTTCATACAATCGATTCTTTGGTAGTAGAGATACAAAAGTGGTAGAGAAGCAACAACCACCGAAACAGCCAACTAATATACCAAGAAGAAGACGAATATTATTCTCTGATAATGTTGATGTAGTGCCCATACCCATGCGGTCTGAATATTCCAACCGTATAAAAGATCGAATGTATAGTGGTCGTGTTGAATTAAGTGAGAATGCACAAAGGAATGTAGTTGAATATGAAGCTGAGGGATGGGATGCTACGACAGTTTTAGATGATGAGAATCAATTTTACAAATGCCCATTAACTGGAGAGTTGATCCATCCTGTACACTTGGCTTATTTTAATAAAGGGAGTGAGATGAAGGACTGAGACTTAGGGCTGAGTTGAGTTGTTGGATTGAACAAAGAGATATCGTCATGTATTAAAATGATACACTGTTGCTACACAATTATCTTTAACTAGAATCACTTCTTGTATATACACTTACCTAGCCTTGCTGAGAAGTTCCAAGTATCCTGGAGGTTACTCGATGGGAATAAAGATTGAGGCAGAGTGAAGGATACCTCTTAGCTTTGATTTGAGGATACCTCTTTGCTTGATGGTTCCTTTAAAGAGTTTTCTCCTACAATACATGAAAACTGTTTAGAACATTGAACATCTAAAAGTACAAGATGGTGGTGGTGATAGATAAGAACAATAGTATAATGGCAGTGGTGTCTCTATGCTGCTCATATGTAAACATTTATCATTCGATTGGTGGCATGATATATGATTAATACTCAAAATGATAGCACTCTCACTTAGTCGTCATCTATGCGGTAACAATCTGAAGTCAAAACTTGTGCATCAATTGCATCGACATGAATTCTCATCAACAACGAGGTTAGATTATCAACGAGTTGCATTTGTAGGGTTGGGAAATATGGGTCTACAAATGGCACTTAATATTGCAAAACACAAAGATAATGACACGCATCTATCGGTATATGATCTACAAGAGTCGAACGTATCAAGATTCTTTGTCTTTGAGAATACGAAAGATATAACTTTGACAACAGCTGCAATTGATTTGACATCTATTGGCGAATCAAGTCCTGATATTGTTATCAGTAGTTTACCTACATGTGAAGCAAGTGAGTTGGTAGTCGGTAGTATAGTTCAAAGTCTTCCTAAGTCGGATGATAAAGGTTGTACATTCGTCGATACATCTACTATTAGCCCAAACATATCCAAGAAGTTACATCAGTTAGTAACTTCTGTATCTCCTTTGCACGATTATGTCGATGCTCCTGTATCAGGCGGTGTGAAGGGGGCTACCGATGGTACTCTAACATTTATGGTAGGATGCTCATCTGACAAAACACTTGAAAGAATACAACCAATATTGAATAACATGGGAAAGAAAGTCATACCCTGCGGAGGACCTGGGTCTGGATCGGCGGTCAAACTATGTAACAATCAGGCTCTAGCTGCACAAATGCTAGGTATTGCCGAGGCGATGAATCTTGGAGAAGCATTGGGAGTTGATCCAGCCGTCCTAGCTGACGTTATGAATGTCAGTACAGCCAAGTGTTGGTCTAGTGAAGTGAACAATCCACATCCCGAAGCTGCAAAGAATATGGGAAGCGGTGCTAGTGCCAATGATTATGAAGGTGGGTTCGGTACATCTCTAATGCTCAAAGATCTAAATCTAGCAGTAAGTGCAGGAGAAGAAGAGGGACTCTGCTTGCCCGTTGCTGGCATGTCAAGAGACTTGTATAAAATGGCATGCCTGCATGGGTATGGAGCTAAAGACTTTGGTGTGCTACTGCAGTTCTTGAAAGGAAGGAAGTGAAATAGTCATGTACTTATTATATATGTAGATTGGTTAAGATAGATTGTAGATTAAAGTAGAGTACAATTGCAAAAAGAAACCACATGATGTGCACAAGGTATAAACATACTGTAAGAACATATGATATGATATCTTGAGATAGACAGCAAATGACACAAGGGTACACGTGTGTTATCTTCGATTTGCTATTATAAATGAAGTTATTTTGCACTAGTCTTCTCTCCAGATCCCCAATACATGTAACAAAGTTATCGGGTACGATTCTTTTCATACTCGCGCATTTTTGAAGCTTTATCCATCTGGATCGGGAGTCGAACTTTATCTCTTGTTTCATTCTTAGTCTCATCAAGGTACAACTGATAATCACTCCATTCCGCTACTTTCATTTGCGCATACACGCAGCCGCTGCATACTGTCATACCACAGCAATTCTTATAAACTGTTTCTTCTGCAATTGGAAGTTGATGCATACAAATTGGGCAATCCTTACGGGGCGGAGGTTGTTTGAATAAAGCCTCTTCCATCAATTCAGCCGCACGTTGTTTACATTCTTTTTTATGTTGTTTACGGTGTAATTTCTGACAATCTTGATTACAATACTTTATAGATTTGCATCCACTGCAAGTCTTGAGAATATCACTCTCCTTTCCACACGCAGCACACTGATCTAATAACTCAGTCATGATGTCCAGCGCACGCCAAAGACAACTGGAGATCCAACTACGATACTCAAACTTATTTCTATGGCTTAAGGAATATGCTGGTGGAGGCACCGTAAGGAAAAGAAGGAAAAAAGAAGAAGAAAAGGAAGAGAGTTCACAGTTAGTTCAAAATTTCTATAATTAGTTCAGAACTTGAAAGGCTAGCCTCAACAATTACCACTTTCTCTTCTCTCTTCCCACCTCTATCAAAGTCAAAGTACAACCAATTGGGTACCTCTCATATGCATACCTAGAGATATCTATCACGCAGTATGTAGTATACTATTAGTACCATCTCTTTGGTGTATCCTTTTCTATTTTATGCACCTACAATAATATGCATGTAACCTCATGTAACATAGTTATCATATTGTGTCAACAACATACTAGTATAACAGATAAGATATTCTACCATTCGTGTATTGCATCTGTCTGAAAGTTGATTGTGTTTTCTCTTTTTTGGTTTGTGTATAGACATTGATATTCGGCAGTGGATAGTATTGTGCATTTGTTCTCCGAAGACTAATACATACCAGTCTATTCATATTCATATCCGCAGTATATTGGGCTATTGATTCGTCTTATGCTTGTCCGATACCCCAATATCCCAATGTATATTATACCTTTCCCGTACTATTGTTGGTCATCATATCGTCATTAATCAATCCTATGCATATCATGTGTACTTATACACAATCAACCAATTCACCTATGCAATACCTAATAACCACACTAACCTATACACGTCTCGGTATATCTAACAATAAATCCCTCGTTGATTGCCGATTAATCGCTGTTGTTTTGCCATATCCGATTGATTGTTGGTGTAGACTTGTAATTCACAAATACAATTCACCACAATTACTTGAGAATTGAGTGATTGGGCGTATGAGCAACCCCACTCGATTACAAGAGGAATACATGTCGAGATCAGTAGCCACTGTTTAATATATATCCGTCTATTGATATCGTGTAGGAGAATATCATAGCCATTAGTCTTCTCTAAATGGAGTCGAGATGCATCATATTAAATCGTTGACGAGTCGATGGAAGCATAGACGCACAGCGCAACAATACGGTAGAATCGAGAAGAATTTAGAAGATAAGGTCTTCTATTCAATCACCAGCACGATGGGAAGAGTATTGCTATCTACGCGTTGTACGTTTGATGACGGTAGTAGCAACCGATTTACATTAAACGATGCACCAACTTCGGAGTAGTATTGTGATAAAACCGCGGCGGTTGATATATACCACTCATAATCAGTGTATCTACAAAGAACATTCTAAAATTAGGTGGGTATGTCGGATCTTTAATACGCTTAGTTACATAGTATTGGAGCAAAGAAGAGGGCCGCCATGATTGAGTTTTGCAAATTGTGATGAGTTCGGCAGTGGGAATCCAGAGAGCCGTTTAAGAATGGTATCCTAGTTAATCAGTACCGGTTTGAGTTAATCAATACCATTTCAGTTAAATTTATCTCTAATATATAAGCCCTTTACTGTCCGACCGTGATAATTTAACACATTTACTTAAGCCCCAAATGAGATAATTTTCCACCACCAATAAGTAGCAGCCTGCCTTCTAAGCTAATGAAATAAAATATATTTATTGTAGCGATGCAACGGGGATACCACGTAGTATCTTCACAACTCCAATGAGCAAAACATACAAAGAGCTCCAGAGATTCAGCAGAGTCATTCAGATGATTCTCTAGGATATACAGGCTGGTAGTTAAGTGTTTGATATCGATTATCATGCATTGGATAGTAACATGAAAATGATTAAACTTTATGTAAAGTAACTGGTCCAAGATGGGACGCACTTTCCAAGGCGCTCCTTCATCGTTGTTTTGTTGCAACAGTGTTGAGAATGACTTTCATTCTCAACCTTGCATATATACTTAACAAGAGCCATCAATTCATTACCACTAAGGCGCTTGATATCACTGTCTTCCTTGACATACTTCTGATAGACAGGGCTTGCCTTCTCCTTGAGATCAGCCAGTTCCTTCTCCTTATTCAGCGAAAGTAGATTGGAGATATGCAAACTTCTCTTATATGTATCTTCCTTATCTCGCTTCTGCTTCTCTTCCCTAGCTCGCTTCTCTTCTTTCTGAGCCTCTTTAAAGGCGGAAACTTCTGCCTGCCTAGCAGCTAGCTGCCTAGCAACATCCTTGGATGATTCTACTTCGTTCTCATTAATACCCACAAAGCCCAATTTATTGTCAAAGATACACTCAATGACTTCCTTTACAACAATGAGACCCCCAAGTAGACTTGGTTCATAACCATTGAATCCTGCTCGGCAGCGGATGGTAAAATGACTGGTGCTAAACCCCAATGCTGAAAATGCATTTTCAGCATCAGTTGCTGTTATCCTGCCCCGGTAGAACACCTTTCTATCATCATTGTCACCGCCAATACTATACTCAAGGTATTTATCAAAACGTCTTGCTCTGATTACTCGTTCTTTGTTGACATTGCTTGGCTTTGATTGGTATAGGATGCAATTCATATCATCAGGTAATGGAGCATCTGTGTTGCGTTCACTAATCATAATGGCACTCTTTAACCGTCTCATAGACTTCTCACTATCCAAATCCCTTCCAATCTTCTTCAATGTAGCCTCAATCTCATGTCTTGGTCGCGGTTTTCTAATACGTGTAGGAGCTGCAACGGGAAGAGTAGGAGGGAGAGTATCGGTTGCATTCACTTTAGAAATGGTAGCAAGGTTGGCATCTTCTTGTTCTAATAATGGAGGTGGTTTCAATGTTTTTGTTGCTGTTCCCAAAGGTTGCAATGCAATGAATGGCGGTGATTGTTGTGACAGTGATGATTTGGTAGATGAGCGTGTTGCTGAATTCCTCAACTTCCTTGGTGAGTTGCCTATATCACCAAACGGTTTACGGTCTGGTGTTGACACCGGTGATGACTTCATTGTTGTTTGTACACCACCTACATCATATGTACATATTTTGGAAGAAGTATGGTGTGATTGGTTGATATATGATACAGAGGATAGAAGTGGTGAGCTATCATGCACCACGATACTTTTGTCTGTATCATCTTTCAATGCAACTGGTGGTGGTGTATTATTTGATGATGCCATCTTCTTCTTGAAATATTTTGACTGAGTAGACACATGACGGTGGCATGACTTTTTAACCAATTGTTGTCTACTGGGAGATTGGTTAGTAGTACTGACTGTGATATGTTTACGCCTTTTGGCTGCAGCATTTTTTTTAGGTGGAATATTTGCAGTTGTTGTATTAAAATAGCGTGATACTCTGTTGGCACTGCCTTGTTTATTGTTACTAGCTACGGTATGCTGCCTTGTTCGATGTGCCTCCATAATGGCAGAGGAGCCTCCGTTGCTGTCCATATTGATATCTCGTATTGACTTATTGGGCTTCAGTGTTGTGAGGGCAGAAAAAAAAAATGAAACAGAAAAAATCTTAAACTACGATATTGTACTTGAGATAAATCTGAAAACATATCATAGCCATAGATAGTGTACTGATATTGTTATAGCAATATAATATAGTGATATACTACACATTGAGGCGGCTAGTATATTGCAACATCACTCTATGCAATAGGGCGCCTTGACTGAGATATCACAACATGGAGAATAAAGCGGCTGCACTCATTACTGGTGGCGGATTAGTGGCTGCTGCTGATACAAAAGAGGCTCCATTAGAAGTATATCAATTCACTGATGTAGGAGAAAATCCAACTACTCGTCGTGCATTATTATTACCCGATACACCCGGGCATCAAGCGAGGCATATTCTACGCACAACAATGGATGGTGAAGAGATTGACTTTCATTATTACACAAACAATCATAGTGACTGGGGCTGCCAAGGTCATAAATATGGTTGTAAAAAGTGTGATGCATTTGCAGCAAGGAAGTTCAAGTTATTGCCGACAGAAGAAGAATTGGAATTAAATCCAGATGCCAAACCAAAGGTAGTTCCTTTTTGTGCAACTTGTGGATATTGGTTGATGGGAGGAAAAGTACCCGATGGAGGTAAGGATGGGAAAGCACCAGTTGGTGAACCTGTTCAGCCAGGTGCTCGTGAGATTATCCAAACTGAAAAGGAAGGATCCAATGTGATTACCGAATGGATTTGCAGGGGTGGGAACACAGAGATTCTTGGTGAGGGGGCATATGATGGTGGATTGAACAAAATCAACTTTGCAGTTAAACTTGGTGATATACCACAATTATCACAGGGATTGAAGGAAGCCGATGAGAATGGTGTTTATAATACCGCATCTCATGGGGTAGGTCGTGAAAGTCCTCATCTATCATCTGCTCCGTATGAGGATGGAAGTCCTCCACCAGGTCAACCCGGCTATGAGTCGAATTGGTTGGAAACTAGGGAGAAGTTGGGGACAGCACACCCTCCCTTCGAAGAAGTCTTCAAAGAGATCGAAGAATGCAATGGTTGTGAAATCTTTGATGGGCATATCACGTATTCATTACTTGAAAAGATGGAAGGATCAACGGCTGCAAAGACCATCATTGGATACTTCCATCAACACGGAGATAAACCCTTCCATGGAAAGACTGAGAAGAGAGGAATCTTGTCATCCGGTAGGCCTGTGGGAAAGGAGAAGAAGATTATGCGGATCAATGATAGGAAGTACGGGCGGTGGGTAGATATTGAGATTGATCATGGGACATTCATTGAGATGGATCTCTTGTATTCAGGCTCTTCTAGTGGAAGATACACTCACAGTATTCGCGATACCGACGGCACTTATGCTATTGTACTGGACTATGGAAAGAGGGAAATTGTATAGAACTATCATTATCTAATAGTCTTAGTTTTAGTTTTAATGTTATTTTTTTATACTGTGACGGGGTTACCGCTCGGTCAATAATATATTATTGGCGATACAACCTTACCGAGAGAGATTTCATTTACTTGCTTTTCATCACATCAGTCGTAAACAGTACACTTTCACCTGCTTCACGAAAAGCGTCTTTGCCTCATCAACACACTACTTGCAAGTATCACTGACTGAAGTATCTTGAATGAAGTATCTTGTCCATACTTATATGGACAAGCAAGAGAGATGGAACTTGGTTAAATGATTCTACTTATCTTTCTACGTACTAACGATTTGATTCGGATTCGATTGATAAAACAGTAAAACGGAAATGATATTTTATTCTTGCAACGGGGATACCGCACACCCAATTAATCGACCTCAAATTTAGCGTTGGCGTATAGAGTGATAGTTATTGACAATAGTAGAGCTGTATCCATTGCAATCTAATAAGAGAGGTTGATATATATTCTATTTATTGTGTTGGTGTACTTTTTTGTGGTCTTCTGCACATACGACGACAAATATAAAATGGCAGTCGATAAACCACAAAAAATTGAAAATGAGAAGAAGGACTCTCAGCGTCCAACATCTAACCCTGCAAAGGGTAATACTAATACACTCGTAAAGAGTGGAAATAATGACGATAATAAACCACAAAATGGTAATTCAACCGCCGCTGTACAAGATGATACGAAGAAGGATACCAACAAGGTCCCAACCACAAACACAAAAATTGAAGGAAATAATGGTAATACCAAACCAACTAACAACAGTACAGCTACCACCACCGCGGAGGATAAGAATGACGAAACCAGTATGAAGGAGAAACTATTAAAGAAGAAATTATCCCAAAAGAAATTACGCCGGACAAAGAGTGGTGATGATAGTCACAAATCAAATGATAATGGGGATAAAAAGAAAAAGGGTGGAGAGGGAGGAGATCAGAAGAAGGATGATAATAGACGGGGTAGGAAACGTCGTAGTAGTGAAGATCAACACCGTAGGGGTGGTTCTAGTAAACGTGGTGGGCATGGCCATAACAATGGAAGGGGTGGAAGAGATGGCTATCGAGGAGGGCCTCCGCAGAGAGATTGGCCACCTCCAAGAGAATTTGGTGGTCGTGGTGATCCTTATTATGGCAGGGGCGGACCAGGCCCTAGGGATTATCGAGGCGATTATGGTGATATGTATGGAAGGGGACCACCTGGTGGAGGTTGGGGAAATGATAGTAGAGGGAGATATTATGATCGCAGAGGACCACCACACAGGGACTTTGATTATGATCAGCGTTTTGGTGGTGGTGGAAGACGAGATGAAAGAGAAAGAGATATTTATGGTCGTGGCTACAATAATGGACCCCCTCCTCCACCTATGCAGCAGCAAGAAAAGAGTCGTAGTGGATCCATTTCAAGCAAAGGTTCTCGAAGCTATTCACGTTCCCGATCAGGATCTCGTAGTTATTCTTCAAGGTCTAGATCGAGGAGTTATTCATCACATTCGTCAAGGGGAAGCTCCCGTTCACATTCACGTAGTTATTCTCGATCCCCATCAAGGGATTCTGGAATAAAAAAGAAGCGTAGTAGTGGAAGTCATAGTCGGGGGAGTAGGGATCGGTCTAGTTCTCCCGTTGACGAGTCTACCAAAGATCAACGTACAATCTTTGTGTCTCAACTAGTTATGAGGGCTGATGAACGTGATATTAGCAGATACTTCAAACGTAAGGTTGGTACGAAAGTTCGGGATGTTATTCTACTCCGAGATAAGCGTACTGGAAGGCACAAGGGATGTGCATATGTCGAGCTTTCATCGTTGAATGACGTCGAACGCGCCCTGAAGGCAACAGGAAAGATTCCAGAGTTTCAACGTTTCCCCATCATGATCAAACGTTCCGAGGCCGAGAAGAATTTGCCTGGTTCATCGACATCTACTGCGGTATTTACTCCGCCCGGAGCATCGTCCTCGACGAATCACGGAGGTCAGCCAGTACAACTAAATGAGGATGGTAAACGAATAGAAGCAAAACAAGTGTATGTTGGTCACATTGATCGATGTGTAACTCAGGCACAGTTATACGCTCTCTTCTCCCAATTTGGACAACTGGACAAGGTTATTCTTCAGATGGATATGTCAACCATGATAAGTAAAGGATTTGGCTTCTTAACTTATCGTGATCCAAAAGATGCGAATTTGGCTATTCAAACCATGAGTGGACAGATGCTTGCTGGTAAACCATTGTGAGTGTATTGTTCAATCTATATATGATTAGAACTTATATTTTGTTCCTCTTGTTTTGTTGATGGGTACTTGAATGTTTGACTGGTTAAAGGATTGGCCGTCAATCTATTTCTTAAAACCTAACGTTTCTCTCTGTCGAATATCAAATATTCTAATAGACAGAGAGAGAAGAACAAGAAAGTTATGAATTCGGTGGTTCTTATTCTTCCCCTGAATGGCATGGCGGTACATATATAAATGGAGATATTTAGGAAGCGGGACAAAGGCAAATACTTAAGTGTTTCGGTTTACTTTGTTTGTCACTCTGATCAAACCTTGCATCTTTAAGACTTAACCTCATGCAGGCGAATACACGAAGATCTGGCTTGGTCCCTTGTTTTATGTTCGGAGGCGTTGTTGGTCTATGTCGGAGGTTCACTAGTACCCAGTTTCTCAACAACTTGTTACTTTTTGTCAGGTTTTCTCACCAATATAATCTTTGTTGCCTTCTTACTCGCAGGAAAACTGGGTGGGCGATTACGCAATCATCTGCTGCCGGTGTTATCCAGGTCGAGACGGATGAATTCCCTGACGATGCTAATGCCAAAATTGAAAAAGTCAATGAGGCTATGAAGCAGTTAACAGGTACTACTCTAACCAATATGATTGGTAGCGTGAACCCCTCTGCGAAAGAAGCTCTCAAAGCTGCTGGCCCCGCGGGTAAACTTGGCATAATGCCGAAATCCCAACTAGCAAGTGTGGCAGATGCAGCCCTGGACGAGGCTTTAGGTGTAGCCCCTTCAGCAAACAGTACTACAAGTGCCCTCCCTGTTGCAACTCCGGCACCCGCCGTTGATGATGCCAAGGTCGTAGGCAGGTCTGACAATCCAAGTCAACACATTCTAGTTCATAACATGTACGATAAGGATGAAGAGACGGAGCAGAATTGGCAAAACGATATCAAAGAAGACTTCGAAGAAGAGGTTGCGCAATTTGGTAAGATTACGGATGTGGTAGTCATGTACAAAGAAGTGGGTGGTAAAATCTATGCATCGTTTGATACTGTTGACGGTGCTACTAACTGTGCCAAAAGCTTGGCTGGTCGTTGGTTTGATAAACGTCAACTTCGTGTTGAGTTTGTCGATTCTATCCCAGCCGCATCGGCATAGAAGTGAATCAACTGGTATTTTCATTGGCTGTTTGTTACAAGGAATCTACAATAATAGGAGGATAAACTGAATATATATCATATCACTATTACTCTCTATCTGCCAGTTTTAGTTATTGGTCACAATCACTAACATAATCAGCTCAACTTTTGAAGAATGTTTGTCTTAGTGTTAAGTTTAATCTTTCATCGGGCAGTCTTAGCCTCTTCCAACATACGGCATATGACTAGCCATCACCGTCATGTTTAATATATTGGCGCTTAATGGTAGAGCAGCCATTGCGAATACAGTATTAGCAGCCTCATCTATCGAAAATGTTGGCTCGGGCATTACACTTCCATTTGCTTGCGGCATTCCAGAACTCATTGAGTATGCTGATCCACCTACAGCTTTTGTCATATCACTGCTCACATTTCCAAAGTCAATCTGTCCACATGTGATGTTGAACTTTCTACCATCTAAAGCTATGCTCTTTGTTAGGCCAAGAACGGCATGTTTAGATGTAGTGTAAGGGGCACTTCCCGGGCGAGGGCTATATGCCGATATCGACCCATTGTTAATGATTCTACCTCCTTGTGGCTCTTGTTTTGACATGATCTTCATACAGTGTTTAGCCATTCTCCAGCAACCAGTAACATTAGTATCAATAACCTTTTGAAAGTCGTCAGACTCAATATCTTCACAGCTTTGAGGTGCTATGTTGATGCCGGCATTATTGAATAGTAGATCGATCCGCGCAAAGTTTGTATTGACAACTTTCATGAGATTTTCTACATCCTTCTCGTTTGTAATATCACAGGGTACAGGAAGTACATCAACATTGGAGTGGAGTGATTCTATGAACTCTTTTGTTGCTTGTAGTGTGTCAGCTCTTCTGCCTGCAAGTATGATTCCTATCCGAAGAGGCTTTCCTTCACTGTCATTTCCATGTCCATCAATACCTCCCCATTTACCTTGACTCAACCTTATTGCAACTTGTTTGCCAATACCAGAGCCACCACCTGTGATTAATGCTACCACACGGTTAACATTTGGCTGAATAGTAGATACTACTTCATCCTTCTTGTCTTCTAATACAACACCGTCAGCGAGTGCATTCTTAAAGTCTTCACAATATTCACGAACCATATCATCTATACTTGGTGTGGGTGGAGCTCCTAATGCCAAAGCTCGTCTAGAATCAACCTTTGTTGGAAATGACCCGACTATGCTACTAAGTGGTTCATCTTCTTCATATACAACTTTTCCAAGCTTTGATATCGAATCGGAAGTGACCACTTGTTTCATTGCTTCTTCAAGCTGAGCCATTGATACACTTCGAGTTGGTAGGAAGACTGTTCTATCAAACCCCAGTAGCTTATCAACGTCTTCTGGCATTGCATTATGAACAGCCAGCATACCTCCAATCGCGGCCCTATATCCAGTCACTGCATGAAATACATTAGCACCGACTGGGACGACTGTATCCTTACCCGATAATGGCTCACGAATTACAGATGAAAAGCATGATGTGGTTGCTGCATTAGGTGCGCCTGCTCTAACTACAACACTTGGTAATCTAACTCCCCTTCCATCTAAGAATCCTCTCCTTGAATAATCTGCCAATAATAATTCAGCACAAGCTTTTGTGGTTCCATAAGTGGTATGCGGAGCCGCTCGTGTTGCATCCGATATTGTATCATTCTTCTGGACCCAATCAGCTTCATGACCAGCACCAAGAGTAGCACCAGCCGAAGAAAACATGAATGTAGGACGAGAAGTAGATGTCTCTTGCCATAAACGTGTCGCCTCAAGCATATTCATTGTTCCATGTAAATTAACTTTCAAACAAAGGTCTGGTGGCGCTCCAGACATAACAGCTCCCAAATGAAACACAGATAGTGCATCGGTACTATTATTTTTTGGTACACCAATGATTGATTTGCAATATGAAATATCAGATACGTCACCAACTTTAATTTGCAAATCAATACCATTGGAATTTGCTAATGCATGTAAATCAAATAGATATTCCTTTGGTTTACATATATCTGCAAGTATTAATTCGGTAACTTGTTGCATAGATGTTTCAGAGCGTAATTGTTTTGTTGTTAGTATTTCCTTGGCTAGAACCTGACCAAGGAATCCCCCTCCTCCAGTAATTGCAACTTTCATCTTTGTTGAATATTTATCAAATAATCAAGTTAATAAAAGTATCACGTCAATGACGTATGTGTTGTATGTTATGTTTTTTCAAATATGTGTTATTTGTTATGTTGTATGTTATATTTTTCAAATCAATTAAGTTCTCAATGTAGATAACACTAATGCCGCAACAGTATCTGATGCTTTGAGATGCCTAGATAGTATTTATTTGTGCAGAGGGCAAAGGAGAAGAAGGAGGAAGTAGTAGTACCCCTAGGAGTGAATGAGACCTTATTTTTTCTTTTGGCGACCCAACGGTATCCCTTGTATACAAATAGAGAGATCTAATATTATGTTATGTTGAAAGAAGATTGATGTGCAGATCATAAATTATGAGCAAAGTATATAACAAAGTATGTATCGTTACTGGTGGCGGCGGAGGTATTGGGAAGAGCTTCTGTGAAGAACTAGCACTGGCTGGAGCTAGGGGTATATATGTTGTTGATATCAATAAACAATCTGCAAAAAAAGTTGCAAATAATATAACTTTATTGGCAACACATCCAAAGTTTCGTGTTGGGTATGATTATTGCAATGTAGGAAAGGAAGTTGACATACAACGTATTATAGAATCGACATGGCAGATGTTTGGTAGTATTGATATTTACTTTAGTAATGCCGGGATTTTCACAATTGGCGGCATCAGTGATGATGAAGTATCAAATGATGATTGGCAAAAGATATGGGAGGTCAATTGTATGAGTCACATATATGCTGCTCGGCATCTCTTCCCTCTATGGAAAAGAAACAATATACATGGAACATTTGTTATAACAGCAAGTGCTGCTGGTCTTCTTATGCAAGTTGGTTGTCTACCATATCATGTTACAAAACATGCTGCAGTGTCCATCGCTGATTGGTTAGCAGTACACCACTACGGGGATGGAGTATCTATACATTGTGTATGTCCACAAGGTGTGTGAACCAACATGCTAACATCATCAGTAGCTAATGAACAAGATCTTGAGTCGATACCTGCTGGCCTCGATGGAATTGTCACCCCAGAAAAGGTTGCAAAGGATACAATAAAAGGAATTGAAGAAGGAACATTTATGATACTACCACATCCAAAAGTACATAAGTACTTTCAAATGAAAGCTAGTGATTATGATAGATGGTTGAAAGGAATGAGAAGATCAAAGGAACACTTAGAATCAATGCTATCAACTCCTAAGAAATCAAAGTTATAAATGTAATATATTAAACAGTATTACATTGTATAGCTCTCGATAAACTTTGCTACAAGAAACCATCCGAATTTCAATAGTAGCAAATCACATGCCTTTAGCCCTGTATCTTCTCGTTCTTCTTGATGTTCCAAGCTTATCCAGTTAGGAACATCACTGAGATCTTGTAGCTTACCATCAGTCACAACAATATTAACAAACACTCTTAAGTGAACATTCGCTCGTCTAGTCTGATCTATATTCATGATAGTCTCGTGTAAATCAACCGCACACAGAGTAAACCCCCTAGGCTCAACTCTTGTTTCTACATCTTTAAGATCAATCACCTCTCTATCTGCACACCAAGCAACAATGTTAAATCGAATACCTATTTCTTGATCATTTCCTAGTCTTGTTGATATGAAGAATTTGTTGGGTTCATCTACATCATCGGTCATTACTCTTTCTACACGGATCTGATAGCCTTCTGTGTCATCTAGCTCGAGTATGTTTGGCACTGCAACCGTGGTATTGTGTTGAGGAGCATTGCCATTAAATTGGAAGTTGTGAATACTGAATTGAAATGTCATAAAATTATATCACTTGTTGTATCCTAGTGATATACTGGTGAATTAATCTATCGTTCGTCGTCTGAGTTTCTTTCTATTCGCTTTCTTTGCACACTTATGCTTTGACTAACTGGGTAACTCGAGTCGTGCTTTTAATCTTGCAAGGAAAACTGTTTATATGTGTTGACTATCAACCCTGTTTACCTTATCTCATCTTATCAGGTTACATGAGTATTGCAAAAGTTGAGAAATCTATTGGCATAGTCAGCCGGTGCTACACAACTGATTGCGGTCTTATCATATCCAGCTAAACCTTTCAAATCACGTTCTAATCTCTTCTTCACAGTCCATGGCTGTAGGAAGTCAATAACACCAAGAAAGTACATGACATGTTTCCCTCTTCGAGTTCCGGGTAAAGTGGAGAGAGCACCACCATCGACTGTTGTCATTCCAGCACCAAAGTAAGGCATGGGAAAGTTCATCCAATTAAAGAGGTTTGTGCTTTGTTTACCTTGAGATATTTCCATATCTGCAACACCAACTAAAAGGCTGTAATCCAAGACATTACACCGGTGGAGTAAATCAACATCTCTCTCTAGCTGTGCCATGAGAGCATTCTTCCTTCGCCTTCCTATGCATATCCCGTGATGAGATGATTTGTTCTTTCTTTTCTTCTGTGCATCCCCACTGTTGCTGGCTTCATCTAGCTCTTCCTCGACTTCTTTCATTAGATCCAAATCTTTCAAAACAGCATTAGCACCTTTGGATTGTCGTTCTTCTAATGAACACTTTCGACCAACCGTCGAGCCCTTGAGATCGAACCGTTCTGTAATAAATGCTGACGCCGCAGGTGGGAAGACAGAATGCATGACTAGATATACTCGTTCATCATCTGCCAAGTCTGTGCTCGTGGCTTGTTTATTTTGAGTAGATGGAGAATACAATCCTCCATCCCATCGGTCATCGCCAGTACTCTTCGTCTCTTCATCTGACAAGAACTGAACAGAGTACATGCCAAATATTCGTGTTAATAATGAATTCCGTCCATTAACACTATCAGACATGAACTTGTGATACTCTGGTAACATTTCCAAGAATGCATTAGCCTCTTCCTTCTTAATAGTCTTTACCATGAATGCACCGTCGGCAGTGAAGAAGAAGAATGTTCCCACTCGAGCTGCTCCTTTTGAATTGGACTGGAAGGATATGTATGGTAATGTTTGTATTGTACCTCGTCGTATTCTCTTATTCTTTTGTTGTGGTTTTCCTTTGAGTATTGCTCTCAGGATATTGGACATTGAGTCATCATTTTCCAATATTGGTCTATCAACTCTATCAATATTATCCATAGACATGACACCGTTCATTGCATTGAGAATCGACTTAGCGTACTCCTTCTCCTTTACTCTAAAACATTTATTTCTAAGATCTCTAAATGTTTTTGGAGCAAATGCTTTTACTCGTATCGATTTAGTTGATGATGACGAATCACTCAGTATATCACAAGACGGGATATGAGCTACGCCAGAAATAAATGAGTTGCAATCTAATATTGATGAATCATATGCCCTTCCACTACTTCTTCTTTTTCTAGACCATGAAGATTTATTTAACTGACCCTCTTTCTTCTGTTCGTTAAGATAGGAAGAGAATAACTTATGCCATGTTGGTATTGCCTCTATTGGCGCCGATAGTTCTCGTATAAACCATGATGTCATTTTATTTATTGGGTTCTTATTGTTGTTAGATTCTTTGTCCTTGGAAGTTGTTGCTTTGCTCTTCTTCTGAAAGCCACCACGAACGAGTCTTCTTGGGGAAAAGCTCCTTCTTCCCCTTTCAACAATATCACGAGTAGAATTCGGTATAATTAGCCCTGCAGCGGCTAAATCATCTACGCTGTTATCATTACTACTACCTCTAACATTATTAATAGACTTTTCCTTGTCATTTCGTATGATATTGGAGAAGATACTACCACTGTCACTAACATCTGAGTTTGAGATATTATCATTATCAAATATCAAACCCAATATGACTGCTCTACGGAATGCTTCGGTATGTTCCCATAGAGGTGATGCTTCTATTATTGTTGTATCTTGACCATCTTCTATATTGATAGTGTCTTTTATTCTACAATTATCATCCAGCTCATTATTAGTTCCACCCTCTCTCTGCTGCTTCTTCACCACCTCACTTTGTGGAGTATGTCGAACTATCGTTGGACCAAGTATAGGAGGTCCATCCATTAAACCTAACGATCCATGATTATTTAAACGATGTTCTAATCGTGACGCAGCTCTTAATGTTGATATTGTTACCAATATTAAAGAGATTGATGATATTATATTATCAATTGTTATTGTTGGTGTCATAATTTTTTAGTATGATATTTTTCTTGTTAGAAAGTTGTACTTCAAAAGTTCAGCCCGGTAAATGTATCAACTAGAGTTCTTATGTAGCTTATTAAAGGTTAGTATGAGTATAAATGGACATCTAATAGAGCATATTGTACTATTGCAACAAATTCATATACTTATGAGTTTATAAGGGCATTCGGCACTATGTGCGTAGAGATAACTTCCACTTGTAAGTCTCAACTCTCTTTTTTATCTCATCGCATCAACTTTTTAACAACACCACTCGTATCGACTGACGATAACGTAGTCTAATGTCCATATCGTATACCGTCAGTACTGTCAATACACTGAAACGCTCTTTCGAGTACTGGAGTCCATATAATTACAGCGTTTATATTTAACGAGTGAAGGAAGGATACTCCCATCCCAATTAATTGGTATCCATAGCTTTGATATATCAAGATGGCAACAAGTAGTGATGATGACCGTAGACGGCGGCGGAAGAAGAAGAGCCATAAACATGATGATGATAGTAAAAGAAAACATAAAAGCAGTAGTAGGCGTGGTAGTAGAGACGATGATAGGCATAAAGACAGAGATAATAGACACAAACACAAATCTTCATCCAAACGGGCTGATACTGAAGACACCAAGAAGCATAACAAACTAACAGAGGAAGAAGAGAGATTATACGCCAAGGCACAACAATATGTTGAATCTCAAAAGAGAGATAAAGATCGTAGTAAACATTCAAAGAGTAGTAGTAACAAACGGCATCGGCGTAGTCGTAGTGAAAGTAGTGATGAAAAACACAGTAAGAGGAGAAAAGAACACAAACATAGTAAGAAGAGGTCGAAACATTCACATCGTGATAGAGATGACAAAGAAAAGAAGCATAAAAAGAAGCATACTGAAAGTGGTGGTAAATCATCTTCCAAGAAATCAAAGCATACATCATCATTCAAAGATAAGGCAACCAAAGTTGACAAATCTAATTTAGTTTCATTAGGAGAAATTACAAATGAATTCCCACCAAAGTTGGATGCTGATACTGGTTATTTCTCCCATAATTCACATTTACGATTATATCTATATCGAAAATATGGTATTTACTTTGAAGATTTGACCTCGGCTGAGTCTCATGAGGCATTTAATGAGTTTACAACTTTATATAATACTGGCAAGTTGGAGAAGGCATATTATAATGAATTATTACCCCAAGATGCATTAGATCAATGTTCAAGAACTAAACATAAATGGCAATTTAAAACGAATAGAACAGAAGAACAGAGTTTATCAATGGTCAAAGCAGGAGTGAAGAAACAGACTGAGTATAGCAGTGATAAGAAACAACCCCCGATGGAGGCGAATATGGCTCCTGTTGCAAAGGGAAGAGCTATCAGTATCGGTCCAGCACGGCCGAATCAAGATGAACAACAGCAACAAGCCGCGGCACAAAGGGCAGCGCAACGGCAATCAGATATACAGCACCGAAATCGTATCAAACTTGCAAATGAGGACATGTATGGTAAATCTGATCCTGGATCGAGGGAACGTCAAATGGAAAAGAAACGGGAAATGTCTTCCAAGCTTCACGGGGCATCAAGAGATAGAGAAAGTGAGGCATTTGGAGAGTTAGACGATGATGCAATCTACGGGAGTGGTAGTATATCTGGCGGTAGAGGACGAGGAAGGAAAGGAGAAGCAACATACGAGGAGGCACTGGCAAGAGAAAAGGCATATAAAGAACGGAAGGAGAGTGAAAAGGCTGCAAGGCATTCGGAGCTGTTACAGAAGGAAAGCGACAAACAAAAGCAGATGATGGAGATGCTCGGGTTGGGAAACCTCGTAAAGAAGGGAGAGAAGATAAAGATTGCACCGCGTGGCCCCGAGTAGATAGTTCATACTTTTGGTAGAGTTCAATATCAAACAAGTTGCAATGCGACTATACATTTTATCACATAAACTAGACTCCTTTTCGCTTGTATTTGTCTCATGCTTGTACATACTTTCTAAACTTCAGTCAATGAAGGCAACTCCGTCTTCTTTTCTGCCTCTTCTTTTTTCTCTTCACTATTGGACTCTGCGTCAGTAGACGCAGTCTCCTCCTTCTTCATTACGCTTCCATTGCTCATTCTTCTTGCAAGAATATCAGGCCGTCCTCCTAAATTACCAGGACTCGAGAATGAATGTGCCCAACTCATCATGCCGCCCCCTCCAGGACTTGCAGCAGCAAAGCTACCCATAGGTCCATACTGACCATACATCCATGCAGCGGCCTGATCACGCGACGCGACTCGTTTACGCTTGGCAGTCGTTGCCATCTTACTCCACATTAATTTCATCTCCTCTTCATCAAGATCTAAGGCACCCTCATCGGCAAAGCCAATACCGGGTGACATACCGTTATGTGGTCCTAGCATATTGCCAGGATGACGATATTGAATAGGATGATGACCATGACCATGATGATATCCTCCAGGAACACCAAGATGGGGTGGAACAACACCCCGTGAATGATCACGAGTAGCCAATGAAGGCTTACCTCCTTGTTGTTCTTTTGTAGCATCTTGGGGACTTGATTCTTGAGGACTCCAATCAATATACGGAAATGGACTACTCTTCACTCCTCCATCAGTATTATCATTCAAGTATGGACCGACTAATGCCTTGTGATATTGTGATGGTGAACCGAATGTACCATTACCATTACCGCCCGGTGTCATCATACCCATTGAACCCGGTGATAATTGGAAACCAAATCCTGGTGAGGAGAGGAATCCTCCTACCGAGTTTACGGAACTATGACGAATTGGTAATCCTGGCTTGTTAGTAGTAGTAGTGTCTTTGTTCTTGATGTCAGAATCAATATCAACTTCAGAATTCTCCTCAAGGAGTTTCTTACGACGTTTCTTCATTGGTAGTTGACTAGGTGTCATTGATCCATCCACGGTATTAGAAGGGGGAGAAGTGGCAGCACCTTTGTCGGAAGTAGAGGAGGCTGGAGTATTACTCTCGGATGATGCATCCGGAGAAGCACCAATAACCAAACCAGCAGTACGTCTTGATGGACTCGGGGTAACAGCCGACATGGCAACGCCACCTTGATCGGCAGGCGATAAATACGATGCTGAAGTAACCTTATCTTGTTGAATCTTACCAGATATCAAAGCACGATTATTCACACTAGTAGTAGAAGGTCCACCACCTTGTCCTCTCATGGCACGTTCTAATCGGGATGTGCCAGGACTACGGAATTTCGATTTAGCTTCAATGGCAGCTGCTTGCGCGCCGTATAATGCACGACGACGATTTAGTTCGTCTAATGGTGTTAGTAGATTACCATTATTATTGCCACTTGAGGATACTCCATTCATTGGGAGTTGCGAATCAGGTGTTAATGGTGGCAAGTTGGATGGTGGTGGCGAGTAATGCTGCTGCTGTCTATTACTTGAGGGACGACCTTGATGACCATGCTGTTGATGGTGGTATCCTTGAGGAATAGATCTCTGAGAGTATCCTGATGGACCTTCACGTTCATTCCTAAACTGTGGTGGAGGACCTTGTACTTGCTGTTGTTGTTGAGCAAACCGAGGAGACCAATACTGAGAAGGAGGTGGTGGTGGATAGGAATGACGAACTGTTCCTCCTTGATTATCTCGGTATTCTTGATGAGGATACCTACCAGCATCGTTATTATCATACTTCACAACAACCTCCAATTTGGGTGCAGTACTTTCCTGAATACGTAACATCTGCTGTAGTTGCATTGGTGTCCTTTCATCCTTCTTTTGTTTCTTGTTCTTACTCTTACTATTACCACCACATGTATTATCACCAACAACATTCAACAATAACTCTTGTTCCTCCGCCAGTTGTTTCTTTTTAACTTCCTTCATTTCCTCTTTATACAATATTAATTGTCGATCAGCAACACATTTACAATATGATTTAGTAATAGAGTCAACAACCTTCCATTCTTTGGCAATCATTTTAGTTAATTCCAAGAAACCTACGAGTCCGTGAGTTTTGCGATGTTTCCGTTTTGCTTTATTGCGTTTGGATTCAGCGAGTCGATGGGTGGAATCATACCATAGTGGGGAGAGTTGTAAGTGTGCGAAACGTGGTGGACGGGGGAGTATGTCGTTTGAGTCGGATGGTATGTTTAGTTGTCGTCCTTTGGAGTCGATTGTTGGATATGGTTTGTCTTCATCATCCTCTTCCTTGCTAGTGTTGTCCTTGTTGTTGGTATCTTCAGCTACTTCCTTGTCCTTCTCATCTCTAACTCCCTCCTCTTTCTTCTCACCACCATTCTCACAACTTTCATCTCCCTTACCACCACCACTCTCCCCTTCCCCATTCTGCTTCTTCTCCTGCTCTTCAATTAAATTACCCAATATACGTTCCCTTTCTAATTGAAAAAAGATATTATATTCAGTATAGGATCGTGGTGGCTTCTTCACTTTTGATTGGGATGCTAATAGCTTTGACTTTGACTTAGATTTGGACGACTTGGACTTTGTTGAGGACAGAGAGGTGGGAGAAGAAAGGGAGGGAGATTTGGTTGTGGTGATTATTGTAGGTGGCTGACGCTGCTGTTGCATCATCATACTGTTAGCTTGATGATAAGGAGGCATTGAAGATTGATACTGAGGATAAGGAGAACCCTCATGGGTTGACACTTGATGTTGCTGTTGTTGACGAGGTGGCATGGGATATGACATCTTGATATTATTTTGGTAATATCCTTCATATCCACCATATTCTTGATTGTATGGAGTATTGGTTTGTGGAGGTCGAGCATATGGATGATATTGCTGTTGTTGAAATTGATGATGATGCGATGTACGCTGTTGTTGGCGATTATTGTAATGATGCTGTTGTCCTTCATGACGAGATGCAGGGGATACTGTATTATGTTGTTGAGGAGGAGGTTGATTATGTGGTAGTGGTGGCATGGTATTCATGTACGAGATGGTTGCTTCTACTAGTTCATTGTTATCGTTCATTGCTTGATTATTGTTGTTGTTGGCACTATTGAGGGGTGGTAGCGATGGCATAGGAGAAGTCATGGTTGCTTGGCTTGAGATTGACTTTATATTATCTTTCGAGGGATGGTATATATTGCAGATGGATGTTATCAGAGATGGATGACGATGGTAGATGGTAGATATAGCCAATTGCAATTCAATCGATAACTAAAATGATTATGGGCACATCTCATGTACTAGTTAGCATAGTTATTAATGAGTAGAACACGCAATAGTGCCCCATATCAAAATTTGAAGCTTTGAACAGAATAGCGGAGTGGGAGATATACAAAATTTGAGATAGCAGCGTACAATGAGTCGATAGGCTCTAGAGAGATCCTAATCTGGGGTGCGAGTCAAAATTTGAGTGCGAAACCGTGACATACCTACGACATTTCAGCGAAAGCACGTGCTATTGATTAATTTTTGACCTCTTACATACCCTCTAGACCTTGACTCGATTCTTACTAGCAAAGACTCTCCAATGTGTATTCGAATGCTCTATAAGCGTGCAGAATAAACAATGAGATCCAGCCACTCAATACAAATGGCGCCGCGGTTATCAAACCAGCGACGGCATACTACAACACAAAATAAGTTCAAAATAATACTATGTCTATTATTTCAATACATACAAGTATCACATTCACGAAGTTGGATGGATGCAATTGATCCATCTAAATTAATGAATGATGGTATGCCTCGTGTATTACCACCATCTCGTAATAAAACTACTACTACTAATAACGATAATGATGGTATACAAATGACCAATCCACACAACAACAATAATAACGCAATAAGCAAACATCAACAACAATCAACAAAAATAAAGGAAGTTAAAATAACAATACAAGGGTCAACAACAACACTATTTACCGAAGTTAATCCATACCGTATAACATCTGAACCATCTACCTCACCATCAACAATACCATCATTATCACCTAGTACATTTCCTTCAAGTTTTCCTACCTCTACTCCATCTAATACACCAACTATATCAAGTAGGCCAACATCTACTCCTAGTTATTCACCTACAATACAACCTACATCATCACCAAATTACAATGTAGCGGCCATACCAAATAACCCCAAAGCTGGATATTTCAACTATGAACCAACATCACCATACGGTCCATCAAATTGGTCTAAAATAACATCCTTATCAAAGTTAGATGCAGGATACTTTTTTCATAATGAGTATGATCTCGGTGATTCTCAAATTAAAGACTTGAGTAACTTTAATAGAAATGGTGGGGATAGAGGGGGAAACGATTGTGGTAGTAATAAGAAACAAAGTCCAATCGATGTATGTGTAAGACCTAAGGATAGTTGTACTGAGACTCATGAGATGAGACCCAAGGTACGTTTAGTAGTTTGTTTGATTTGTTGTTTGTTTTTATATCTGTGTTTGTGTATAGTTTTTTTTATGTATACTTCATATACACTCACACAGCATAACTCCTACACCTCATACTCACTTAACAAAAACAAACATACAAAAGTCGGGTGATTACAAAATGAATGAAGCACTAATAACCAAACAAATCCTCTCCAACAA
>Ga0075439_12810_pt1 | contig 24538 bp, 14 predicted proteins | sample MintriSingleCell_FD_74264 | JGI IMG/M metagenome (GOLD analysis project Ga0075439, IMG submission 74264) | Marine eukaryotic communities from Monterey Bay, USA to study complex ecological interactions - Minidiscus trioculatus JGI Plate_4_G5... | ecosystem: Environmental > Aquatic > Marine >... | reverse complement strand
AGAGTGAATTTGGTTGTATGGTAGGGTCGAATGCTTATCTAACACCACTCAACTCTCAAGGCTTTGCTCCGCATTATGATGATGTTGATGTGTTCATACTACAACTTGAGGGATACAAACGATGGCGAGTATATGCACCCTTTAATAAACGTGAGACATTACCCCGTCAGAGTTCACGTGATTATACTGAAAAGGAAATTGAAGAGAATGGCGAAGAGGTTTTGGATGTTGTACTTTCACCTGGAGATGTGTTGTATTTGCCTCGTGGATGGATTCATCAGGCTGAGACTGTCAGTCGACCATCACAAATGCCCAAACTTCCAGGTATTAAAGATGATCATTCATTACATTTGACTGTCAGTGCAATGCAGAATTGGTGTTGGGCCGACTTTTTAGAGATGCTCATGCCCGAAGCATTAGAAGGTGCAGCTACAAGTGATAAGAGTACTAGTTTGAGGGAAGGATTACCTCGTAACTTTTTGAGTTATATGGGTACTATGCATCAAGTAGATAATGAAGAAGGCATGGGAGGTGATTTGCCTGAGGGATTAAAGCAAGTTGCAGAGGCCCAGAGTATGGGTGAAGATGAGATGGATCAAGAAGAAGCGCAGATAAAGCAACGGACATTGGCACGTCAAACACATTTCAAGAGTGAGGCTAAGAAGCGTATCATGAGGGTATGTAAACAAGCAATGTCAATGCTAGATGATGCATGTGATCAAATTGGCAAGCGCTTCCTATCAGATAGGTTGCCACCAGCATTACTTGAACCAGAGAAATGTCTTACAAAAGAAGCATTGTCTGATAGTACTGCAGTACATCATCATGATGCGGCAAAGAAGATATGGCCCAACACACTCTGTCGACTTGTCCGACCAGGTATTGCCAGGCTTGTTATGGAAGATGACAAGGCGGTGTTGTATCACTGTCTAGACAACTCTCGGGTCTATCACGGTACACCGCTAAGCCCAATGGAGTTTGAGATTGATGATGCGCCTGCACTTGAACAATTGCTAACGACTGTTGAACCTCATTGGATACAAGTTAGCGACTTAATTCATGGTGATATTGAGGACAAGATGGAGATTGCACAAGCTTTGTTCGATGAGGGTATATTAGCTACATTGCTCACTGACACCCCAGATAGGAGTGTTCAGACTGGTTAATCTATTATGTTATGAGCAGTGTATTTTTTAGTATGACTTGTCTTTATCTAGTGCTTCCTTATTATGTTGGTATATATCTGGGTCATTAGCGATTGCATCATTTATAAAGGACAAGTATTCACTTCCAATCTTAACTTCATCTACAAATTTGATTGAGACACTTCTTTCACTACCGCCGCCATTTGATGTGCCTATTAGCAACCCGGACTCTTGATCAATGATCACGTCTGTTGCTTTTACCGATACTAAATCACTATTTGACAAATTGGCTAGAACAAACGCTGATACAGGATCATATTTGAAAGTATCTTTAGATGATTCAACTTCAAATACTTTTGATAGAATGCCTTTGCCAGCTTGAGACTTTTCAATAATATCATCCCATGCTTTGTCATCTATCACATTCTTTGAACAAGCTTGTGCAGTAACCAGACTGATTCGATTGCGCAATATTGGATTGGTCAGTACTGCTTGGGCAGCGTTAGGATCTTGAGCAAAGTTGTACTCGGCTTTGTCATTATTGGAGTCCGGTGTATTGCCTCCCATTATACATATCGATTTTAATTTGTTATCCAAGAGAGATGATGCTTTTTTGTCATTGACCCAAGATGCTATATTTGTCAATGGACCTAGACATAGTAAATCAACACTCTGATCAGGATATTGTTGTAATGTTTGTTGTAATGATGTATGCAACTCAACTGTTGTAACATCTTTATCGATATCATCTCCATTGTTGGGGCAAACGAGTGTATCTAGTTTTCTTCTATATTCTAATAACCAACTTGGCACTTCATTGCTTAACTCCTGAATAGATAATCCTGCCACAACATTAGCAGTGGGATAAATCGTATCTAGAAATTTACTTGCACGGTATGGACACTCATGAATACCACCAACTGTCGATATAATAAACGGAACAGATATTTCTGAGTTATTGATGAGGGCAGATATTGCCAAGATATCGTCGAATCCTGAATCAGTATCAATGATTACAGTTTTCTTCTTTGGCGGGGTCATAATATTATGAGTACTGAATGATTGAAATAACATTTGTTGCTGTGTATATTTTAGTTGATGTATGCAATTCTGAAATAGACACAATTGAGTCATCTCAAACTTCTAATCGATAATGGTGTTAATTCGGTCTTTTCAAATATTGTACAATAAGAAGTAAATGCAAATAGTATTTGATATAACCAATCAGAACGAGGTATGTAGTTGTAGTGAATAAATCAGAGATTGGATAATATTGTAGGATACCAAAATAGATGCACACCGTATCCTTTCTGCTGCCTGCCTGATTACTATCGATCGAAAGAGCGTGAAACCCCGATATATTCAGTGATGGTATTGGTTGCGTATTATCCTCTAATCCATTCCTTTTACAACTCATCATATCAAGCTTAAAATTAGTAGTTTGGTCGCCAAATAAGAGTTTCAATCCTGGACCTCTCATCCAACAATTTATTGTTTGATATGTTGTTTGCATAGTCGACAATAGTAAATAGTAGTAGAGATAGAATCATTGCAATTCGCGGTAAGTTTAGCCCTTTTGGTATTGGGATTGTGTCGGAAATCGTTCTTTGCTCATGCGTTTGGTATGATGACTAATTAGCTATAACATTCTCTCTCCCCCGTCAAAATAGATTGATCTATACCATCAATATAACAAAGGAGGCAGACAACAATTAATCACAACAGTCAATACTACAAATCATGTCAATGTCAACACTGGGGAATCAACTAGCAGCACTGTCCTCCTCGTCGAAATCAACTTCCGCAGGCATAGTCCCCACGGGAACATCACGAGATACAAACATTGAGAGTATAGGTCGAGGCTTCCATCATTCGAACAAACATGGTCATTCAGTACTTGACAATAATAAGAATGTTAATGTTAAAAACCGTCCATCTATATTATTTGATAATGGTCGAGAGGCAGCTGAAGTTTCATTAATTACATTACGTGAGAATGCAATGTCGGCTCTACTTAGTTTAAGTGAGGTACCAACTACTAACCCTCAACTATGGAAAGACCCTGAATTCATAAACACTAACAATGGATTATTATCATTATATAATTGTAATAACTTTGAAAGAGGAACGACAACATTTCAAGATAATATCACAATAGATAAAAGTATTGAAAGGTTATTAAAGTTACTAATGAGTATGGTTACTGAATGTCCTCCCCCGTCATCAAGTGAAAACGAAAATGATATTAATTCCAACCCAATATTAGTATCATGTTTACACATTATTGAATACCTATTACGTAAATATGAGATACATACAAGACCAACAACATCACGTATGTTACTACAAGTTTTCCTTCCGTTGCAAATTATACACACTACAGCATATCCAATGATATTTAGTAGAGTATTATCATTAATTGATTTAACTACTATATCGGAATATACATTCTTACGACCCTATGCAAGTTTGGGTAGTCCACCGTTAAATAGAAATTTGTTGGCAAAGTATGTTGCCAAGAATGATGCATTGGTAAATGTTATTGGTAAGATTGGTTTGTGGGGTAATGAAATTTGTTTAGCTGAGAATAGAAGGATATGTCTGTTAATTGATCGTGTTGGTACAAATGAAGAAGAGACAGGTCAAGGAGGTGGTGCACTATTAGCACGACGTGGTATAAGTACGCTCTTATCATTCTCAGCATCAATATTAGTAGAAGCAATACATATACAATCAATATCAAGAGATAATAATGTCAATTCTGCTACTGGAGGTGTCCAGGAGAGTTTAGTCCGAGTTATAATTCCAATGGTCTTATCGGCATGCAAGTCTGGTGGTGGTGGTAATAAGGAAATAGGATACTGTCCAGAGTGGAAAGAGTGGGGTAGATTATTAGCATCGACTATATCTATGAAATGTCCATTGAGTGATGATGCTAAGGTTGCATTGTGTGATGCTATTGTGGAAGGTCTACCAACTGTTGGTGTCGACAAGAGAAGGAAGAAGATGCCATTCCAAGATGCTATTCAAGATTTGACAAGCAGCAGTAATGATGCATTGTCAGCCAAGGAATCTGATGATGCCGGCAGTGCCATCATGACGTTACTCTCAGTCTTGGGTACCATGGCATCAAGTACTAGTGATGACGACGACGATGATGCAGGTTTGGAATACTACCTACCAATGCTTCCACCCAAGAAGAAGAAACGGATGAATACTACTATTATTGATTATCTGGGATGCGAACTGCCATTATCGACGTATAAACGTTTATCAAAGGATCATGGTACTTCTGTGGCAAAGTTCTTAGGAGCTATATTGCAGAGTATTCGAGATGAAGATGATAGTGATGATGAAGAAGAAGTGATTGAGAATCCAATCGTCATGGAAAGATTGGCACCTCTGGTTGCATCAATTATCATGCAAGCATTTACTCGATTGGAGAAGGAGGCTGGAAAGGTTCTATCTGCTTCTGCCTCACCTAAAAAGAGAAAATCCAAAAGCAAGGGAGGAGATGGAGAAGATGGCACTATGAAGTGCAAGGCAGATCGTGATGTACTTTTGATTCTCAGCTTGGTGAGTTACTATTGTCCATGTCTTTTGTAGTTAGGTTTTGCTTCCAATCTAACTTGCCAACCTTGCTCTTCCGTCTATTAGATTCAAGAACCATCTCTCACCTCGCTCTGGGGCTCTAAGCACTCGGCTCTAGTGGCCGCAGTGACAGTTCACACTATGACCTCATATGGTCGACTGCATAAAGCTCAATCAAAACCTTCTGATTCCAAGTCGTCTGCCTTAATCTTGCAACGATACTCATCAATCTTGAAGGCCTTATCCGTTACCAACTCAGTTGTCTATGATCAAGGAATTGTCTATGATCAAGGAATTGCGTATGCAATCAACACACTTGCAAAGTCTGATAAGAATGATAACACACACTTATCACGGTTTGCACAACTATTGGGTCGAGAGGACATATCATCGTTGCTTACTGGAAGTAAATCGAGGTCAAGGAAAGGCAAGGGAACTAATGAAGATAATGAGAATGTTGCCGCGAGCCTCTTACCGCCTCGTGTGGCACTTGAGAATGCTGATGCATCCATACGTCTGGATGCCATATCTCGCTTGAAGTTGAGTATTGAAAACGGCGATAAAGATGCAGATGAAGGCTTGGGACAAGCTCTACTTCGTCGTCTTGCCACGGATGATGATGCGGCCGTTGCAACTGCAGCCGGGGAGATTGTAGCAAGTCAACTGAAACACATGGTTGACAGTAGCTCCAAGTCTAATGCATTTTCATCCCTTATTGATGATTTAGTTTCCCTTGCCAAGGAGGCGTTGGCTGCACTACTGCACTGGACGTTTATCGGTAATAAAAATGACTTGTGGTCCCCAATATCTTCATCTGATACTAAGAAGCAGAAGAAGGGCAAAACGAAATCAAAGCAGACGAATGTTGACTCGCCTCTCTTGTCGTGCATTAGTATCTGTGGATCTGTTGCAAAACTGATATTGGAAGAGGAATCCCTCGAGAGCATGGATATGGAGGATGACCACGATTCCATGACAAGCTTACTGTGTAAGATATTCGTGTCTCTGGGTGCTCACATTAACATTGGCAGTTATGGTACTGACGATGATTCATCGAAGGCTCTTCATGAGGCGGTATTTAATGAAGCTTCTAATACTCTATTACAAGTCTTCAACAACGATGATGGCAAACATACAACTGTCACTGACTTGGTTACAAAAGAATCTAAATGTCAGAAATTGTTAACTCGCTTCCTTGACTGCAGTCAACAAGAGAAGGAGCCAAGTCCGTTGCAATCACGCTTTGTATGGTTTGCCTTACAGTCCTACTCAGACATTCTACAACAGAAGACAGAGCCGTCATCTGTCATGCTTGAAATATCTTCCAATTTGGCTCTTTGTCAAATGCAGTCCTACACTGTTGAGTCCAAGAACAGTAGCTCATTTCAATGGGAGGTTGACTTTCTTTGTGATTTGTGCAAAAAGCGCTTGTCTTTACTTTCGAGTGGTGATAGAGATGGATTTGAAAAGGGTATCATGAAGCTTGCATCCACTTCCTCAACTCTGTCTTTTGATGAAATTGTCAAGCCTGCCATTGCACCTCAGTTCAGTCAAAAAGAGAACAAAGGGCATGGTTTGAGTGTTCTGTTAAACTCTTGTCTACAACCACATGCAACTAAGGATGGAACATTGCGTCTCCTTGCTAATGCATCAACTGGAGAAAAACGTATGAACTCCAAGGTTGCAAGAGAATGTATAGTCCCAACCTTGGCTTTGCTGTCTCATCCCGATCGCTCTATCCGTGAGAATATGATACGACTACTCGAACGCTTTCAGACAGTGAAGAAGGATGAAGTAATATCGGATATATGTGCTAAAGCAACGGACAAGAAGTCTCCTACCCGCTCTTCTCTATTAATGGATGGTGCTAACACCCTTTCTACTTTGTTGGGACAAGTCGTGATAACATCGGGATCATCGGCGGATGTTCAAACGTTCTTGATTGAAAGCTGCAAGTTATGTGCATTGACAGAAGATGGAAACTTCTCCAACGGTGGGTGCCAGGCGTCTGCTGTACTTCTCTCTGCATTAGAAAAGGCCGGAGAGAATGTCTTTCCTCTATCGAAACGGTGGGAGTTTGCTGGACATGATTTGTTCAAAGCTTTTCTTGAATGTAAGGTTATAATGCCATCGCTAAGTCGGCTTAGAGATTGTGTTCTGTCAATGCTCAAGGGAGTACTGGTGAATGAGGCTCAGGGTGACGGTGACGGAATGAGTCTCCAAATATCCGTTGGGCCTTCTCGTACTGGCAGGAGGACACGATCCTACTCCATTGGTGCTTCTAGTAGCTTCGCAACTCTGGATCCATACCCTACCGACATGCTACAAGCCATCCTTGATTCTCTTGAATCAAGTACATCTTCTCTCCAGCTTCCAAAGCATGTTATTCAGTTGGTTATTAGTCGAGAATCTTGGACAAATGGAGTGTTTCCCAAGCTGAATATCAAGTCAAGAGTTTCCGTTGCTACTGCACTACTGACTCTCCGAACACGAGATAATGATGAACATGCAGGACAGGCTCTTCTTGGACTTCCATTGAAATCTTCTGACTTTATGCATTTACTCAAGGAAGTTGATGCATCACGATCTGAAATTGATTTATCTTCACTGATATGCATTACTGATTGCATTTACGGACGACTAGACGTCCTTGGCAGTACTTCTGATATTACCAAGCTTTCAAGCAGGTTATTTGATCAGCTTCTATTGATATCATCAATTAAGAATGTTAATGGGGGTGACTCGGGAGGAAGAGATTATACACGAGTAGCTCTTTTGCAAACACTTCTTGCCATCCATTCACATTACAAGAGTGAACTATCTAATAAGCCTGGTAAGGATAATACTCCCAAGAGAAAACGTAGTCGTTCTCATTCTGATGTCGGGGTAAGTTCTAAAACCCTCTCGTCGCAAGCTGATCTCCTCGTTGGGCTTGTAGGTGGCAACACATCGGTCATCGACCCATTAGATTCAGGACGTGGTAGGGCTTTGTCACTATCTCTTCTTACATGTTTATGTGAAGAGTCGCCATCATCAGTTGTCTCCTCCCTACTTCCAGCCCTAATGGGTTTAGCCAGTGGAGATGAAGATAACCAGAATGTTGATATGAACGCATTGGGTGATGCACTCGTTGCTATTGTGCCTGCATATTGCGCACATGCATCGTCAGCAAATCTATCATTGTTCAGTCTTCTTGAAAGCTTCGTTGGCAAAGTAATAGTCTCTGATGAATCAAGATATATTTTGTTAGATCATTTGGTGGATGCATTAAAGATGCTTCCAACAAAGGAGAGTTCAAGTGATGCAATCGCTTCATTATCAGCTTGTGTAATGGCATTCCAAGCATTCAATATTGTTCAAGAGCCTAATAATGAAGATGATGATTCAGAAATGGAAGATGATGAGAATGACTCTATGTCAAGGCTAGACAATCGCGTACTTACCAACACATCAAGTGCAGTGAAGATTGCAGTATCACTCTTATTGCTTCAATATGCACAAAAGCTCATGTCGTATGTATGTGATATCTCGTCAATCTCTGAAGAAGATGAGCCTCCTTCAGGTGATGAAATGAAAGTCAACACGTCACAAATTGTAACGCTTGCCTTGAAAGGTTCTAATAACGGAGACGAGAGTGGTAGTGCACATTCTGTTGCGTATTCTGAATTGACTGTAACACAAAAACGATCAATCCTATACTTGGCAAACAATTTGCTTCAAAGTGTAAGAGATGTACTATCAACATCCATGGCTAGAAGAGTTATTCGAAAAAGTAAAGGTGATGATGCAGACTTATGTCTTCGCTTATGGAATGAGCTGATGTTGACACATACGAATGCATTGCGTGCTTATGCTAAACTAGCAAGTGGTTCGGCAATGAGTACAATGGAAAAGAAGTTTTGGGCTGCAGCTCCAATTGCAACTGGCGATTGTCTTGATAATCTTCAGAGCTTCTTACCTGTATCACATTTCTTGGCATCCGTGTCATCTGCTCTGACGGACGAAGATGTTGATACTTATATCAGTAAAAAGTCAATGAAGCTTCTCTCTGACCGTGTTGCAGAGTTGAATGCAGATTCACCAGAGGCATCACTATTTCTCGAGATGGTACCTGATCTTGTAGCACAGTTGAATGTTGATGCAATGGATACTGACAATGAAGAAACGCTGTCAAACATACGCCGTACAATTGTCATGCAACAAGGATCCCTCATTGCCATTGAGAGCTTTGCAAGGTATCTTTATCCGACCACAGAGAATGGGAAACTGGCAGCAAATGCAGCGTCTGTGTTTTTACCAGCTCTTGTCAGTGTCACAAAGCTACTGGATAGTGCCGCAAAGGCATGGATCAAGGCAAATAAGAACATTGATGATGAAAAAGTGCAATCATCAGGTGTGGCAGATGCTGAATGTCAATTACTAAGCTCATCTTCGTTGTGTTTGTCCACTCTCATCACAGCAATGAAAGCTCGTTGTTTGCCACAACTTCCATCGATCATTAAACCACTGGTCACATCTCTAACATCAGTGAATGCTCAGTTGGAAGGTTCAAATGATAATGAAACTAGTTCATCAAGTGGAGAGTTACTACAACTGTCAATCTTAAAGACGCTACACGCAATCGCCGATGCATTGCCTCAGTTTCTGTTACCCTACCTTCCACTGCTATTCTCTAACCATGCCTTGCCATCAGCATCATTAAGACGAGGGGCTCCTTCCGTACGGACTGCTGTCGTACAAGTTGAAACTGCTCTGTCAAGTAAGGTACAGATTCGTCAACTAATTCCAGCTCTCAGCCAAGCATTGTCAAAGACTTTGAAAACTGAGGGCAGTGAGAATTGGCAAGAAGCTTGCTCAATCATGAATGTGATGAATATTGCAGTAGAGTCTTCTCAGCGGTCGGGCCTTTCTCCTGTGATAGGGAAAATCGTTAATGGTGTCTTGTTGATGTACGGACCTGGAGATGAGGATGATCAGCCGGCTCCTCCCGCTTATCCTCCGCTACCGCCTCTACCTGAAGTGGAGCCTCAACAGAAGTCGGAGCAGAAGTATGAAATGTGAGATAGGGCGGAGTGAGAAAGAGGATATTACACAATACAAGGCATAGAAATAGTATGTGAGCAATCTCATATAAAGTTACTACCTAGGTATTATGTACAATTCTATTATTTACATTCTTCTTCTGTACACTGTCTTGTTGCTTGATGCCATTGGGTAGAGAGGATAGGGATGTGCCTTATACTTGCACTGTTTGAAAGCTGTGCTTCAAGTAAAGAGCGCTGAAATTGATATGATTCCGAAGAAGTTGTAGACTGCAATATCGTACTCGCTGATCTTTTATTTGATGTATAAGATGTGAACCCATTTGTAGTTGACACCACCGCTAGGAGAGCGGTTACTGCCGCTGTAAAGGAGACCATTATTGTTTGTGAAATAGCTGCGTTATTAATTATGAATATGTCCTAGCTGACTCATTAGCTAGGAGGACTCATGTCAAATAGAAAGTCAGCGCATTGCTCATCTCATCATAATCTTACTCATCGATCCATCATCATTAGTAACGCCCTACTAAACAACGGGATGACGCCCCGTACTGGACTACTGCTACTATCATTCTCACGTTTATCTTCTGCATTTATATCTCCATCATCATCGTCTATCGGTATCCTATCATCAATCTCTCAATCAACACGATCTGCCACAATATCATCAATTTCCCGTCGAGCGTTATCTTCTACTACAACTTTGACAATGTCCAAACAAAATAGTAACAGCAACGAATTAAATATTCATTGGTTTCGTCAGAATGACATTCGGTAAGCTTGTTTGTCGTTTAGTTTGACAATTCGTGCATATCTTGTGCATATTTATATATCTCACACTTTTTATTGTAAACGATCATACATACAGATTACATGATAATCCAGCTCTATGTCGTACAGTTGAACTGGCGACTGGTAAGAGTAGTAGTGCAAAGAAGCAACCAGTCGGTATGTCGTCATCTTCATCAACATCATCATCTGGTATCCTGCCTGTATTCATATTCGATACATCGAGATTCTATGGTTCAGAAACTAGATCTGAATTTGGTAGTCAAAAGTGTGGTCCACGACGTGCCAAGTTTGCATTAGAGGCTGTAGCTGATTTACGAAACTCTTTGCAAAAGAGAGGATCTGGATTGGTAGTCGCTGTAGGTAAACCGGAGATAGTTTTGGCAGAGATTGCAAAGAGTTCAAAGAAGATTAATATAGTATGTCAAGAAGAGGTATGTTCCGAAGAGTTGGCAGTTAACAAAGCTGTACGGTCAGAACTTGCCAAGTCAATGACGAAAGGTAACAAATTCAACTTTGAATCATCTGTATGGGGAAGTACATTATATGATCCCGATACACTTCCGTTTGATGGAGAAATAATGGGTATTCCTGATACCTTTACTCCATTCCGAAATAAGGTTGAGAAGAATTGTATGATTGGCAATCCATTAGATGTACCTTCTGATAGTGATTTACAGCTACCAAAGGATGTCAAGAACATTGTCAATGATTCAAAGTGCCATGCTTCATTGGATTATATGCCAACACTTGCAGACTTGTGCTACTCAAAGGAAGATATCGACTCGGTATCAACTGTTGATCCACGTTCTGCCATGCCTGACAACTATCAGGGTGGAGAAACAGCTGCATTAGCACGTGTTAAGGATTACATTTGGGATAAAGACTTGTTGAAGGTATACTTTGATACTCGGAATGGAATGATCGGTAGTGACTACAGTACTAAGTTCTCTCCATGGCTTGCTCATGGTAATGTTTCCCCACGATACATTGCCAGAGAATGTCGTCGATATGAGGAGGCTCGTGTTAAGAATAAGTCAACCTATTGGGTTGTATTTGAGTTACTTTGGAGAGATTATTGCCGCTTCTTTGCCAAGAAGTATGGCAACAAGATCTTCTACCTCGAGGGTATCCTTGGTAAGACTTCACATCCCAATAAACGACCATGGGGTATGGATCCAAAGCAAATTCAAGCTTGGAAGGATGGCATGACTGGATATCCTCTAGTCGATGCTAATATGAGAGAGCTTGCAGCGACTGGCTTCATGAGCAATAGAGGAAGGCAAAACGTATGCTCATTTCTAACTATTGATATGAATATGGATTGGAGATATGGCGGTGACTACTTCGAGGAGACACTACTTGATCATGACGTTCATTCAAATTGGGTGATGTGGGCTTCTGGAAAGTCCGCGTCAGTATTGTTTTATCATGAGTATCATTGAATTTAGCCTTTGTTCTTTGATTGCTTTATCTAGTCTTTGTTTGTCTATATTTGATTGCCTTTGCAAGCCACATGTACTAACAGTTGTTGCAATCACTTCTCTTTCATCTTCACAAACAATGAACCGCGCACGCGTCTTCAGGTGCCGGAATGACCGGTGGGAGATTGAATAGATTCAATGTTGTGAAGCAATCAAAAGATTATGATCAGTATGGAGAATATATTCGTCAGTGGTTACCTGAACTCAAAAATTGTCCAGACAAGTTTATTCATGAACCGTGGAAGATGTCGGAAGCATTGATGGAAGAGGTTGGATGTAAGATTGGACACGGTAGAGATTATCCCTCACCCATCACTGATCCTAATGTGCAGCCCAAGATTATGAATAATGGTAGAGGTGGCGGAGGAGGGCGTGGCAGAGGTCGCGGTGGTAAACAAGGTGGCAGAGGGGGCAAGAGAAATAATGATAGACGAGACAATTCTAATCGAGGCCGAGGGCAAAGGCAGGATATGAAGAGCGTCAAGAGCGGCTCATACAAGTTTGATTCAAAGTATGTCTAAACGACTAGCTATTGAATAGATAATATAAAGTCGACACTTTTGATCTACTTCATTACAATCTTATTCCTACAAGTTTCACGAGCACTCAGCAATCATATTTCTCTGACTTGATTTTTTGCTTCTTCTTTGGAGGTGATTTGGCTTCCATGACAGGCAACTCTTCCTCGCCCATTAATATCTTATGTAGGGTATATCGATCAATAGTAGGAATACCCTTTGAAGTCGCCTTCTCAAGACATTTTTCACCAGGAGATTCTCCAAAGACAACAATACTCGTCTTACCAGATATGCTTCCGGTTACTGCACCGCCAAACGATTCAATCATGAGCTTCAAGTTATCTCTCCCAACCTTCAAAGTACCTTCCCCACCGCCAAATTTTCGGGAAATAATCCTGTTGCAACAAATCTTGCATCCTTGAGTCTTCCCTTGATGGCTCCATCGACCCCAGGAGTTAGAAGCTTGAATTGTTGGCCACTCTTACTACCCTGACTACCGACATTTGCAGCACCTTCAAGAGGTAAAGTATTGACTGGTTTATATGTGTGCCCTGGTTCTCTATTCCATGCTGGGCAGGTCAAAAATGGCCTTCTCGTTGCTTGGTTGTATCGCACGACACACATTGTTCCACACTTGCTGCATTTTTCTGTACCATTATAATGCTGCTTAATTACATTCTTCTTTTGCAACTCAAGCTTATATGCTTTGTCAAATTCAGCAATTGTATCCATCCATGTCTTGCCAATGTAAGGCTTACCTGTACTGACAGCCTGATAGAAATCTGCTACTTTCTTACTTGTCTTAACCTCGCTAGATTTGAAGTTACGAACAGTCATTGATTCAAGGCACTTTCCTCGGCTACACGCTACGTACGCTTGACCCGTAGCAAAGCAATCTAACAGGTTAACATGCAAATATTCGATTGTTAATCCCTGAGACTTGTGGATAGAGATTGCCCATGCCAAAGTTAGAGGTAGTTGCCATCGAGTAGCTTTCCCAACATCTTTGAATTCTTTTGCAAAAGGTTGAGGTCGAATGATACGTCGTTGCCCGTTTGCAAAGTGAACATATGGCAATTCATCTACAGTTCCTGATTCTACAATCTTCGTCATGTGTTCTAACTCTCGTTTAAGAATAGTAGGCCCCATATTGGATACATGATCTTTTATTTCCTCCACTAAATCTTCATCGATGCCTGAGAAGTCAAACGAAGATGCCCTTTCCTTCTTTTCGGCAATACTTTTCTGTGCAATACTATCCTGAGATAACTTGCTAGGAGTAATGAGAGCGTGACCTTCATCGGCATCTCTTCCATCAATGGCAAGCGGCTCTGACTCATCCTTGTCACCACTTGATGATTCATCACTAGCAGATTCTTGTTTCTTCTTTCTCTCGGCAATCTCTTCTTTGATCAGATGATAATATCCTTTAGATGGAAAGATGCCCTTTAAGACGCCTCGGCTTCCGTTGGCTAACTTCGCACGGAAGTCTAGATTCCATAAAAGCATCACTTGTGCATCTATCTTGAGCTCAATCATATTGGCAACGCGACAATCTCGGTCAAAGAAGTGCTCTTGTGCATACTCATGAAATTCCTGTAATGCTTGTTCGATTTGCCAAGGAAGGGTACCTTCTTTCTTCATTTGATTTACACTACTACTCAACGGAGGAAGATTATTGATGTTCAATATTTTGGTAATATATTCGTCATCTAGTTCAACCTCGTCGAAAGAGACGAAATCATCAGATTTTCCGGGAAGTTTGTCCAACTCATCTTTATTCTTCCTCTTTACAATATAATTCTTTGAATGCAATTCGGTTGCTATAAGTCCATCATCTCTTGGAGGCAAAGGAGCCTGAAGGGCAGCCACTGTACTCGCATGGTTAGATAAATCTTTACCCTCACGCATATCATTCAGTAACTCAAATAAACTTGAATCTTCTTGTCTATGTACCTTAGCTAGCTCCACAGTTTGAAATGAAGCATGATACCATGCATTGGATTCAAAGGCATAAGAACCTTGCCTACCAATTTTGAGATCATACTCCGACTCACCCGTTGTCTTGCCATTATTATCCATCTTCTCATCAACACCATTAGCTATTGGTGACAGTTGATAAAAGTCACCGACGACAATTACTTGCATTCCACCAAATGGAGGTACATCCCCAAGTCCATTCTCTGAGTATGTGTCCCATCTCATTCGAAGCACAGTCTCATTTATAATATTATCATCACCAATTGTAATACTTTTTAAGCGATCTTTCACATTATCATAACAGCGAATGATGGTGATCATACATTCTAACACATCAAATAAGTGACCATCCAGCATTGAAATCTCGTCAATAAGGAGAGCGTCCGTATTCCTAATCTTTTCTCGGGTCTCTTCTGAAAACATATTATTGAAGTCTGAATAATATTCTCCAAGTCGAAACCTTCCCCAATGATGTATAGTCATCCCTCCCACATTAATGGCCGCAATACCGGTCGGAGCCGTTACATGTATAACCTTATTGGCCTTTTTAAAACTCTTCACAATCCTCTCTGTTGCCCATGACTTTCCGGTTCTTCAGTATCATTAAGTAAAAGTTATGGGTATCGAGAATAATGAGTGTTGTGCACCACAAAAAGATATGAATAAATATATAATATACATACATGAGTATGCACTAAAACTTACCCTGCCTTGCCCGTCAAGAATAGATTCTTACCATCATTTGCCAGCTGAATTGCCTTAAGTTGCAACTGGATACAGAAGATGGTAGATTGATCCAGTGGTTCAATACTGTTAATTTACTCTCATAACAGCACAAAATCTCAAATCACATTGATACAGTTTGAACTGATTAAACTTACCTCATCTCCAATATCAAGGGTTTCACATACATTATCATCCTCTTCGAGTATCTCACCCTCTCTGCTAAATACTGGTGCTTGCAATAAACATTCTCTTAAAGATGGCACATTATGATGAGTGCTTGTACTATTACTTTTCCAAGGGGTCACCGCCGGTGTCGATGGCATTTCAATACTACCCCAATCAATATCATCATTAAATTCATCATCCTCCGTCATGATTAATGAAGAATATTACTATTATTCGGTATGAGTAAGAAGGTGCACCTTAAAAAATGAAAGAGTTTCTTTCAAAGTCTCTTAGTAATAAAGCTTTTTTTTGTTGGATGAATATTGATACTACCGCTCCAAACCAACATAAATCGTCGAAAGAGCATCAACAACTGATATACCGTTAGATCCTCAGTCGGTATTAGCTCAATTATACAATTAATACTACCAATCATGGACCTCCTTAATTATTAGGATACCGACCAAGGTATCCTTGTTATTTGTTATCCTCTCTATTCCGAGGAGTAGCGGGACAGACACTTCACCAACTACCTAGCCCTTCGATCAGAATCGACACACCTTCATCCTCCTCCACTTTGGCATTGAGCAGTATGTTATGCAATGGGCTTTTAAGTTATATAACTAACTGCTAACAGGATATAGGACTCCTTCTTCAACTAGCTGTTCGAGGAATGAAATACCTTCAGATGAAAGTTGTCTAGTCGAATCGTTGTCATCCAACCCGAGCAACAGTGCTCGATCAAGCCTTCTATTGTTTGAAACAACCTTATATAGATGTTTTATGCAGCTTTGTTCTGTTTCATCATTTGAATTAGCTTTGCTTTGGTGCATTTCTCCATTAACAAAGAATCGATATGATCCCGATGATACGAATGAAAAGGCAAATGCAATACCTTCAGCTTGATACAAGACACACTTTCCTTCTAATACATTCTGTATAATCGACTCTGCATTCGCTTCTGATTCGTCTGCCCAATCTGATAATGGTATTGGATAATTGTTCTTCAATCGTTTTTGCTCGGTTGCATATCGACCAATGAATTCATCCCAGTATTCATCGTCATCTAACAATGATGTCAATGAATCTAATACAAGTTGCTTTGTTCTTTCTTTTGCATCTGATGTAATTTCTCCAGGCGAAGCTATTGTCCCTTGTAGTATATCTTCATCTGTATATCTAGCAACAGCAGAGTCATCAATCGATGATGACAATCTCTCGGCGAGTTTACTAACCAAATCAGATACCGACGGAGCTCGACATCCTACACTTAGAGTCATTGAATCATTTGACAAGGCTGTACCGCAATGAGCTACTCGTGGTGGAAGATATAACACATCTCCTGGATTTACTATCCATTCCTCAACTTCGTTTTGATCCACATCTTGTCTCCAATCATCCAACACTCGAACATCGAGACCATCAATCATTCTATTGCATTCCTCTATAGCATTAACTTTTCTTCGTCCTACTTGCCATGTTCTACTACCACTCATTTGTATTAAGAAGACATCATAGTTGTCTACGTGTGGTCCAATACCGCCGCCATACTCGGCGAGACTAATCTGTCCATCATCCATTCTCCAATTCGGTATAAAGTGAAATGTGTCATATATCCAATCAGCTAGATGCGGATAGAATCGATCAATATCATTCACAACAAGTGTTTCTTTCCTCTTGTTTGTATCATTTTCACTTGATGGTGATGGTTTTGTTAGCCAGCTATCTACATCCTCATCGTTTAATGGTCCCCATTGCAACTCGAATGATGCATTATCGCCAGATATGTGAGATATTATTCTTGATTCTGATTCATCATCTGATGCTATTTCAACTACGTCTTCCCATGATGGCCATGCTGTATCATCATTATCATCATCTTCTTCTTCAGCAGTATCTTCAGACATCATCAGTTGAGTAGGATCAAATGCACCTCTCATTAGAAAAGGTCTCTCACCCCAGCAATTTGATGATGCAAATATCTGTGCATTGAATTGACCGCCACTTTCATCAACATATGTTTCCTCGGTACATTGTTTATCATTCTCTGAAGTTGATGCGATACTACAGATGATGTGATGTTGTTGATGATTGCAATGATAATATGATCTACTAGAGAATGCATACGCCAAAAAAGTAGTGGTAGCATACAATGATACGATGAAGATAGTAATTGCAATCATCACGAGCCACCCAACCAACTAAAGCGCACTAATAGATTGCAATGCAGACACTATAAGCAATCAAGCAACACAACCAAGGCAAATTGCAGTGGCCCCGTGACTCTGTCTCGGAACCACACTAATAAAGGGTGTCAATACAATCTGTAATCTGAGCCGGCGTGCAACTTGTATCAACCAACCAACAACATTCTTACGGTAATGTAAAATACTATACATCCACAATATCCAACTGTGTGTTATGATAGGTATTGTTGATTAGTAAGTTGGATTGGCCGGTATCCTTTATTCTGAGCAAAAGTGTGAACTATTGCACATGAGACGGTCAAGGCTCAGTACCCATTTCCGGTATCCTAAGAATCAAAAATGGCCAAGTTATACATTAAATATAGGTCGCAAAAATGAAAAAATAGAAAAAGTGGCCGATTAGAACCACACAGCACTGAGTACTGTGTGGTTCTAATCGGCCACTTTTTTGAGTTTTTATTTTCCGGAAGCTATATTTAATGTATAAGTTAAGCCACTTTACGGGACCCAGGAGGGACTCATTGATCAGCTGATGTGTGATTGAGTGAGTAGGGACGAGATGAATGATATAAATAGTACAACACAGCGTCGGACGGCGGCGACATCATCCTCAGCACCTTCTTCAGGTGCTTCATTACCCCGCTCACCAGCATCAGGCAATAATAATTCCTCTCAAACAACCACATCAACAGTAATGTTACCCCTCCGAATTATATCCAAACTACCAACAATTGCAACAATATTGCTCCGTGTACTATTATGGCCACTCTTCAAATTAATGAATATGATATTTCCAATTAAAGAATATGATGGTATTAACAATACAACTGGTAATGACCGTGCCGCACGGTCATTCGTTGCAATGTTTCAAAAAAACATCTCGTCAGTTAGACCAGCTCAGTTAACTGATAATAATAATCAAGAAGTAGTTGAACAGTATGTAGAACCAGCATGTCCATTCAGTCCACGGGGATATAATTCAACATTGGGAGATATTACAAGTCGACCGACTAATACACGGCCACTACTACTCTTATATCTCCATTCTCCATTAAATCCAAATGGTACCAAATTTATTCAGAAATACTTATGTCATTCACAATTATTACAATTATTAAATGCTAATAATATGGAAAGTTCTGCAAATAATACTGGTAGTGTGTTATGTTTTGGTGCAAGTGTACATACCGCCGATGGGGAGAAGATTCGCAATATGATGGGTGTTTGTGAATTCCCGTTCGTTGCCTTGCTCAATGTCAAAGGCAATAACAACAACAATAATAACAATGGCCCTGCAATGGAATTATTATTGCGCATGGAGGGTCCACAATTATTAACATTACCTCCATCACAAATCACAACTTATTTAAATACAACTATATCAAGACATGCCGAGTTATTGGCAGTAGAGGAAGCGCGCAGATTGCAACGTGAGGAAGATGCATTATTGCGTGAGGAACAGAATAGAGAATTCCAAGAAACATTATTGGCTGATCAGATGAGAGAAATTGAAAGACAGGAAGCACAGGATCGTGAACGACGAGAACAGGAAGAGAAGGAGGAAGCTGAACGATTAAAAGTAGCACAAGAGGAAAGTCGTTTGGAGGATGCCAAGTCCATTATAGAGAAAGCGGGCGAACCCGATGCGGGTATGAAGCAGGGTGTAGCAAGGTTACGATTTACTCTACCAAATGGAAAGAAGATTGATAGACGATTTCATACAACTGATACGATTGAAACTCTCCGAGCATTTCTATTTGTACACTTTCATGAGTCTGGCATTGATATAAAGAATGTTGGTTTATCAACAAACTTTCCTAGAAAGACATTTAAGGAAGAGGATAATTCATTAACGTTGGATGAGGCGGGATTAGCTCCACAGGCTGTAGTAATGGTACAAGATTTGGATGCCTAAGTTATATTGGGGTGGTATCTTATTAGTACTTGATGGTATCCTATTCAGCTATTGATAACTCTCTGTATAGAATCAAACTAATGATATATTGCTATTTTTAATCATAAAGGCATCATCAACAACTTGAATCAATCTTTTCTAATCTACTTTCTAACTCCTTCAAACTCTTTTCCATAGTTTTGCGCTTCATTGTAATTTGTTCTCCTTTCATATTTTGCTCAGTATAGAATCGTTTTTGTATAATGTTGGTCACTGTATTACGGCATGTCCGTGCAGAGCCACTTACCGATAAAGTCGATGCAACTACTTTAAGTATATCCCCACCTTGTTTAATTTGTGTAGTAAGAACAATAGCAGATCGAACTCGTGTACATGTATCACGAGAAGTTTTTACAATTGCAACTTGTAGTTTAGGATCATATAAACGCACTTGTATATCTGTAGTACAAGCACCAACAAGTCCAAAGTTTTGTGTAAGCGTATCTTGCAGAGATCTGTATATATCAGTAGCATTAAGTTGTGTTATTGATGATGCACTGATACTACTATTTGATGTTTGTTGTTTAAATTTTCTTTTCTTGCTCTTTTGTACCGAGGTATCTTCAGAACATGCCGATATAATATCACCCTCAAATTCAAATTGGACAAGTAACCATCTACTCTTTTGACGTACCATGAATCCGTGAGATTGAGAAGAGGTGGGGGTAAGGAAATAAATTATAAAGGTGAAGTAACTTTGGTGTAGGAACAAAATTTGGCGATCATAAGGTCTCTCCGTGTTGTTTGTACTCTGCTCTCTCCTACTCAACTAGCCGTCTGACCATACTTGACTCTATTATTAGTGGTAGAGGTAGTAGATAGAAATCAGAATAGTATCTTCAGAACATACAAGCAACATCAATAAGATGAAATAAGAAGTTAATAAGCATATTGTGAGGTAACTTGCTTCTTATATATTTTAAGAGTTGTATCATTCCCAGGTTCTGTCTGTAGTATCATCATATCTTCATACATTGTTAGTCCATGAAGCCAAGCATCTTCTTTGATGCTTCCATTCCAAGGAAGCAAGCTGCATTTGCTGGAAATGCACGAATAAGTGCTGGTCGGATACCTTTGAATAATGCTGCATATCCTTCCTCTTTTATCAATGATTTGTATACATCAACTAGTCCGTTGTACTTGCCCTCTGGAGCTGTCTGATACCTACTCTTGATAACGTCAAATGGTATGCCTACAGTCCAACATGCCATACCTGCAAGACCTCCGGCAGTAAGCACAGCTGGTACCGACAACTGTCCCTTATTAGGATCAATACCCTGAAGTCTCATGAGTTCCTTCTTTGCAAATTCATACATTCCAAAGTATGCGATAGTTCCTGGGATATCACGTGCCAATGTCGCTCCCGTTCCCTTGTAAACTGATGCCAATCCACCTTCTTTGAACAATTGTTTGGCACAATCTGTCATTCCTGAGTATCTAGCTTTCCCTCCCTTTTCGACATCATTTGCTTGTACTTGGAGTAAACATTTAATACGTTCACTAGGAGCCATGATGCCCGTGGTAGGAATTGCTGATATAGCACCAGCCATACAAACTTCCTTCATACTTAATGTATATGGTTGTAACTTCTCATCGTTTGTCATCCCCCACTGTCCATATGACTTGACCATTCGTTGTCCAACATCATAACTCCAGAAACTAACAGCAAACATTGGTGATACAGCTGTTAATGGGGCTGCCACACCACGATATAATCCCCTCACTCCCTCCGTCTTTAGTGTATTGGATAACATACCAAATACTGAACTATTGGCAAGGGCTGTGCCTCCAGTTTGCATTCGTACTTTAACAAGATCGAGTGGATGCCCGACGAGGACACAACATGCTCCCCCTACGCCACCAGATATAAATGATTTGAGAGCTGATTCTGATTTTAGCACTTCTTCCTCCTTCATCTTTTCTTCAACAATCTTTGGTGATGCTGGTTTGGTAAGCTTTGTTTCAATTGTAGTTGTCGTCATAGTTGTTGTTTGATTGATATCAGTTTGGGAGGTCGTCGACATGATGGATGATAGTTATATTATTGCAAGATATTTATGTATGCGATATGGGCTGATAGTAGGATGATCTGATAGTCTATCTATTAAAGATAATGAGCATAACAATCAATGATTGTCAAGGCCGATCAATGACGACGGGCCAATCTATTTTTTGGGCTCGATGTTTTTTCTCAAAGATACTTGAGTTTCTTTCCCATGTCTCACAAATCGTTATGCTAACATGCATCCGGGGAATAGTAGTTGACAATGCACCGAGTCGCAATAAAGTAATGGTATATATTAGATATAGTAGTAAGAGAGATCAGTGGCTTAGCAATGATGTTGCATGCGTTTAGGTAAAAGGATACCGGCGGGCGGGTTTATCATCGAGCATTTGTGATGAACCTATCTTATCTCCATCCACCCTCTCATTGTACAATGACTATACTAATCAAGTGCATAACACAAAAGCTAACAACGCAGGTTTCAAATGATCTAGAGTAAGCAGTTCACTATAAAGATATTCAAAGGATACCAAGTTTGACAATAGAAGATACTTCAGATCAGAATGTATTGCAGTGTCACGTTTGAATCTGTAATATACACTGTCTTAAAGCCTTTCATACAAGATATAACTAAGTGTTGGAGCCCCCTTGACTAATGGGTCGACAGCTAACCAGCCGGTTTTCGGTGGAAAATTCGCGGTAACGCTACATGGTGCTATCCAACAAACTTTTTCGTCTGTACTAACTCGGCTTGGAGATCCAAACTGTTCTCCCTGAAATGGGTAATGCGGATCGCTAATTGCAATAGAAAAGTACGACGATGAGAATGCATATGATATAAACAAGTAGATGATGAACAATAACAGACATACCTTGTTCGAATTATTGCCCAATCTCTGTATTTTTTTCTATATATCTTGGTGATCACCAAGTGATAATTCTGCATCCCGAGAGTAACAGTCTTTGTAGACTTGTACACATAACACTCTGGAGAGACCAAACTACCACTATGGGAAACCTTTTCAAAACTACATTCGACACCTGTTATTTCGACATGTTTCAGGCAGCGATGTAAAATAAGTTCCTCTGATCTTTCTGTGCTTGCTGTGACAAAAGCCTTTGCAAAATCTGGATTGTCTATATCAAGTGTTCGACAGAGTACATTACCACCACCCTTCCATCCTATACGTACTGACTGATCAAATGGAAATGCAACATCAACACCTCTAACCTTTACTAATACATTCTCTGAACCGAGTTTCTCTTTATATTCAGGAGATAATGCATGCCGTAGTACTGTTGCCAATGTTGTCATTTGAGACTCTTTAAACATTGTGCGACCGTAGGGATAATCCTCTGAATGCATCTTTTTCCATATATATCGTACCCCTTCTTTGAGGCAATGTAAATTGGCATCTTTGGCAACTACTAATGCCCCAATAAGAAAGTTTACATCAATCGATAGAGTTGCCTCACTATCCTCTAAAGATAGAAAATACTCCTTTAATATATCATCACAAAGATTTGCTCCCTCAGTAAAGCCATACTTCTCATAATATACTGCAATTGCAACCGCATCATTAGTATTCATCTTTCGAACAGCAAGAGGGCTATCTAAAAATAACATCATCTTATCCCAAACATTTGGTTGTATGTCTGGAAAAGTGATTGTTTTTGTTAGAGATTCATTCATTGGTGTTGATAGCACAGTATCAATGTATTTACTTTTGGAGGCGAGTGTTTGTGAGTAGTACCATTTTGTTACAGTGTCATCACCCGCGCCAACAACAACTTTTAGATCCGGCTCAGCAGTACTAGATCTCAGTCTCTTCCTCCCTCTTTCTATATTATTGTCCTCTTCAGCCATTGTATGGTAGTTTGTGTATGTGGTGCTTGTATCAACTCTATAACTTTCTAGTAGATCCAACCAAAGAAATTTTATGTTTGTAAATTGATATATATTATATACTAAACAATTCGCCGCCCGATACTGCCGCAGCTACAATCCCTCAGCAATATTATGCCACTACCGACCTTACATATTTTGGCGATTTACTGTCCCGTATGAATAAATCTTCAAACGGCCCCCACTATCAAACTCTTTTGAAATCCAGCGGCTTCTTCTCCTCCTCATAAATTATTAACAGCGACTGAAGACGTGTTTGCAACTATTCATATATTGCAACAACAAACATAGACTATTATCATCAACTCTCATAATATTTACAAAAAGCACAAGTTTACAACTATTAAAACAAAGGTATACAACACAAATCAACTTACTAAACAAACAAAATACTAAACAAACAATGTTTTTTGGAGGTATGGGAGGAATGGGAGGTCCTCCTAAAGATGTAGATACTACCAAACTATATGAAACTTTGGGTGTAGAGAAGAATGCAACAAAAAAGGAGATTAGAAAGGCGTATATGAAATTATCAAGAGAGCATCACCCCGATAAAGGCGGAGACGAACACAAATTCAAAGAGATATCAGCCGCCAATGAAATTTTATCAGATGATGAGAAGCGCGCCCAGTATGATAAATATGGATTAGAAGGCGTGTCTGGAGACGACGTCGGAAGTGCTGGAGGGGAGGATCTATTTAGTATGTTCTTTGGAGGGGGACGATCACGACGATCGGGTCCTAGAAAGGCTCCCTCTATTAACCATCCATTGAAAGTATCATTAGAAGATTTATACAATGGTAAAACTGTAAAGCTCGCAGTAAATCGAAAAGTCATAAAGGGTACGCCTACTGATTGTACTGCATGTAAAGGTCAAGGAAGTAAAATGGAAATTAGACAAGTTGGCCCAGGAATGGTTACGCAGATGCAAAAGCAGTGTGATGAATGCAATGGTCTAGGTCAAAAGTGTACTTTCAAATCCGAGCGCAAGGTACTTGAAGTACATGTTGAAAAAGGCATGGCGAA
>Ga0075439_12738_pt1 | contig 24620 bp, 22 predicted proteins | sample MintriSingleCell_FD_74264 | JGI IMG/M metagenome (GOLD analysis project Ga0075439, IMG submission 74264) | Marine eukaryotic communities from Monterey Bay, USA to study complex ecological interactions - Minidiscus trioculatus JGI Plate_4_G5... | ecosystem: Environmental > Aquatic > Marine >... | reverse complement strand
TTCGATAATATGTATTCCTACCAACTTTGACATGATTTGATAATGTGGTATCTTGCTGTGAGCCTGATACATGTGCTGACAATCGACTGTTGTCGATATCACTGTATTGTTGCAATGAAGGTATACTAAAGATATTATTATTGGTACCATCTCTTTGTTGTTGTCCTCCTACTCTTTGATTAGTTGCAAAAGATATCAATGACGAACTAAAAGATATCGGAGGTGTGAAAGCCATCACAACTTCACCTCCAAGGATACCACGGAGAATGAAGTTTATTAATGATATGATGAACCAAGAGGGTATCATATTAGGAGTATTAAACATCTTCTTCATCTATTGCAATGCAGCAGTGTCATAGTAGTTAGTTGGCTATCGTAGCTTACTTTGCAATTTTGCAAAGTCAATACACGGGTGCTCTACGGACACAAGGATACCCCGCAACAGGCCCCACATTAAAATTGAATAAGAATCGATGATGATTTAACTGTTACTACGCCAAGAATATTGACGATAACAAACCATAAACAATACAACAATGGCAGCCCAATTCCACCCTCTCTCACCACAGACCGATTACAGTATCGCGTCAACATCCGATAATGATAACGGCATGGATGAAATATCACTTGCCTCCTCACATATAACTTCCACAACTGCAAAGAGTAAACTAATCTCATCAGGTGCATCTGTATCATCCAAGTTTAGTAGAGCATCACGCAAAATATCGAATAATAATATCGACAATTCAGATTTAGGCGTGCCGCTTACTACATCGACATCGTTAGATGCTGCTGATGACAATACTAATGTTAACTACACAGATAATGAAACAACTGGAAGTTATATCGGAGCACAAACACCAAACACCCAACTAAAAAAATCATACATATCCGAGGATGATCCATTCTACATATTCCGTACCGATCTTGAACAAAAACTAACATTAACATCATCAACACTTACAACCTACCTTCAATTAGTCCAAACTACCGATACATCCATAAATCCTGAACTAAAAGAATATAAAAAACAATTAAAACGATATATCAAACAATGTGAATCAACTATAAATGATTTAACAACTACCATTAAAGTGGTAACCAATAACCGATCTAAATTTAGTCATATTAGTGATAAGGAATTGAATGATCGTCAACAGTTTGTAAATAAGAGTAGTGATACAATTGTTAAGATTAAGTTAGATATGATGAGTGAGGGTGTTAAAGAGAAGATTAGGAATGATGAGTTGGCATTGCGTGAACGGAGAAAAGTTGGTAGTGGTGGTAAAGGGAGTGATAATGTAGCAACGGCAATAGCAACACCGGTGGGTTTGCCGGTTGGTCGAAATGGATATTCCAAGGCACAAGATTTAGAAGAGGGTAGTTCGGAAAGAGCAGAGACGTTGTTAATGATGAAACAGCAGGATGATACTTTGACTGATTTGGATATGGCTGTTACGAGAGTTGGCTATATGGTAAGTTTAGTTTGTGCTGTTTTGTTGATGGGGTGTGAAGGAGTGTGGGTTGAGGTGTTATATTTGTGCACATGATGTGCACTTTTCCCCCGGCGGCACCATCCGCCGTCTTCTTATCAGCCGTTGTTCTCTTCTTTTATATTTCTCATGCCCACCCTCTCATACTTAAAACAATACCAACATATAATCACATAGGCTGAAACAATACACGAAGAAATAGATACACAAAATAGAATGTTACAAAATCTCGAAGAAGATTTGTCTGACGCAGAAGAACAATTGGGTGTAGTCATGGGTAAACTTGGCAAGTTATTGAAGACGAAGAATAAATGTCAATTGGGATTGATATTGATATTAAGTTTGATTGTTTTAGTGCTATTCTTTTTGGTGTTGTATACGTGAATAGTGGGTGTGTTGGGGTTGATATTTGGTTGTTATGGTGTGACGTGTGGCTCGTGGATGCGGAGGCGAGTAATTCTCTCAGCGTATGGTATATGAACGAGACAGAGTTACGGACTACACCTAGAAGTCCATGAGCTAGGGAGAGATGCGATTGAAGGGTTGCAGTGGGACGAATCCCATGATGTAGGGACATGTATCTCTTGGACATGTCCATATCAATCAGTCCAAAAATCGAGGAGGAGAAGGAGATTGGAACTTTTCCAACCACTCCGATATACATATACAGCCAAACAACCGATCAATTCAAACTAACCACATGTATACAGCTAACCAATCAAACACCATGGCACGTACTACCGGCCCATCTCTATTAAACAAACGTATAGCCAAAATTTTTGACAAACAATTATACTTCGGCACAATAACAAAATACAATACCCAACAAAAGTTCTGGTGTATTAATTATGATGACGGAGATTATGAGGAAATGGAATTTAAGGATTTAAATGTTTGTTTGAAACTGTATGATGACAATATTGCCAAGGATACCAATAAGGTAGAGGAGGTGGTTTATGATAATAATAAGGAGGAAGTTGCCATGTCTACTCAAGTACAAGAAAAACCAATAGATCGGAGAGATTCTACTTCCATGATGAAAGAGGGGGGAGATATACGAGCACCTTGGCTCATGCCGCCATCCAAGGTTGTCTCTAATGTGGAAGACGACAAAGGCGATGGGTCAAACCAATGCCCAAAACCTTCCATCTTGGGTTCAACTTCCTCAAACCAAGGGGAAGACACAAGAGCACCATGGCTCAAATCTAAACCAAGTAAGAGTAAGAGGGCAATGGGAAATCAGAAGTTAATATCACGTGCTGCTGCCAAGAAGGATATCAAGCCAAAGGAGAGAAAAGAAGGACCAAAGGATGCTGCGACACTATTGAATGAATTAGTTGATTACATTGATCAGGAAAACATTACAGACTTGGAAAGTGGTATTGTTTGCGTCGAATTAGATTTTATTGTCTATAATGTGTTATGTGCAGAACTGAAAAGGGTTGCCATCAGTCCCAACATATTAACTTTATTGCCTTTTCTAGAATACTGGTCGCAATACAAATGTCAGGCATTGTTCAATCGTCACTCTGTGGCAGCACACGTTATTCACCGCTTGTTCAATATTGGACTTAGCTTCGTGAAAGATGATGAATGTGATTTGAGAGTTGTAACACATGCATTCTTCTTGTTACAGTGTCAAGTAAGTATCAGTTTTGCTTTTTTGTATCAATTGTTTCCTATTGTGCTCACAAATCTTTTCCGTTATAGGATAAGCACACACCCTTTGGCTCAATTGGGAGTGGCTATTCCCAATGTCGTAATGGAGTTGATTTTCAAGAGTTTGTTGCTTGGTACCCCATTCTTGGTGCATGGTTTGGCCAAAACCACACCGTAGAATCTGTAGTATCAACCGTTAAACCTGTAATAAGTGCACCAAAAATAGTAGAGAGGCATGGAATTGGTCAAAGGGCCTTGTATCTCCATTAGTTTCGTTAAGTCAGACATCACAGGCCCTGCTGCATCAGTTAAACAGTATTCTGTCACGAATTCTATGCTTCTCAAGTGGCTGTGTAGAGCATACGCCAGAGATAGCAACGTGCCACTAAAGTCTATGCGGCTTACTTGTGAAGGGAGAAGTCTATTTCTTAGTGAGGGGAAGAAGACGGTGGGAGAGCTTGGAATGAAGCACCTTTCCGTCATCAATGTCTCCATTCTTACCCAATCAGCAGCTGACACTGCCATTAATAAAGCCGTTGTCATCAAACAAGCCCAACAAGTCTAAGTCATCTAAGACAAAGAAGAAGGGAGGCAAGGGCAAGAAGAACGGCAAGAAGAAGAAGAAGCCTGCGTCAAGCAACTGCTACTCGTTAATGAGTGAAGAAGAGATGTTCAAGCAGCTACACTCAAAAGCACTATCCAAGGTGTTTGAGGAGGCTGAATCTGCTTTCAGGTCAATTAGACAGCGGCTTAATGCTATGAACCTAGAGTGTATGAAGCCAAAGACAAAGAAGGCAGCTACTAAGCTAGTGCCCCCCATCCCTCAATCAATTGATAATCCATCCACAGCTGGAGAAGGAGGGAAGGCTGGTAAATCTCATGTATTCGTCCAAGTCGGAGAGGAATCAAACTTATACAAGACCTCAAAGCCCCTTTCCAATCGTAGTAACCAGTGTAGCTCCTCCCGTTCAACAGCTACAAACAAAGCCATTGTTATTGATTTACACGGCCTCACTAAAACAGAAGCACTTGCCAAGCTGGATAAAGCATTGCCTGTTTGGGTTAATATGGCCATGAAAGGTGGTTATCCGTTTCTAGTTTTGGTAAAGATTGTTCATGGAGGTGGAAATCAAGTCTTAGAGGAAGTTGTGGCAAGTTGGATTCGTCAGAACAGACAGGTCGCTAATGCCCCTAAAAGCATGTGTATGTAATATGTTTATGTTAATATTTGTTTGAGGCTAAAATGTACAGAGTGATAACTAGTGCCCTCTCATGTGAAGTGTATCCACAATATCTAGTACACAACAAACAGACCTAATGACTAAGTTTGTTCTAATTATGTTCACTAAAATTATGTACATCCTTCACCCCTACCTGAAGATTCTTTTCTTCCAGCTATCCCACATGTTGGGTCCCAACTTTCATCTAGTCATCACCTTGTCGATATTCATAAATGATTTCGCTTGGACTTCTCGGACTCTTGGGAGACATCATCATGGCTGCCGGACTCCGTCTGGTGGGAGGAGTCTGTGGCAATGAACGATGATGTGAAGAGTGGCTTCCACTTCTTCCTCTAGAATATAATCCAACACTACCAGTGGGGGGGCTACCCATTAGTGTCGATGTTGGTGTTGATGCCTCCCCATAAGATCCCACACTTACACTCCGCTCCGATCCCCAACTCATACTACGAGCTCTAAATCGATCCCCTCGTTCACCCGCTGGTCTATCCACGGTATAGTAATCACTCTCTTCTAAATGAAGATTAATCTTTTCAATAATAAACTTTCCCTCTTTATACTTTTGACTAGTCTCATATGCCTTATCATATGTCCATCCAACGAGTAACTTGCATCGTTTACAGAATATATCGGAGACGGAATGTAATCCGGTGATGAGCATTCTATCCTCGGGTGTACCTTTTGTTATGTTGACACATTGATCAAATAAATAAGCTCTTCCTAAATACGTTGTGTTTGTGGTGAGTGAAAGGGAGGAGATAAGTATGAGAGAGATTTGCAAATGCATAATGCAAAAGTGCTCATATCTTGTGTCACAAACGATAAAGTGATGTTCTATCCAATCCCTCTCTCATCAAGTAATCCCATCCATGCAGCTGCTATACACTCTGATAATCCCTTTGACATACCATCCACACTGACACTACTTACCATGTCTACCATGAAAACTCTTGGATATAATATCATCATGACTAGTTAAATGAGTCCGACAATTACCACAAGTATATACCTGCGGCCCATCCAAGTACACCAGTGCATCGTTTTCTTGCAATGCCTTCTTGGATAAGGCACGATTGTGCATATCTTGTGCTAGTTGTTGTTTCCTACGGATACTATTATTGATGTTGTTTCTCTGTCTAGATGCATGTGACATGTTGCTTGATGCTTCTGATGTTGTATGGTTCATACTACTACCACTTTTCGATGAGAGTGTACTACTGTTTGTAATGGTATGATCTGATAAGGTAGTTGAGAATAGTGGTAGGTTTGGTATAGGAGATGATGTCTGATGATGATGTTGAAGATTCTGTAATCGTGAACTGTCATCATTATCTACATGCATACTGTCTGCATTGCTCTGCAAAGAGGTGACTCTTTGATGAGATTCCATTGTATATGATCTAATAGGAGAGTATTTTAATTGCAGAAGTTATGTATCGAATTGATGATGATATCTAATACAGGCTCAATATTGATAGACTTTCAAGTGAATTCGTGCTTATGTTCTGTGAGATCGACGATGAGGATACGATTGAGATAGAATGTTTTTTTACGATCGATACTTCTACTCTGGACGCGATGAACTCAATCAAACGCTTTCCAAACTATATATGCATGCAACCACCTATGTTGTTCCTATTATCAAAGTTCTTCGGCAATAGTAGTAGAGAGAATAGAGAGCGGTGATTGATGTGTAACTCTCTAGAGCTAGGTATGTCTTTGTGATCTGTATCGCTAAATAACGGAAACGTTTATTCCTTCCTCCGCCGCGAGTAGTTGAAGTGATAGTACCTAATATTGGACAATATATCTACAGAAATATCATACATTGAACAGGTTTGGCGGGCGGTCGCTGATCTTGAGAGATATCTTAGTATCAAATTTGATTTGAGACTTGAGACACATAATATTGCAATACCCATTCATTACTCTACTTACGCAAGATAAAACCAACATAGTATATTCCAAAAACAATGTCATCAATAGCACAACAAAAGGCAGTTGCAATAGCTCCCAAATTTACAGCATTTGCATCCTTTGTCGGCTCATCTCTCATTGCATTCCTCATCCTCTTTCGACGCGATAAAAAACCTAAGACATCCTACCATCGATTAGTATTAGGCATGGCATTCACGGATATATCTGCATCAGCTGCATGGTTCTTTACTACCTGGCCAATACCGAAAGGAACACCGGGAGTGTATGGTGCCGTAGGGAATCAACAAACATGTTCAGCCCAAGGTGTGTATGTATTGCAAATTATGTGCATATGATGTGCATATGATAGTGCATAAAACTTTTTAACTCTAACAAAAGATTGTCTACATATGTACACAAAGCCTTCTTTGCACAATTTAGTCTCTCAACAGTAATGTATAATGCAAGTTTGGCAGTATACTATGTTATGGTAATTGTGAAAGGTTATAAGAATAAGGAAGTAGAAAAGATCGAACCATTGTTTCATATAAATGCAATACTTTGGGGTGCAGGTACGGCGTTTGCCAGTTTGGGCCTAACTTTATTCAATCAAGTGGGATGGGATTGTTGGATTAGTGCTGCCCCTTTGGGTTGTAAAGAAAGCTGGACACTTGAGCCTGGCGAGGTAACAACATGTGAACGAGGAGATAATGGGAGTTTATACCAATGGGCATTTTACTATGCGGTAAGTTATTTTTGTGCATATGATATGTGCCGAAATGTACCAGTAATGCTGAAACACCCTTTCCTGACAGCCTCTTTGGGCTGTTATCGTGACGGTTACTGTATTAATGTATTGGGTATACCATTCAGTTCGTCAGCAAGAGAGTGCAATGGATAAATACACAAACAGACGCCCTTCTATTACAAAGATGAAGAGTAGGAGATTGGCGTATCATAAGCGTATAGCTTGGCAAGCGGTATATTATGTCGGTGCATTTCTAGTAGCTTGGTTCTGGCCTACGGTGTTCCAAATCGTCATTGTTAGTGCCAACATCTTCCCTTGGTGGCTACTCTTTCTTACGGCACTCTTTGTACCATGTCAGGGATTAATGAATTTGATTGTATTCGTTCGGCCGCGATACATACAATACCGACAAAAGAATCCCGAAAAGATGTTTATAGTTGCATGGTTCACAATGCTCAAGGAAGAGCTATTCGGTAAGCCAGTTGGGGCTATGCAAACAACTAGAGTACAAACAAGCTACCGTAATCCAAACGAATCACAGTTGGGCAACTCACATTACCCCAACGATGACGACGATGGTTTCGATAGTGAAATTGATGAAGAGGAGGGAGAACATGAAGAGGGGGAAGTCATAGAAGTTCCAGCTGAAGTGGACCAAATGCAAAGCACTAATGAAGAGCAAAAGAAAGAGGAAGGAGATGAAGAGTTTGAAGTTAACCCAGAGCTTGAGGACAATCCTGATCAAGTAGAGAGTGGGAAGAAATCATCTTTCAGGGGATCTGTCAAGGCTCTATTTGGTGGTAAAAAAGACAATGTTAGAGCAAGTTTTAACTTCTAATGTTGGAGGACGGTATATTAGTATTCAATATAGATAGGGCACATAATGTTTAGGGATTCTTTATTCTATATGTATTTTAACACTACAGGCATCTCCAAACAATTCACTCGATTCTATCCATATTCACCATTAAGAAGCAGTAGTCCTATCCTTAAAAAAGGCATCAAAATCATCATCATCATTACCATCTGTCTTTGTTGTCTGTCCATATGAAGAAGCAGGAGCCATGGCTGCTTCAGTAGTAGTAGATGTACCCATCATAGTCAACGGAGCAGTTTGAGTTGGTTGTAATAAGTCGGGCCCTCCCGCAAATGGATCATTCTCTAAAACTTCTTCTGGTGGAGGTTTCCTTAAATCCTCCTCATTCATTCCAGATGTTTTACCACCCAGTTTAATATTACTATCTGAAGATATACTAAGTTTGTTCATATCCGAATCAATCTTATTATCACTAACCATAACCCCATCACCACTACTACCACCCACACTAGCAGCAGCAGTTAACGGTTGTCTATCCTCCGGATCTTTCTCAACATCAGCCAATATATTAGTTAACTTATCATTCACAGTTAAACACATTTCAAATGTTTCTTCTTTAATAGCACCACTTGCTGCAGCTTCGATTAGTTCCATCATACGAGGTACACATGCCTCTAAGAAACCAATTACTGTTAATAATGCCTCATTATCTTGTATGGAGGATAGTGGTCCGGCATTAACGAGCATGGATTGACATAATGATATTTGTTCTGATAATGTTGAGAGGTCTGCTTTGATCTTCTCATCTGGATTATTCATGTTTGGTTTTGTTTGAGAAGTGTTACTGTGTGTTGATTGCATCATACTTCTATTATAAATTTGCAAATACTATTATCTCTATATACTATTCGTACGGCATTCATAATTCATAGAATAGCAAATATTAAAACCGTACCGGCACAACAAAATAACAATATAGACGTACGGTGTACGGTATTTTGCACTCTCATAATAAACAAACAACAATGAGCGCGACGAGCCATCAAGGGAACAGTCAGTACTTCCATCGACCGTATATGACGCATAAATCACAAACTAGGTATTACATACTGATATCTTGGTTTGATTAGCTATTGAGACTGAGAGGGTATCCTTTTCACCATTGCTTGCAAATTTGCAATACATCAACCCACTTCACTCCATCACCATGCCATCATCAATACAGAATAGTCATATCAATACAGCTATAACTATAGCTTTATTCATTGCACCCATCATCTACTTATCAAAACAAAAGAAACTATTAGCTAAAGATCATCAAACATATAAAGCTGAAAGAGAAGCAGAGGTTGCATTCCTATCAGCACAGAACAGTTCAGCACATCCACTTCGTCCTCCACTACCTGATATATTACGAAGAGTATTATCAAGATGTAAATTTGCCTACCTTAGTACAGTTGACGCTGCTTGTAATAGTTCACATTTATCATTAATGAGATTTACATATGTAGCATCCGAAGAGGTAATAATAATGTCCACAAACAGAAAGACGAAGAAGTATGATATGTTAGAAAAACAAAGTGGTGTGGCATTATTGATACATAACTTCCAGGAAGTATCTCCTCCGACGTCACCAAAGTTAACTGGGGAATACTCTATTACATTGAATGGTTCTTGCTCAGTAGTAAAGGATGGTAAGTTGATATGTAAATAAGATCATGTCTTCTATGATTGTATACTAAATCAGTCTAACTCTATATACCTGATTAATCATATGATATGTGTATTGCAATAGTTGTCTTGGCCGAGAAGTATAGAGATATGCATTTGTCAAACAATCCAGAGTATCCGCAATTCATCGTCGGGCCAGACATTGCAATGTTAAGAGTTGATGTACTGTCCGCGAGAATTTGCAACATAAATGATGAGGTAATTAAATGGAATGTTGGGTCTGAATCAAAGAAACTAACCTCTCAGGCGTCTCAGCAGTTTTAAAAGACACATTAGACTTATGAATCCGAGTACATTAGAGAGAGGTCAATGTGTTGTTTAACTAGTGTATCTAGTATCTACTCTTTACTTTTTGTCGACGTGATAATGTACATAATAACAGATAATGGCCGAATTTACAAGAATGCTTTTATGTATGTATATCAAATGATTGATGGCCCGGCCGCCGCGGTAAGTTCAAGGGGAGGAGAATAGTTAGCATCTCCACGTGTGAGCATTTCCTCATTCAATTGTTGGTGGTCTTATGATTTATGAGAGTTGCGCAATTGCAATTTGCGTGCAGCCACAAGTTTGCTAAGTATTGTTGTGCTCTTCTTTGCTGTTATTCTCTTACAGCGTCTATTACTATTGAACGCCGGATATCGTATCTCAATTACCATCATGTCATCCGAAGGAAACGCGGTGGCAACACCAGCAGTCGATCTCGCTGCTCTTGCAACAACAATTACAACATTAGGTGAATCAATTAAGCAATTAAAATCCTCATCTGAACCTGATAAGGATGCTATATCCACAGCAGTGGCATCATTATTAGATGCTAAACGTACCTATGCTAAGAATAATGGAGGCGTGGGTGTTGATGGTAAGCCTTGGGAGGAACCAATGACTAAAAGGTAAGGGTATATTATAGACTTTCTTTTTTGTATTGTTATTTGTTTACAAAAACTAACACTTATGACTGTACTTATAGTCAAAAGAAGAAGGCTGAAAAGGAGAAGAAGGCTAAGGAAGCTGCTACAAAGGCTGCCGCCGGTGGTGGTGGAGGAACTGCCGGTGGTCAGAATGAAGGTGAGATATAAAATTGAATAATATGATCATTGATATGTCACTCATATTATATGCTCACATGCATATCCATAACTCTCAGCTAATGCTGCAAAGAAGGCCGCAAAAAAGGCTGAAGCCAAAGCCAAGAAGATGGCAATGAAGGCTGCTGCTGCTAGTGGTGGCGGTGCTCCTACCAGTGGAGGCGGTGCTAAAACAACCCAAGCAGCAGCACCCAAGAAGAAGATCATCCCAACACGTCAACTAACGAAATCCAAACTTAAACCAAATCAATTATCCTTCAATCCAAACGTATCATTATCCAATCGTCCAGTAGTAGCATTAACAACAGCAATCTTAACAAACTCCATCGTTGATTATGAATTAGTTAGTGATCATATGAGGAATGGATGTGCATTAGGATTACCATCGGGTAATGGTGAGGTTAGTGGTGATTTAGCAATGGCACGTTTTATTGCTAAAACTAATACTGGTGGTATGACATTATTGGGTGGAAGTAGTGATGAAGAAATTGCAATTATGGATCAATGGGTAGATTACGCATCATCAATAAGTAAATTTGGATTGGCACGTAGAGCATTGGCAATTCAACGTACACTTGATCCTATTCTCGTTACTGGAACTTACGTTTTAGGACATTCATTAACATTGGCAGATATTGCATTATTTGCTTCATTGGGTTTTCCATCATCAGATGATGCCAAGGTTGAGCTTACTAGTATTTTGCCCAGTGGTTGTCCTACATTACGTTGGATGGATATGATTTCGCATCATCCTGCCGTTAAGGAGGCTACTCAATTGGCCATGGGTGTTGCCAAGAATGAAGAGGTTACACTTGAGAATGGTGCTACTATGGAACCATTAGTGTCTGGTATGGCTTATTTGGAGGGTGCTCTTCCTGGCTGTGTTACTACTCGGTTCCCTCCCGAGCCCAGTGGTTATTTGCATGTTGGTCATGCCAAGGCTGTATTATTAAACAACTATTATGCGCGTCGATACAATGGACGTTTGATTGTGAGGTTCGATGATACTAATCCTAGTAAGGAGAAGGATGAGTATCAAACAAGTATCATTGAAGATTTGGGAAAGATTGGTGTCAAGCCTGACGTTGTCACCTTTACGTCTGACTACTTTGAAACGATCAAGCAGTACGCACTGTGGATGATTGAGAATGGACTTGCCTTCATGGATGATACCCCTCAAGAACAAATGCAGAAGGAACGTATGGATCGTCAGAACTCCAAGCATCGTGATCAATCTCCTGCCGAGGCCTTGGAGCACTTTAATCTAATGTGTTCAGGCAAGGAAGAAGGAAAGGCTTGGTGTCTTCGTGCCAAGATTGATATGAATTCTGACAATGGTACAATGAGAGATCCAGTATTGTATCGTCAGAATACTACCCCTCATCATAGAAGTGGTACCAAGTACAAGGCATACCCTACTTATGATTTGGCATGTCCTATTGTTGACAGCATTGAGGGAGTGACACATGCTCTTCGTACTACCGAGTATGATGATAGGTAAGTTATATGTGATCCCCATGAAGTCTATGCCTTTAATGTATACTCATATTTGTCTGACATTGACTACTTTGTTTTATTCATTCTCCTCCTAACAGGAATGCTCAATTCATGTGGGTTCAAAAGGCATTAGGACTTCGCCGTGTCCGTATCCAAACCTTTGCTCGTATGAACTTCATGTACACTGTCATGAGTAAGCGCAAACTGACATGGTTTGTCGATGAAGGTCGTGTGACAGGTTGGGAAGACCCTCGTTTCCCCACCATTCGTGGTGTGAGTCGTCGTGGTATTGATGTTGATGCCTTGAAGCGATTCATGTGCTCTCAGGGTGCTAGTCGTCGTATCGTGAACATGGAATGGGGTAAGTTCTGGGCTGAAAATAAGAAGGAGATTGATAAACGTGCCAAGCGTTTCATGGCCATTGATAAGGCTGACCATGTGGCATTAACAGTCACCAACGCCAGCAATGGTGTCGAGTATCTAAGTACTGACTACTTGCCCAAGGATCCTAGCTTTGGCAAGCGTTTGGTCCGTCTTAGCAAGACGGTATTGCTCGAGAAGGTGGACACCGAGGGTATGGAAGTGGGAGAGAACATTGTGTTGACACGATGGGGTAAGTTGATATATACAACTGTATTCTGTTTATGGTGATAATTTGCCTTATCTAACTAACTTGTCCTTTATATCTCAATCTTCCAGGCATTGTCCAACTTACCAAAGTTGAGGGAGGACTCGAGGGAGTCTTCGTTCCCGATGGAGATATTAAAGCTGCCAAGAGGAAGATCTCCTGGCTCGCTGATGTTCCCGAGAACATCCCTGTCGTCCTCTCCGAGTTTGATAATCTCATCATCAAGGAAAAGCTTGAAGAGGATGATAAATTTGAGGATTTCATCAATCCAGACACTCAAGCCGAGACAGAAGTGATTGGAGATGCCGGATTGAAAACTTTAAAGGAGAATGATATCATTCAGTTGGAGAGGAGGGGATTCTACAGGGTCGACAGGCCATATGTGAATGAAAGCAAGCCATTAATGCTGTTCATGATTCCTGATGGAAAGAAGAAGGCAATGTCTGGTCTTGATGGTAAACTTGCCCATCGTTAAGGAGGATAGTTAGTAGTTGGTAGAAGAAAAGATAGTTGCAGTAGCAGATAATATGCTAACATTAATCTAGTCTCTCCAATTGACCCGATATGATATAGGATCTTTTCAATAGTAAGGTAGGATAAATCACAGTACTATGACTAGGCTTACTCATCCTCGCTTTCATTACTGAGTTTCTCCGTGTCCGTCGGGAAATATCTATATACCTTCAATACTGTCTCGGAAGTGATTGGTGTGTTCATAACAAGTTGACCATGTACAAGCGCCTCGCCTTCACATAATAACAACAGCCTCTCCCCTACAATATCATAAGGCTGAAATTTGGTCATGCCCATCAATTCTCGGCGAATGAGATACTGAACATAATTGATAGAATCTGTTGTTTTGATGTCGACTTTCACAACTTTCCCTGCCGGTTGGCCGTATATACTCGACTCTAACTTGCAAGATACATTGATAGACTCCACTTTGTGTGACTTCTTTGCAATTAGCGCGTTTGTCAACAAATCAGCCATCACAGTCTTTGGTACTTTCTTGGTTATCTTGGCAATCTTATTGTATGAAAGTTCTGTATCTTCATCCGCTAGAAACTGACAGAGTATAACAGTGCAGGTACGTAGTAAATCACGGGGAACATGGCTCTCCCAATTTGCAAGCTCTATGATTTCAAGAATATCAATCGCCACAGTCCCCGTTGAGCTTATATCATCCGGGAAGTATAAATCACTTGTCACTGTAAGAAAGTAATTCACATCAAGTTTAGTGTGAAAGTACTTGACATATGAAGTTGCAAGACGACAGATATGATACCTCTGGCTGTCATATAGGTCTATCTTCATCCTGACTGTGCTGATCATATACAACATTATCGCTGGTGTCAATGTATAATTCAGGCTTGATCCTACTTCAATATCGCATATCTTTGTGGCGCATACTTGAGCAGCAAAGGTAAGCACTTCTTTTGCTATCTCATTGTCAGTATCTTCCTCGTATCCAAATTCAATTAGATACTCTTCCATATTCTTAAGATCTTGTATATCTTGTTGGATAAAGTTGAGGATATCCTCTGTAAGCTTGGGAACAAGAAAGTACTTAGCCAAGTATTGGAGGGCACTACGGTTATCTCTGTTGATAAGACAAATGCACTCTGATGGGTGGGTGTACATATAGTCAAGAAACACATCAAAGTACTTTGCAGTATCCTCGGGTAGATCTACTACACTTGTACTATTGGAAGATTCACTAAACTGCCCAGATAATAGTAGAGCTTCAAAATAGTCACTCTTCTTTGGACCAAGTCCCAATGTAACTTTGTGCACATAATATGTCTTCTTAATCCTCTCTTCATTGTTAGTAATTGATGATACTTGGATAGTCCAATCACTAAAACTTTCATCTTCGTCTAATCTCCACAGTAGAAGCTCCTTACTCTCATCACTTAGACTGCTTTTAAACTTGGATTCCAATGGAGATGTTTTTGTTGAATTGTAAAGCATGTCAGAAACGAAGTCTTTATCAATCTCGTCACGGTCATATTCTAATTCATCATCCGAAGATTCCTCTTCCTCGAGATAGCTCCAATCATCGTCATCACTAGCTGTATCTTCTTCCCCGCTATCACTATCTCTATCATTCCCGTCTACAATAGCAGTGTCGGGATTGATATTACCCTCGTCATCACTACTGTCATTATCCAATTCATGTACAAGCCGGTCTATATATGACATGCCTCCATTGGCATCTGCCGATGGCTCTTCTTCATCATTATTATCATTCATCGTCTTGTTTGGTACAACTAATATAAGAGTTCGTAATTGATATAATAGTTGTGTAGTGTAGTTCATAATCTGTGCAGTCTAAGGTTCATGTAAATCAATCATGGGCGGTCATGGGTTCTAATTTTTGGTTTCTTAGTTTGATGATACATTATCATGTGTATGGGTGGCCAAACAATAGTTTTTAGATGAACTTTCTTGGAACTGAGTGTATATCATGGCCTTATTTTCTTCTGTTTGTTCTAACCTTCTCCCATCATTGAATACCTAACATTGAACTTTCTATTCATTAAGCATTAAGCTGGGTATCCTCTAACCCAACAACATCTGATCTAACATCTCCACTTGCATAACTCCAACTACCATCCTCTAGATTGCGTAGAAATCTTGACCTTTCACTAATCACCGTCTCTTGACCGGCAACCGTATCATACTTATCTTCCTTAGCTCTCAACGTCACCTTAAACTCGACATATCCACAATTTTCATCATCTTTACTCATCTCCTCTTCACCGGCTTGTAACTTGACAAACTCAAAACTATCAAACATTCCACCTTTATCTAAATCTTTAGCCCATGCAACTTTATCCTCGCGATAGTCTCTACATGATTCATGGGTTGTGTCCAGGACATATTTGATATTTCTATATGAGAATGCTGTATATCGTGATCGAAGAACATCAGTCATCGTTAAACAACTCTTTTCGCCGCTATGCAATGGTCCACAACAGTCACCATATACTTTTCCAGATCCGCATGCACATGGCTGTTCATCTAAAGAGCGTGATGGATAGTATGATTGGTATATTGAGTTGCGATTACAAAGTGACACAAGATATGAGCAAAAAAGATACATGAAACTCTCACCTGCATTCTCTGGTAGACGTGATTTGAAAGTAGCAAGTACATCCTCTAACTTCGGTGGTGGTGCACCGAAGCCTTTGGTAGTTTGAGCAGCTCGTTTTGGTTTCTTCTTATTTTTCTTTGCATAGAGTGATGTACATTGATGACGATGTAAAAATGATGTTTGATGATGTGTGTAGGTTGTTGGTTGATTGTTTGCAAATCCCGTCACGAATCCTACCACCACTACTGATGATAGTAGACATATATATGCAACCAATACGAGTATATTCTTCGTTTGTAACATGATAGCGCGGCAATGGAGACAAGTAGGAGAGATACGATGGACTTATTGGGGAGTGAATTGAGGCAAGAATGGAGAGTATATTTAGCGATCAAACTGCCCGATAGAGCAATAATCTATATTGTTGTAAGTTATGTGCTATATTAGTGTTGTCAATTTCAAGTAATATATTGCAGTTATAAGTATTTAATATACCGCGTCAATTGGTAGTTGTATTGGAGCTCCGGTGGTAATATATACATAAACATCACACACGAACAAAAAATATCACTCTCTTGCTCTTAAGTACCTAGTTTGCATGTGTTGTGATAATATTTGTTGGTTTGGTATCATAATAAGCTGATAATAAAGAGCTAAATTACTTGTTCGGGGATTACATGTTATTATTATGTCATCATTACAACAACCTCAACAAAAGCGTCCGAGATGTGAATCTAACGATACCAATATCAGTAGTGAAATTATTGCAAAATCAAACACAAACATTAACCTACTCTCATTACCAGATGAAGCACTCAACAACATTATATCATACAGTAGGCCACGAGAAGAATGTCTAGTTTGGCAATGGATTGGTATACTTAGTCAAACATGCCGATCCCTCCGGCGATTTTCTAAAACATATGCACCAACTCGGATAGTGTTAAAAGACTTTAAATGTTATACTCGTCTAAATGGTAGTGGTGATAGATCTGTCGATGTTCGTGTAGGATTTCTGAAATCTCTTCGTGATTGCAGTTGGAAACGTCAACATTTGAAGGAGTTGCATGTAGATCCTGAGTCTATTCTTCTTCGATGGCGAGTGAAAGCACGAGGAATAAATGAGTGTAATGATATTAGAGTTTTACTTCATACTCTACTTACAACACAGACATCCTTTCCGGAGCTTGAATGGCTTGATATTGAATTACAATCGTCTGAAATTTTTACTTTTGATTTGATTGATGCACAGACCCTCCAACGTATGCCAGATGCATTACCAGCTCTTCATAAGCTTTGTCTTAGCCAATGTTTCAAAAGTGGAATTAGAGAAATTAGCCCCTGCAGGTTTAAGCGGTTCTTCAATAGTTTGCATACACCTTTAACTTCATTATCATTAAGTGGACCGCATTGGATGACGGATGCTCATATTGAGGCAATTATGCCCATTATTGGGGAGAACTTGGTTCGTCTTGAGCTTGTTGACTGTGTTGCTTATGATGGACGGTCCTTGAATGGACATACTGAAGAGGAAACATTGCTTTCTTGCAGCGGCCTCATTCCTATTGCTCAACATTGTAAACAGCTGAAGTCGTTCTCAATGGTCGGTTCAAACATTACGACTGGTGGTCTTGATATGATACTACGGGCAAACACGGGTATTACAACTCTAAATCTATCAGACAGTCATCAACTTAATAGCAGGGCAGTAGATATTATATCTAAATACTTGCCAAGGTTAGAAGTGCTACGAAATTACTGGCCTAATGCGGAAACAGATTGGCTAAGTGACGACAGCTTGATTGCCCTTGTAGATGCACAAGAGAGGGAATCAGGTGGTTCAGGTATCTTTCTAAAACAAATTGGTTTATGGGCGGATACTGGTGAACAACAGCTTACTATTAGAGGGATAAAATATGCAATTGAAAAGGGTGTAAAGGAAATTGAGATAAACAAGGAAGATCTCTACAAGTCAATTGTTGACTTGGGCTCTGCTGTCCAGCTTTACCAGGCGCATTATGATCATTATATTGATGGTAGTCTTTATGAACGAGAGCCAGTCCACAAGAATCGTTAGGTAGAGATGATAAGATTAGTTGGAAATTACTTTACTCTTCTTACTTCACACCACAGATAGAACGTATAACAGATAACCAACATTTGACAAATAACTCAGACAACATCATTTCCCTCCTCTTCTTTCCTTGCTTTGTTCAAATGGGCATCCATGGCAGCCGCGGTGGCAGATGCATACATATTACGGACACTCTTCTGCATTGCAGTTGGTAATGCTGACTTCTGACCTTCCCAGATTTTGCCCAATTCCATAATAGCCTCAGCTCTCTTCTTACGTATTTCATCAGACGCAGTTTGATCTTTGGTAACCTTCATAACAACCTCCCGGATAGTACCCGTGATATCAATAACAGTCATATTCCACATTACAGTAATCATGTGAGGAAGAGCATCCTCTTCCGATGTACCCTGTTGGGCAGTCTGCTGTGCATTCATTGCTGTCTTGGCTGCATCCATTTTCATATCTGCTGCCTTTACCTTGGCACCCATCCCTTCACTCCACGAACCAATAACTTCCGTGGCAACTAACTTATACATCGTGCCCACAGTATTTAAGATTTGTTCACCATATCGTACTTCTACCAATTCTTTACCCTCTGCTGTCCACTTGGCCTTGGCACCCTCCTTATCTCCGTCAACATAGGATTGGATTCTACTACGAAGTGACACCGCAAGACGAATAACACGACGTCTTTCCAACTCCATAGTCTGTTGCCTAATAAACTCTGGGGGATCTTCTGATCCTCCCATCATAGTCTGTGTAACCAATTGCAACCTTCCAACAATATCATCAAATCTGTCGTTACCGAATAAGAATGTAAAGATTAAACTAGGATCAAGTGATTCCATTGCGGCCTCAGTTTTATCTCCACTCAACCCATCCTTTCCATCACGATCATATATCTTACGTAACTTTTCATCACCCAACACCTGATATGCTTCGCCAATAGCCTGAAACTTAACCTTTGCCTCATCTGATTTATTTCTGTCTGGATGCCACTTACGGGCTGCTACATAATAAGCCTTTTTAATCTTGGCAGGTGATGCATCTGTGGCCACTCCTAATGTATCATAGTATTCTGTGTCATTAACTTTTCGTCCCCCTTCTCCGGTAGCAGCTGGTTTTTCTTCCTCATCTTTAGATTGTTTCAATATATCATCATCATCCTTTGGTAGTTTGGAGATTTCCTCGGCTTCTTCGTCTAATTTATCAACAATCCACTTGTTCTGGAAGTGCGCGTTTCACGGTTTATGAAGACGAAGAGAGGATGATAGTAACATCTGTTAATATATGTGGTTTGTAAAGGCAATCAAATGAAGGTACATAAAGGCCAAATGAAGTATTCAAATCACCAACACTTCATATTGAACAATGAACTCATACGATAAAACAATACTAACGCGGACTTTCCTGGGTGCGATCCCATCGTTTCCCTTGTGCTTTATTAACTGCATTATCAGCCGCGGATACTCCGAGACAGCAGCATAAACTTAAACACGCCACGGGTATAAGTGCTAAACAACACTATAAAGTTATATGATATGATATGTACAGAGAGAGGATATAGAATGTATTGCAATACAGGGTGAGAAGGTATAGAGACACAAGATTTACATAATATATTATATGGATATTATATTATAATACACAAGATGTGCAATTTTTTTTAATATCGAGAGAAACGTACCAAACAGCCACATAATTGTTCGCATATAGTTGGTTGACGTTGTTGTTGTCCTGGATTTAGTAGAGGATCCTCATTCTCGGGGGTAGACGACGCCATGGTTTTAAATAGAAGAATAGAAGAAGGCCGAGTGTGATCGATTGAGGTTGGAAGAAATTAGAAATCTTTTTTACCGGTTTTTTATTCACTCTACTAGTACTAGTTACTAGCTGGTGGTTTCATTGCTTCTTCATTAATACCATGAGTAGTAATAATAATGGACATATAGATTACGGTGGTATAAGTCATGTAGAAGTGAAATCTGATACACAAGAGGATACCCAACCTCGTTCCGGTCGGCGGGAGAAGAGAACAAGACAAATAACTCCTAAATCAACTAATATAAGCCATGGTTTTGATGAGGAGATGGGTGTACCTCTTACAATTAAATTAGACGGTAATATAGTTGATAAATCAAAAGCTTGGGTAAGACCAAGTGCAGAAGAAGTAGTAAAGAAGCGAGCGTCCCTAGATCTCAATGACGATGGAATTAGTAGCCCTACATTAAATGGGGGGAGAGACAAAAGCAGGACAAGTAGTTGGGGGTCATACCAAATGAGAAGATCAGTAGCATCAATACGAAATGGAGATGATTTACATTCAATTGCAGAGTCGGTATTTAGTGATATCAGGAGTGAGGGTACAGAGACAAGATTGTCAATCTCCAATGAGGCAGAGGAATATAGATCTTGTTCAGCATTGCAACGTGCCTTCCCCGAAAGGTCATTTGCACTTATAGTTACATTGGTATTTGAATTGCCAACATTATTCTTAATCAGTGGTGGTAGTGATAGATTATGTGGTTTGATTGGACGGAAGAAGTATACAACATTAATTTCTTTACTGCCATTGATTTCGGCAATAGCAGGGAATGTGGGATTACAAGCGTCAACCTTGACCACCCGGGCTATAAGTCATTCACAAGTCAGAATAGATAACTATATGACATGGCTGGGGAAAGAGATTATAGCAGCTTTATACCTTGGCATTGCAATTGGGACTGTACTAGCTTCCATGAGCTTTTACATGACATATTCCTTCCCCTTCGCCTTGTCAATCTTTGTTGCTCAGTTTATTGGTATCGTCACAGCTGGCTGTACAGGTACCTTGGCACCATTACTATTCACATTTATATTCCAGCGGGATAGTGGTAAGTCTTTATCCATTGTCTTGTGCTGCCGATATCCTCCTGATCATTCTGAATTAATTTTGCTCACTTATGCACATAATTGCAATTCGAAGGCAAGTGGGGTGGTCCTTTGGAAACTGCAGTTCAGGATGTCGTGGGGAGTTTTGCAATGATAGTCGTGACATATAGAATCATGCTTTTGTTCGGTCCTTTCGAGCTGGAGCCCAGTGATATGTGCTAGCAGCTAATTGGACGTATGGGGAAACCAGCGGAGGAGTAGATAACCATAACCTTAAAGACAATATACATACAGCTTCATACTTCACAATTGGTTTTACTTTTTACTCTCATTCATTCTTCAAACAGCACACAGATCAGATTAGTAGGTAGCAAGATAAGACAGCCTCGTCAGTTCAATCAATCAACAATCAACTTAGAACCCAAAATCACCATCATCAAAACCATAATCATCATCATCTCCACCATCCTCATCACTATCACTATCATCACCATCAGCATCCGCCGCGGCAGCCTCCTCGTATTCATTCAATTGAACAAAATCAACCTTCCAACGCAGAATACCACCAATACCACCAAACCCTTTAACAAACTGTGTCCCCTCACCACTCCTATCAGTAACAAATTCCAAATTACATCCATAATTCTTGTAGTTATTAGCAATCCATTCAGTCATTGCCTCCTTTTCAATAACTTCTAATTCAACACCACTTTCTGGATCATGGAAGAAACTTTCATTCTTCTCCTGTTCTGGATTTAAGTAAACGACGAGTTCCTTTGATGTGGACGTGTTACGTAAGACATAACGATTCATTTCAAGATTTTCCCAAATGATCAAATGTTCAATTGCACCCAAGTCTAATGCCGTTAATGTATCCTCAACCATGAAACAATACTTCCCGGTGTCTTGTGAGATTTCATCCATATACTTTTGTAATAATTTCTTCTCCTTCATTAACTTCACTTCACCTAATGTATCGGCCGAGTATTCAATTGCTTGATTGAATCCCTGTAATCCACCATAACTCACGTCTACCATTTTAATAACAATTTTAGATAAACGTAAATCAAATAGGTCGGACCGCATCAATTCTGATTTAAAGTCGGCTGATCCTGCCAATATTAACCCTTGAATGTTTGGTTTCTGTCCGTCGGGTACGAAGAGCTGTGTTGCCATTTCGGCAACCTTACGTACATAATTATGACGCTTCTCAAGACGTAATCGTGCAAAACGCAATGCAGATTGTCCACCCCTACCGTGCTTCTTTGGCAAATCGACCGAAAACTTATGTAACACCTCACGAGCACTACCCTGAACAGTACCATACAAACTACCATTACCATCCATGACAATAAAACCAAATGCTTCATCATCCATTAGTAGTTCATTTAAATCTTCTGTATGGAATTTATTATCACATAAATATAGGGAGGTATTGATTGGTTTGAATGGTTCAAAGTCAATATTCACTTTCTTTTCTTTACCCTCGTCGGTGATTACTGTACCGCAATACATTACTAATCCATTCTTTGGACATTTGTTATATAATTTTAATCGTTGTTCGGTGGAGGTAATGGCACCTAAAACAGATAGACGATTGACACGTGATTTAATGTTCGAGGCTGTGCCATATTCGTCACGTAACATTTTAGCAATTTGGGATATTTGCGTGCCCGGTGGAATGATTAGTGATATCATGGATGTGCCGTTACCTTTTGCTGCTTGTAGATTCTTAATTAGTTTCTTGACTTTGAAGATCTCAATTTGAGTCTCCTCTTGTTCTTCTTGGGATGGCATGGTTGTTGTATATTTGTATTTATAGTTTGTGCACAAGACGTGTTCAATTTGCAATGATAATATTGATGGTCTATTTTTTATAGCTCTGCGCTGGCTTCACTGCTATAAAATTTACAGGATGATACTATACTATACTAACGATATAATACTACTTATTTGGGGTATGGTGCCGCTAACAATTGCAATATAAGAGAGCAATGACAACACGTACTATGAGCAAATAAAATCGGTGGAGGGGAAAAATGAGGAAGGGGTATCCTAAACTACTATCTCAGCGCATAAATTTCTTCTTCTCATCGCCAGATATAGATATCAGCTTTGGACGGCAATGTCTACCAATCTAAAAGCGCCAATGTATAGCCAGGATCTATTGTATTGATTAGGACCATATCTAGAATAAATACCGATTGAAATCTCCGCTATCTTAGCCGACTACACATCATAATATAACCAAACACAATAATTTGAGTTGCAGTTGAGAGTTGTGGATTGGTCTCAAAGAGAGAGGGTAATAATTGGTTCATAATACACTCCCTTCACTGTCTACCATCTGAACAGTTCATATCGTTTATCGTTTTAGATTGTTATTTTATATATCTATACTTTACTGATACCACCGCACAATGAGAATAAGAAGCCAACCTATTTTTGCACTTGTTGCAATATGCCGAAGTTTCTTCACTGCTTCATATAACATTGATTTCAATAACCCATGTTGGGTTGTAAGAGACGAAGGTGTCGACTACGATCCTTGCGATCTTTATGATATGTCGAATGATGAATTGGCAGATATATGTGAGAGTATTGGGTATCAGCATCGACCTAATCCTCCACGGGATATACTCTTGATAGGTGCCAAGTTATGTCTTGTTATCGATATTGATCAAATGAATGCTAGTGATGATGATTGGCAAAGGGAAACTACTCGAGAAGCAATGTTTGGAATGATAGATCAAAGCATTCATTATGATCAAGGGCATAATAACATGGACAGGGAATTATGCAAAAACTCGGATTCATGCATTGAGGATGATGTACAGCGTCTCATACTTGAGTATCATGAGATGTTGAGGGATCCATCGTTTATTAGTAGAACAAAACGGGATAGAATTAGTTATCTATTTTATAAAAATGGCATCAATGATCAGGGGACACATATGATGTATCGATACATGTTCAATTTGAGGCTTAAAGAGTATGAAGATGAAATGGATATGAAATGGTGTGAAAAGGTCGAAGATCTTGATAATACTTTGTGCAGATTTGAAGATTTAAAAGATAGCGTGTTGATAGATATATGTGAGAGTATTGGGTATCATCATAAACCCAATCCTACCCGAGATCAAATCGTCCGAATTGCAAGAGATTATTGCTTTCCATATACAACTATTCAAGAGAATATTGACAATGAAAGTACCAAATTGAGTATGTTGGCAGATCTGTTGGATGATTTACAAGATGCTCAAAATCATGTTCTCACTGTGGTGTGCAATACAGCGGAGGATATCAATCACCCTATATGTACGTATGATGATTTAAAGGATGATGTGTTGATTGGTATATGCAAGAAGGTTGGATATGATCATACCCCCAACCCTACACGGGCACGATTAGTTCTAGCGGCTGCAATGTGCTTCGCTGGTAATCAGGTATCTCTAGATGATAAGGCGAAAGTTTTATTATTAGATATTGTTCATGAGACTGTAGAGAGAAATTCTCTTGTCCAGTTTTTATACAAAAACCACCTCGATATGATGAAGGATGCATCATTTATTGGTATGTCTAGACATGATAGGATTACTCATATATTATCATATCATGGTATTGATGATATGCAGGAGAAGGCAAACATGTGGAAATTACTACCTGAGAAACTGGAAGAGGAGGAATTATATCTTACTCTTGGTATTGATACAAAGGTAAAGGAACAATGGATAGAACGTTACATACCAACACCCA
>Ga0075439_12286_pt1 | contig 24621 bp, 12 predicted proteins | sample MintriSingleCell_FD_74264 | JGI IMG/M metagenome (GOLD analysis project Ga0075439, IMG submission 74264) | Marine eukaryotic communities from Monterey Bay, USA to study complex ecological interactions - Minidiscus trioculatus JGI Plate_4_G5... | ecosystem: Environmental > Aquatic > Marine >... | reverse complement strand
AGGAATTACAGGCACCATATGAACTTGTTAAGTATGTTGCTGATAATGGACGTTTACCTGTTGTTAACTTTGCTGCCGGTGGTGTTGCCACACCTGCTGATGCTGCACTTATGATGCAATTGGGTATGGATGGAGTGTTTGTTGGGAGTGGTATCTTCAAATCACACAATCCTGAGGCACGTGCCAAGGCAATCGTTAAGGCCGTGACACATTACAAGGATCCTAAGGTACTTATGGAGGTTAGTACTGGATTAGGACCTGCTATGGTTGGTATTAGTGATATCAAGGGTGATCCAGTCAACTTCCGTGATAGGGAGGGTGGAGAATATACATATGAGGGTAAGGTCCCACCAAAGAAGGCATTACACGGGGCTTCTGAAACTCAAATGTATGGTTCATCTTGGGCAAACTAAAGTATTATAGAAGGGGAAACTGAGGGATATGAAAGTGTTTGTTTGTTTAGGGAATGATTGAAATGATAGAGAAGAAGAGGAAGTCGAAGTCTTTGTTACCATATGTCTTAAATCTTGTAACGCTGTCGGAATTATGTCCTATTCCACCTTGTCCCCTCATTCATTAGTTACATAAGTAGCATTCTGTTTTCTGTTTCTAGCATTAAGTGTAGTAATCTAGCCTCATTATTCTTTCATTTAATCAAAAATGCTTGCCCAGGGAATGCATAACATCTACAGCTCGCCACATTTTAGACGTTATACTCTTCTCGACGACGTCTTCTATGTATGCCATTGCATCATCGTCACTCAAGTCTAGTCTAAATCTGCCTCGCATAGCAAGTATGGCCTCTTCGGGTGGCTGGTTAATAGACAAATCTCCCATACCAGCATGTACCATATTGTTAATATGAGACAATAGCGAGTGGATGTTATTGTGTCTCCGGAGTGTGATGAAGGCTGCTCCTGTGAAGACTAGAAACTTGGCAAAGTTATCACTGTCTCTTCCACCAAATCCCTTAATCATTTCTTCGGTGATTCTCATTGGCAGATAAGTTTTGGGATCTTGACCCAAGATGAATGAGTAATCACAGTGTAACAAGTGTCCATTTTGATGTAGTAGCATGTTGTCAAGATGACGATCACCCACACCCAGCAGGTAGGTAATGACACAATAACCAGCACAACTCTTCACATAGGTAGCCATGACATCTTTCTTAACAAAATATGGAGCTGATTCGTCGTAGGCGGCACTACGAAGGAAGTCCTGTATAGGATTTTCACTAACTGAGCCCTTTTGATGTAAACCAGGAAGTGAATCATACTTGAACCATCTGTGACTTTTTCGAGATGCACTATCTGAAACTTGTTTACCTGACACATCAAGTGTAGTGTTAAATGCTTCAGAAGGACCTTCTGCATCATCCTTGCTTCGTGAGCTTTGACGAGAGTCCATGCCAACATTAGAACCTGGCTGAGAAGAACCCGATGATTTGCATAGCTCTGATAAAGGAACACTTCCTCGGACCCATTCAATAAAGCCCTGAAAGATAATACAGAGATATCAATTTGCTTTGTGAGTCTAATAGGAAGGTTAAGGTCACGGATAAAAAGCTGAACCACTTACAGTTTTGCTACCCACAGGTTGACAAGAAAAGGTCTTTAACTTGAGATCCAATCCAGATGCAATGAGTATTTGGTTACATCTCTCTATGAATTGAATGGCAAGAAGCTCTTGTCGTAAATCATCTCCATGTTTGTATAGTAGTAAACGTTTCCTTGGCTGATCTTCAAAGGTAACAACTTCTGTGCTTATGCGCAGATGAAGTTCAATAGCTTCTTTTCTCCGGGAAGACAGTTCATTCGATTGACCATGCTGATCAAACTCTTCGATTGAATCAAATAAGTATACCTTTGTCTTAGACTCAACAGGCACTACTACTCCCTGGCCTTGTTGCTCCCATATTGGACATAGATCTACAAATCCGCATCCCACATCTGATGAACGAGACTCGTCATCGAAACCATCTGAATGTTTGGGTTTGGATACACTAGATACTTTGAGTGATAGAGTCTTAGGGAATCCCCAACTTGACCTCGTCTCAAATAGAAGTGTATTATTGTTCATCCAACGAAAGGATGAAGAGTCTGATGCTCTCTTTGATACATCACTGTGTATTGAAGACGAGAAAGACAACGAAGGAGGTCGGACAACATTTGTCAGCAAACATCTCATAGGCAGGCTATGCAGAGGTGACTTACCTAACTCCAGATTCTTGAACGACACCAGCAATACCACCTTGAATCGAAAATGCCTCCTTAACCTTCGGGGGCAATATACTATGAAGACCAACCACCTCAACCTTTGTCCGGTACAAAGTATCGACTCTACTGCTACTCGTCCCTCCGCCTTCTTGAGATGATGACGATATTGCACATGCCTTAGGCGATCCAACCACATTGTACTCTGAATTGAAACAGAGAAGTAATGGGAAATGGGCACTCGGTAAGATGAAGCACTCGTCAGCATCAACAGAAGTTAACAGCTCTGTCGAATCTACTGGATTCAATATAGGAAACTTCGAACTAGTACCACCCGCTCTTGGGTTCATGAGACGTAATTCAGATCGGAAGCTTTGAGTGACAGAAGCAAGGGCGCTCTCTTTACTTTCACTCCATGGGTAGAGTGCCCAATCAGCCATCTTTTGACTGAAAGACTTCATGAGGTTTCTTTCTATTGTGGAGCAACTATTGTCAAGTTGACGTAATATAGATGCCATGTTTTCAAACTTGCTTGACAATGATATGGTTTCAGTTTCATCATTACTAACGCTGATAACGGGAGGAGTAACATCGTCAATTGTTTCTAATGATGCGCTCTTGCTGAATTTAGGGAAGAATGATTTGCTTGAACTCTTGGGGGACTTCTTGCTACTCTCTCCACTGATACCAGTAATAGTACTTGGAGCAGCAGCACTACTTTGATCTGAAGATAAAGTCTTCTTACTTTTGCCTCCCTTCAACATGCGTAGTATCTTCTTACTCTTTTTCTTCTTCTTTGGAATCACTATTCCACTATCTTGCTCTTCAGATTGACTAATTGAGGCAGTTTGACCAATTAGTGATGAGCTCGAGACAGCTCCAGGCAAATCTGATGAGGATTGGGTAAGTTCCTGAACAGCTCCCGTCTCTCTAAGGTTGATGTTATCATCCATGCCCAAAGAGGAGAGAGTTCCATTGGTATTATTATGATGCCCAATAGAACTTTCTGATGCGGCAATACTCAACTTTGAGAAGTCTACTTGCTGCTTTGTTCGACTAGACTCTCGACTGATGGGATACCCCTCACTACAATGCCGTTCCTTCTCTCCATCGCTTCCTACCGACTTGTCAAACATCCGTCCAGAGAGTCGGCGTTGTGCATATCTGCAACATCTCATTGCGAGTGCCGACTGTTCAGAGATGTATCCATGTGGGACCTTCTGTTCCTCAAGTTCTCCAATGAATGATCGTAATAAGAAGAATAACCGTTGACATAGATTGATATCATTTAAGGCAACATCAATAACAATATCCAATAACATTTCACTTAAGCGTTGTCCCTTATCTACAACTCCCATTTTCGGTGAGATGGCAACGCCTAATAATTGTAGTAAATGTGCATCAAACACATCCTCGGCAGCTACCACCACAGGCGAGGCCTTTGGTGAAGTGGAAGAAATACCACTGTTGGCAATACTCCATATCATACCCATACATTCCGTAGGTGTAAACGGTGCCTCACCCCCGACGGTATGTTCCTCACCATCATACTTTGTAATTCGTTCGAATGGTCCTCCACTTTGAATGTATGTAGTCTCACAGTAAGATCCTGAAGATTGATATGCCATTGATCGTGCCAATGATGATAATGAGTTCCATTCCAATAGCAATTCATCTTGGGGTAGTGTTGGACAGGGTGTAAAGTTCTTGGGTGTATCTGCTAGTGATAGTCGTCGACTACTACCACCAGCGGTATTACTATTCATAATAGAGGTTTGAATTTGTCTTGTCATGGTTGATGCTGCTTCTAATATCCCACCAGGTGGTAATAACCCACCAGCTGCAACATAGGCAGCCACTTCTGCAATCCCTGCGGCATTCGTCGTGTTGCCATTTAAGTCTTGTGCCGATGAGCCTCTAAACGACGATGAATTCTGTGACATCATCCTCTTTGGATTGTTAGTATCTCTACTATTCATTCCACTATAACCCTCACCTTCATCTACGAAATTCATGGCACCTGGTCCAGTACAAGCAAAGAATGTCTCAACCATGGCACTACTATACTCAACAGGACGTGAACGTACCTCAACGTCTCGTATAGAATTTGAACTATTATTATTACTCGATCTTGATAATAGCATTCCTCCTCCTCCTCCTTCCGATGTTGGTGGTGGAGGTGTTTTCCTTCCATCTATTATTTGGTTATTATTGGAAGAAGTCTTTTCTTCACGTTCATGATATCCTGATCGGGACGCGGCGGGTGTATATCCCATGCTTAGTGTGATTGACTCCTGTTTGAAGAGTAGTAGTAAGATCAGGATGTACTAAACGATGAACAGATCAAACACAAACAAATACTCACCCCATTACTAAACCTATCCTTCAATATTCGTGCAACACCACCATGATCCAATGTCCTCAATCCCTCCACTTTTCCATTACTACTACTAACACCAACAACCAATGTACCTCGTCTAACACCCGCCTCGGCGGCTATACTATTCAATGACACTTTATGTACCAATGCAAAGTTACCAACTGGTGCCCAATTTATACCCTGTAATGGTTTACCACTTAATAGGAGTGTGGTGTAGGTACGACCGGACTTGTAAAATTTTAATAAGAGTGGTTTCTTCATTTGTAAATCTTGTGGATGTTCATTATTGGTAGAATTAGAGGATGAGTTTGTGGTTGTTGTTGAACTTCCATTGAGGTTATTACCACTCTTACTTTTCTTTATGCTCTCTTGATTCTTCTTATTACCTCCCTCTTCACCATTATTGGTATTAGTATTGTAATCAATATTACTAAATAAACCAGCATACATCCATAATCTTTCCAATGCCCTATCACTACGTTCACCTAGCATACCTAATCCATTAACATCTACTAATATCGATCCTGGACTTATGCCTACTGTATAGGCTTCAGAATTGGTAGATATTGATTGTACGTAGAGTGCTATTGGTATACGTGATATTGTTATACCCAACTTTGGAGATGAAGAAGTTGTAGAAGAAGAAGTGTTTCTAGTGGATGGAGGTGGGGGGATTGTACCCTCTATTGTATACTTGGCACCACCCATACCATTCCCATTATTTGGTAGTGGAGTTTCAAATCCATGCTGCATTGCACCACCTTCTTCTTCTTCATTATTGATAATATCAGCAGGAGTAGAAACAGCACCACACGCCGCACTAACCAAACTTGTATTATTTAACAAACTCGAACTAGATGGTGATGCAAAGATTAATGGTGTTGATTGTGTTTTAGATTGTACCTTGCTTGATGAGGGAGTGGCTGTGGATGAGTTTCCACTGTAGGATGGTTTAATCAGTCTTGTGCTATTAGGGTCTAATATAGCACCATAGGTAACATAGTGAGAAATACCCGCGGCACCCGTACCCTGTTTGATACCAATATTATCTCTTATGTTCTCTCTTTTACTATTATTTAGCCCGTTTTCTTGTCCTTCCACATTGATATTGTTATTAGTTTGCAAGGGAAAGAAATCTTTACCAAATATAGCATCTACCCAATCATTACGTATGTCATTACGAAATGTTGTATTGGTATTATTGATTGTATATCTATCAATAGTTCTTGTATTATCTGTACTTGTAGCTACCGTGGGTGCCTCTGTAACTATAGATGGATTATTCTGTATAATACCATTATTATTTATTGTAGTTGTTGTTGTTGGTAATTTGGAGGGTGTTTCAAAGTCCAATTTTATAATGGCATTATCACCACTACTTGACGTATCGTTATTACTGCTAACTGTATTGTAGTTGGAAGGTATTGTCTTTTCGGGAGGTAAGGATATAACCTTAGTCTTTGGATTACTAACAAAATAACCATATTTTGTTGGTATTATTACTTCCTCTTTTTTATTTGTTTCAATTGTCATGATATTTCGAAAGTTATATCTGCTGCTGTTGTTATTTGATGCAGTCGAAGAATATCTACGGTTAGTATTGTTACGAATGGAAGAGGATCGACGTGTTTTGTATATCCTACCGTTGACTACTCGATGTGTTGTATTATTATTGTTATAATTAGTAGTAGTATTATTAGCTCTTCTTTGATAACTATTGAGACGATCAGGTGATGAATTTATTCTACGTAATTTCTGTGTTGGATAATTATTTGTGTTGGTATCTCGTGTATGTTCACTTGCTGATATATCGTCTGAATTGGAACTATTATATCGATCGTACGCTTTTTTCAATAGGAAAGCTGTTATTACCACCATTTAATAGTAAAGGGTAGGTTTGAAGCCATTAGTATGGTGCATGCAACTCCGGAAGTAAATAAACACTCCAACTAAAGTAATGAATATAGCGCCACCGGAAGTACCCCCAACCAACTAGTAAATAATAAAGCCTATATAATCAGTGTCTATTACAATATATCTATCACCGCTAGCATCGTTTATTCATCCTCATCGTATGCCAAAATCGAGCCAATTAAAATCAATCTTGATAACTCAAGTTGAGATTATGAGATATAATCATGATAACTTGAAAGGAAGGCATATCATTCTATCTTTCCACCCACAACAAGAGAGACTTACAAATTACAAATCTTATACCATCATGGAAGGATCTAAGTACTGTATTAAGATCAATTGGTATTAGCTTAGAAAAGAAAATTAGTAGCCCAACATAATAGGTTGGTTAATATTCTAAACCGTAGTTTCCTTTTCTCGTAAGTCCTTGATACGCTCCTCTTCCATATCAAACAATCCCATATCAATCTCCTGTTCAGGACTGAACATTGCCTCATACATTAATCCAGGATCTTCACGTGTACCAACACAACTCTTTAGCACTTTCAAGTATTTCTTCACAATATCCCTGTAATGAGTACCCACCGCACGTTCTTGATACAACCTCTCGCCTGAAATACTTTGATCGCCCGCCGCAAACGAACGATTATTATGACGAATATTAATCATAATTTCATCAAGTACACCCTTATCAATGCCCAGTTCTTCAAGCTCGGCAATATCCTTGGGATTTACATGACGTTCCCAATCATACAAGTCGGAATGTAATTCCGTAACAGACCGTGATGGGCGAGAAACTTCGCGTGTCCCACGTCGTAACATCTTATCTTTCACGGGACGGAGAGTCACCTCACATCCATTGATGGTTGCCTTGCCCTTGTAAAGTTCAATCACTTCATCTATTTCTCCATTCAGCTCGAAACCAACATAGGCACTTCCAGTAGAAATGCCCTGGGAACAACGGACGATATGTCCTGAACCAAAGACGTCTCTACGATCTTCACTAAAGTGTTGGAAGAATGTGGCAAGATCACTTAACTTGAAATTGGGAGGTAAGCCTGAGATATGCAACGTATCATTATGACTCAAGAACATTTCATGTGGAGGAACTTCACCAGTAACAATCAGCCGTGGTCCCAACTTGGATTGAGCATATGATCCTACCCATTTGTTAAATAGTCGTTCTCTCTTGGCACGTAATACTTGAATGGGACGTTCTCCAACGCCTACATTGGCATTATTGGCAACATTCTTTGACTTGGGGCTCAGCACCCTAGACACGAGATCTGCCGATGCAAGGTTGATCAATGCTGTCGTGGAGGAGGCACGGAAGTAATCTTCGTTGCTCAATGGACCGAACATGGCCTCTAATCTTGATCCTGGAGGGAACATGCTATTGAGTAACTCGACAGATGTTGTTGTTGCAGGCAAGCCCGTTACCTTCAATATGGATTCTGCTCCAGCCGGTGAGGCTGACACAAATGCCTTCTCCTCTTCTGAAACGTCATCTTTACTCTCATACTTTCGAAGCTCGATGGAGTGTTTCTTCTCACTCAATCTACCATCAGCGGCACTATCAATCATGGCTTGCTTGGCCTTAAGCTTGGTATCGAATCCAACATATGCCGATGTGGGTGATGCTGGACTTACATCCATTGAGGTCACACCGAATAACTTGGCAACATCCTCGGCAATCGTCTGACGATTTAATTCTTCGCCAAAGTCTTGCACCTCTCCCGTTTCATCATCCAAATGTGGAACCAAGCCAGTCACAAACAAGTATCCCTTGTACTTATTCACAAAGGTTTCGTCGGGTAATTTTCTATCCTTTGGGAATATTGGACGAGGCTCACGTTTACTATCAGGATGTTTCACCTTACGCTCCATCTTGGCATACTTGGATGGATGGTCCGTAACAGCCATTAAGAAATCATCCAACTCGGGACCATGAGGCTTCAATGGTAATACCGCCTTACTATCCTCCTTCTTTGGTTTTACCAATAATGGATTCTCCACATCACAGACATCCCTGAAGTAATAGTCATACTCAAATGCATCCTCGATCGGGTCCTTATCATCATCTTCCGGTGGAGGTCTAAAAGTTCGCCCGCCTGCCTCATCTTCACCCACGGCATCATAATACCCCTCCTCTTTTAGTTTCATCAATGCATCCCAATCCATCGCATCCCAATCATAAATATATTCTCCCTTATCAGTCTTACGAACATGTTCATGATTATCTCTATCAAAGTAATTTGGATCATCGGGATTCGTCGGGGGGATCATATCAGCATCGGAATCATACCCATCATCATCTTGATTATCCACCATTGAAAAGGTATGTGTATTTAATGAATGTTCAACATGTTCCTTTTGCATAATATCACCAATAATTTCCTCATCTTCACTATCATACTCATCGTCATCTGCATCTAACCTTAAATCACCACGGAGGTAATTTAATGCCCGGCCACGTGCCTCGCCCTGCTGACGTCCTCTACTGATTGGACTTCTGCGTTCTTTAATTGGTTGTATCATATTATTGCCAATACGAGCATCGCCAGCACCTGATCCCATCATGCCTGATAATCCCGTACCACTCCTACTTGCACCCCTCTGTTCTTCCTTCTCTAAATCACTAACAACATTACCACTCATTTCACTTCGAACACTTGCCCGTCCACTTCGCCGTTGTCCAACATTTCCACTTGCAATTAATTCCTCGTCATGAACTTGATGTCCTTTATGCTTCCGTGCTGTTAATGTGGGTATACCGGATGTATATTTATTTGTAGTCCGTCCTTCCGATGCTGGACGGAATACTTTTTCGGCAAAGTTTTCCTTGGGTGGTCCACCGCGGTGGGAGGCACGTCCTGGACGATGATACTTTCCTTGCTGCTGTTGTTGATTATCTTGTGATGGTTGTTGCTGTTGTTCATGTTGTACGCGAATACCTGGTCGTACTACTCGTTGACCACTTGCGCCTGCAGCTTGTGCTGTTTGCCTTCTAGCATTGTCGAGATCGCGCTCGAGGGCTTCATTTCGTTTGTTTCTAAAATCAGAGAATGCACTAAATAGTATTGTAATTGTAATAGAGATAAGATCAGATTATAATGAGTCAGAAAATAAAAGTATGAACGTATATTATACTTTAAACCGAGTATTCTGTATACAATACCCCAAACACCATATAAAACTCAAACATATCTACAAACGCATCAAAAACATATCAAACATATAATATACGAACAAACAATACACTCACCCACTAGCACCACTTCCTCTACCAGCACCACCACTTGTTGATGGAGTTCGATGTCTACCTCCCTCGCCTCTGTATATTGAAAAGATGATGATGTATATGTTGTGTCAGAGGATTAAGTATACATAATATTGTACACTATAAACGCCCATATGATACCCCACAAACCAATCTCAAACAATATCAACAACACAAATATGGGGAGAATACACATCACAATATCATCGACCTTCTTAACGTCAACAACACACCAAAAACACAAATATAAGTATTTGAGGAATACACATCAAACAAACATAAACTCACCGTCCTCCACCGTCACGTCCTGTCCCTCGTGAGCCTGGACCTTGGAATCCGCCTGCAAAGGATCTAACGATAGTGCCGTTGGTGAGGGTGGCAGAGCGTTGTTGTGGCCGTCGTAGTAGTATTGATTGCATCATGATCACTTGCCTCATTCACACTGTCCTTTGGCTCATCTGAATTTCTAAGGATACCGATTTACTCATACTATACACGCACACTCTTTGTTGTTTATGATGATGATGACGCTCCTCTCGTTGTGCTTTTATTTGCAAATCGTCAACATTGAGATGTTCACTGGTACAATATGATATTGCTTTTATAATGCCTCAATGTATTTTGTTCAATTGGTGGTCAGAAGACGGCAACTCAAGCGGTATCCTTTTTTGCCACTCATTCTATATCTGTTCTGGCCACTCATTCATCATTTCATCTTCATTCATCTCTTTGTGAAGCAGGTCGGCAATTGTGTAGTATTGTCCCTTTGATTAAGTTCATATTGCAACCAAAGAGAGGTCATTGAATCCTTTGGAGTTTACTGTCCTGTTTTATTCATTTTAACAGCAGCGCAACCAACAATATTAGTCTTTGCATATTGTTTAGCTCAATAAGCATACAGAGTAAAGTGAGTAGTTGCAATACAAAAGTATATTGTGTATACAGCATGGCAAAGACAAAGTCTAATAGAAAGAATGGTAACAAACGTGGCAATTGGTCGAATACTGATCATGAATATCGAACAGCCAAGCGTATTGCATCCTTAAATAAGAAACATAGACGACAGCAACAACAGCTCGAGCAAAGAGAGGAAGCTAATGATGATCAACAACCAATTATTGACGAGCGACCAACAAAGAAGAAGAAACAACCACCACATCATGAACTACCAATACATCAAATCCGATTAAAAAAGAAGGCACATCGGAATAAACATAATCGACTATCATCAGCGGTTGATCCAGATGCATACAAACGATCACACTTGGCACATGATAACTATGATCAGATTGATTCATCAAAGTTGCGATTGGCTACCGCACAAATACAACGCAAGGTTAATACACTGAAACAACGATTAGAATCATGGGATCCAGTAGCAGAAGCAAAACTTGCAAAGCTACAATCCAATGAACAGTATGAAGATAAAAATAGTATAGAGTATAAGATGAAATTACATACACATAATACAACATTAGACAAAGTCGCGCGTGCCAAAGCACATGATGAATATAACTTATTATATGCTCAACATGGTGTAAACTCCTCAACTAATCGACGAAAAGCAAACTTACGTTCAAAGCCTAGACCTGGACCAGAGAGTTGGAAATTGAGGGGTGCAGCCCGGCCGGCACAGGAAGTGTATGATTTTGATGTTAGATATGTTGATAAACATATATTGGCACATAATGAGGCTACTGAAATTGCGAAACGGAGTTTAAATGTATTGGTTGTTTGTAAGGGACGGTTTGCTATGGATGTTGAAGATAAGAGTGATAATGGAGAAGAAGAAGGAGATGGTAACAATAACAACCAACAACAAAAGAAGGAAGAGAAGAAACAATTTCAACCACCCCAACCATATTGTCGTGATTATCTCTCCCTCTTGACACAATTAGCATCACTGCACTTACATCGTAACAACTATTCATCAGCACGTACCGCCCTATTAGAATGTATCAACCTCGAAGGCCCACATCACACAACATCAATAACAAATGCAAGATATCAATTAATGAATATGTATCTACATACCAATCGACCATCATCGGCACGTAAATTATCCAACTTACTTATTAATGATAACTCGTCATGGATTAAATATTCAATGGCATTAATTGAATATATATCATGGAATTTATTAAATGAAGAAGGATCAACATCTTCAACTGCTGAAAATATGTTAAAACTTGCTATCCGGGGTAATGTATATGTTGTATACTTATTAGCATTCAGTGCTACATTTGAAAAGAGTATGGAGTATACGAATGAGGTATGTGTGGAACATGAATTGGAAAGTAATAGCTGTTGTTTGTTAGAGGCTATTGAATATGGATGTAATTGTTACAATGAGAATGAAGGCGAGAATGATGATGATGGAAAGGGCATGGATAAGGGTATGGCTATATGGATGAGTACAGAGGGTAGTTTAGATTGGGTCCGGAGTGTCGTGTTGCGTGTATTGAATGAAGATGACAACTCAGATTCAGTAGGAGGGAATGAAGAAGAAGATAGATTAACAAAGGCAGATTTACTAAGCTGGGAGAGGAAATTGAACAAGGAAGAGGAGATGTATGAGAAGGAACGGAATGAGAAGGAACAGCAGAAGTTGGCTTTGAAAGTATCTCAAGAAGATGGAAAGATTGACTATGGCAAAGATCCCGAGGATGATGACGATGATGATTTGGATGTTGTAATGTATGCAGGAATGTTCCGAACTGCAATGGACTGGCTATCTGATGCTGGCGAGTTGTTGAAAGCACCCAACTATGATTACATCATCGAACAATCTGATAATGTTGAAGAAGAAGACAATATTAATGATGGAAATGTAGCTGAAGAAGAAGAGAAGGTTACTGCCGAAGAAAGAAGTAGTGGCTCAACGAGTGACAGTAGTGGGTCTGACTCTGATGAAGAATCAAAGAGTGAATAAACATAGCCATACATCTTGAGTTGAAATATCATAATGAATTATGTAGAATAGCTTAATATTGGAATCATAATCGAGCTCATCATCTAATGAGAGCATCGATATCCAATACCTTCTAAGCAAACTCCCCTCAAGCCGACTCAGCTTCCTCTTCTTGCCCTGCCTCTTCAAACGCGTTTAGCATAACTCCCATTGATTTCCTTGTGGCCTTCCCTTTCTTGCCTGAACTCTGCTTTTCGTCGACAGACTTTACAAACTCGATAACCTCATTCTGACTAGTAAAGTAATGTCTCCCAAGTACACATTGTGAATCTCCCGGATCACGGTTTGGTCGAACATAATACCAGTCGTGTAGTGGGTTGTACTTCCCTGCCTTCATAACTTTCCAACCGGCTCGTTGCAACAGATCCCATACATTATTCCATTCATATAGTTCACTGCTCGTTGTGGAAGAATCTGATTCGGGAGATGAAAGTAATGGAATTGCTGGATCTTGGGGCTGGGTTCTACAATCTGCTGGGGTTTGTAGACTATCATCTACCAGCTCATTCGATGACTTGGTTTTCTTGGCAGTCTTGGGGGCGGCCGTTGTTGATGACGCTTTTACAGATTCAATAGCATCATCTTCACAAAGGAAATAGTCCACACCGAGTTTACAATTGGCATCGCCAGGATCACAATTTGGGCGAATGTAATACCAGTCGTGCAGAGCGTTATACCGCCCAGCCTTCATAACTTTCCATCCATCACTTTGCATTTGTTGCCATCGAGCTTTCTTCTCCGTATATGTGAGAGGCTTTGGCTCTGATGGCGCCGCCTTCTTGGTTGTAGATTTGACTTTGAACGATTTGTGCACATCTTGCATTGTCTTTGATAGTGTCTTTTCCACTTTAGGGCGTTTGTTCTGTTGCTCTTTGGCAGCTGGTTTCTTATCCCTGTCCGTTGTCGAATTGCTACGCTTTCTGCCAATGTTGGATTCATTTACTGGAACTTCCTCTCCCCTCCAGCCATAATTCCTCATTGCAAATGCCTTCACATCATCAACAGATTCAAAGTAATCTTGACCCTTGACACCTCCTTTCGTCTTACATCCTGGCTTGATGTAATAGTAATCTGTCATCAGACCCGACCCTGTCTTCCACGTCCAACCACTATCACGCATCTTCTTCCATGCATCACTCCATGATTCACTTGGATCAAGATCACTTTTCAGGAAAGGAACATTCTCATCGGCAACCTCAGCAAGAAATAGTTTCTTGGTTTGGAAGCCAGTCTCACTAAAAGTGCTTCTGATATCATCGTAATCTTCCTCGTCACTTGATAATTCATCTTCCTCGTCATCACTTGACGGCGGTTCGTCTTCGGACTCTTCCTTGGCTAAAGTCATCTCCTCTTGTTCCTTCTTTTTCTTCTCGATCTTTTGACGCTTCTCCTTCTTTGGCTCTTCATCTTCTCCCAATCTAGCTGCCGACCGACGCTTTCCACGGCCAACTTCTTCATTGTTATCACCGGCAGCCTCGACATTATCCTCACTAATACCATCCTCGTCCCCAACCCAACCATAATTCCTGCTAGCAAACTTTTGTACATCCCCGAGGCTTGTGAAATAATCTTGCCCCTCAACACTACCCTTGATCTTACAGCCAGGCTTGATGTAGAAGTAATCCATCATCAATCCAGACCCTGCCTTCCAACTCCATCCACTCTTTAGCATCTTTTTCCATGCGTCACCCCAAGATTCGTTTACTTTGATCTCCTGTCCTTCAGCCTGGGGTGGGACAACTTCTCCAGAATACTTGGCATACTCTTCAATCGTTGCCATTAATTTCTCGTGTGATACTACGCCCCACTTGTAAATATTCCTCGCATATGTTTGCACATCTTTCACACTGATAAAGTAATCTTGACCGACTGTGCCACCTTTGATCTTACATTCTGGCTTGATGTAGTAGTAGTCTGTCATAAGTCCTGATCCACCCCTCCAACCCCATCCAGATCGTTTCATTGCATCCCAAACTTCCTTCCAGGGTGTCTCTTCCTCCTTTTTCTCAGCAACTATTTCAGCTACAGGTGCCATTGAAGATGCCTTTGACTTGCTTGCAGACATGATTTTGTCCAACCTACCCCGATGCTTCTTGGATGATTGAAACTTGAGTGGCACAGCTTGTGTGCCAGAAGTGGGACGAGACTTGGTCCCCACTAGAGTGTTTGAGTTATTCTCCTTCTCGATGGAAGAGGATGAAGCCTTCTTCTTTGATTCTGCTGTCTTGGCCTTGGTCCTACTCGATTTGTCTGTGGCCGGTTTCTTTTCTTCTGCAGTGGTAGCTTTCACCTTAGTCCTGCCACCAAATAACTTCTCTTCCTTGACAGCTATCTCACTCTTCCAACCATAATTCTTAGTAGCATACGCCTTAGCATCACTTTCAGATTCAAAATAATCTTGATCCTTGACACCTCCCTTGATTTTACATCCCGGCTTGATGTAATAGTAGTCCGTCATAAGACCTGATCCGACCTTCCACGTCCATCCACTATCACGCATCTTCTTCCATGCATCACTCCATGACTCGTTGGGGTCAAGGTTATGTTTCAAGGGTGGGATCTCGTTCTTTCCTTCGGCACTGCTAGCAGCCTGTTCCTGCGGCTTTGGCTTCTCCTCTGACTTGTCAGACTTCTGATTGGCAGGGTTCCTTTTCAACGACTGGGCCTTAGCCTTCTCTGCCACACTCTTCTTCTCTGATACAACCGTCTCCTTACTCTCCTCAACAGCTGCAGCATCCTCGCTACTCCTATTTACAGCAGCGCCCAAATCTTCCTTCTTGGCCGAACCAGCATGCTCGTTTTTCTTCTTCTTCTTGGTTGATGAAGAAGGTGCACCACTACTCAACTTGGGAGTATTAAACACAAAATCATTATCCTCCCTAATCGGTAACGGATCTGACCCAACATCCAATGCCAAACAATTCAATGCCATATCAACGGCATTACGGAATTGATATGCATGTCTTGCCACATTGACATCCACCACCCCATTATCTCCACTACTACCACTGGCCTTAGTGTTGGCAACATGTGAAGCAATCAACTCCTCACAGACATTTTCAAACTCAAGTTGACTATCCACGAAACTTAACAACTCTCCATCATTCGCCCTACTACCCTCATCATGTTCCTCGAGTGTATACCCGGATAGTTTAATCAATTCAATCCTTGGTTCGGCAAATCGATTCTTCATCTTTATCTTCTTGTTATTATCCACTGGTGCACCCTTTTTATCACTCTGACCATTCTTCCAACTACTAGCACCACCCATATTAACACTATCATTATCCCAACCTAATAACCTCGCTACCACCATTTGAGGCGCCTTACGATGTTCAACGATAAATTTGGCCTTGAGACGTTTTGATGAATCGGGTGATAAGTCTCGAACTAATTCTGCTAAATTTTGATAGACTAAACATGGCCAGTGTTGTAATTGTGGCGGTTGGGTGGTATTATTGTTAACCTGGGCATCGGCTGCCTCTGTACCCTTGGCGACGGTAGCAGAGTTATTGTTATTAGAAGAGGGTGCAGTATCACGTAATCCCTCGGGTAGCCAACCCTGTGGTAAACGTACAAATCGTAATCGATCATAACTTGGGAATTGATCAGGTGCACTACGATATTGTGCATATTGACGTATCGTTTCATTCCTCTCTGCCTCTTTCTTCCTATCTTCTTCACTGATATTATTGTTGTTATTATTATTAGTAGCGTCCATATTGGTATTATTGGTAGTATTTTGAGGTGTCTTTAATGTACCAAAGGTAACAGATCTTTTCCCAGAAGAATTATTTTTAGATGTTGGCTTTGGGCGGAAGTCGGGTGTTATTGCTGGTGCGTGACCTCTGAATATTGCTGCCATTATGTTGTATATTGTTGTTGTTGTTTTAGTCGAGCATATGTACAAATAAATATAGTTTTTATTGCAATGGCGCTGGGCTTTTTATGTGCACTATTGTTGTTTGACAAAAGCGATTTTTGACTGTTTGTTTATGATGATCTTATTTTGCGATTTGGTACTAAATACGGTTTAACGGTCGATATAATTAGAGTACGGTACGGTATATAGATCAATCGTGGGCTCTTTGACACCCCTTTAAGGAGTTTCTACACATGAAAACGATACTAAGTGATCATTGTCGAAAGTTGCAATAGACCTCCAATTTTAACGCCCTTACGCCAACCTATTCACATTAATACATACCAATAATACCACTAGAATGTCTGAATTTACCAACTCTTCAATTGGCGTTGATACCAACACACAAGATGGTGGATTTTCATTTGATAATGTGCACCGTAATAACCTCATCCAACAACAAACATCTCAATCGGGTGGTAATCCACAATCAGGTGTATCAAACGCTTCTAACAATACCAATAAATCAATCTTACCCCTAGCAACTAAAACAGGTACAACAATTGTTGGCCTAGTCTATAAAAATGGTATAGTATTAGGTGCCGATACACGCTCCACAAATGATACCACCGTGGCTGATAAGAATTGTGAAAAAATACATTACATTGCACCCAACATTTATTGCTGTGGTGCGGGAACAGCCGCTGATACCGAAAAAACAACCGAATTAATATCCTCCCAAATGGAATTATTACGTATGAATACTGGCGACTCGCAATCACGTATTGTTACCGCCTGTACATTATTAAAACGTATGTTATATCGATACCAGGGATATGTCTCGGCAGCGTTAGTACTTGGTGGGTGTGATATTAATGGACCACATTTATATCAAATTTATCCACACGGTTCTACTGGTAAATTACCATTTACTACCATGGGTTCGGGAAGTTTAGCTGCCATGGCTGTCTTTGAGAGTGATTATCGTGATGACCTTGAAGAAGATGAGGCAATTAAATTAGTCCAACGTGCTATTCTAGCGGGAGTATTTAATGATTTGGGATCAGGGTCGAATGTTGATACCTGTGTTATCCGGATGGATGGTAGTGTTGCCATGGATAGGAATGGTATTACGCCTAATGAAGTTGCTCCTTTGAGGGCACAGGTTAAGAGGAGTGATGTGTTGAATATGAGGGAGGGTACCACGGCTGTATTGAAGAGTACATTTGTTAAGGCAAAGAGTTCTATGGGTGTTACATTGGCTGATGTAAGTGTGACCGCTATGGAAACATAAGAGTTGTATTGTTGTTTGGGTGGATTGGTTAGGGATGGTTGAGAGAAGGAGGGATTTGGTATTGATATTGGGGAAGAGAAAGGATGATGCAACTGGGAAACAAAACTCTAAAGGAAGTGGGGTTTGAATGAAGAAAAGAATAGATTGTTGTCAAAATCTAGATAATGCTTTATCGAGACAAGCTTTTTAAATGTGGTTATCCCGGCCGCTTCGTGTCCTATTTCACAAAACTTGGTTATCTTTGCTATACAACTGTCCCATCAACACAATATGTTCTTACTCGTCATCCTCCAAATCAAGTTTTCCAAAGTCCATGGCCCTCCAGCTTTTTGTTTCAATTAGTGTGGATCTGCGTTTCTGCTTAATCTCCTTTACTTCTTCCGTATCCTTCTCATCGTCTTTAATAGCAGGATTTGTCGCAAGCTCTGCCATGATCTTTTCCATTTCCTCAGCACTCCCATTGGCAACGTGTTCTGCGTCTCTTGCCTTATCCACTGTGTATTAAAAAGAGAGATTATAGTTGAGAAATAGAAGAGAATGGGTTAGAATTCAAAAGGGGAGTGAAGGGGTAAAGTGCACACTAACACAATGTAACTCACAGGGTAAGACCGCATCACAAATGCTTTCATATGTCCAATCCGATGAACGAGTGAGGTGAAGTGTCTTATCAACATTATTGCAATGAGATATATCACGTCCAGATACATCCACCTTCTTCCAACAACTTGGGCAAGGTTCAAATTCTCCAGCCCAATCTCCACCGTTGATTTTCATCATTGCCTTGATAAATTTCTTTTCCGTTAGTTCATCACCTTCATACTCCAAGTTCAACCATTTACACATATCTTCGATTGTGGTACCTTGCTGCTCCGCTTGCCGTTTGAAACGATGATACAAAAATCGAAGTTTAACTTCAATGTCGATTGTTAGTTCAACCAAGGTAATATGTTCCCGAGGTACACCTCCTGCAACAATCGTTTCAATGACTATATCACGGCATACCTCGCTATATGTAGCATGGCTTAATACAACTTTATCATTATCTTTGGCTGCATCGACAGTTTGCTTTGCAATCTCTTGAAAGTATGGAGCCAATAACTCCTTCTTATTGTTCGAGGTGAACCAGCTAATAACCATCTCTCGGTATTCAGGAACGGCACAATTTTTTAATGGGCCGTCTCCATCGACGTGCTTATATCCATGTACTACCTGAAGATAATCACCAGTAAATGACTTTATGTATACAATAATATATCGTTAGGGGCATGCTTGTATGTTGAGACATATCATATGCACAAAAAAATATGATTTGTGTATGGCATATGGTCATGGTACTCATCCTATCAAATCTCACCTTGCCAGCACCCGACGGTGCCACCACGTACACAATTTGAGCGTCTTGGATTGTCATGATTGTATAGTGTAGTTATAATAAATAAACTTGGATTATGAGGCAATGGCAATAGCAAATTATCGGCAACATCTTTTCTTAAGATCCTCTTTTTTTCTCCATTGACAAATATGTATGGACTCGTGGCATAGGCTTGGGCTTCTCTTCAATTGAGCCTCTCATCATCTTCCAATGGCTGATATACAATAATAGACTGAAAATCAATAACTACTACTTTCGATGTAGTTTCTACATCCTAATTGCAATAGACAAAGAGTGGCAAAGGGAGAGGAGTACAATTAATAGGGGACAGGGGAGATCGGAGATAGTGAGATTCGAAGGCTCTCTAGAGAGAGAGCAAACATCTTCGGCGATTGTTGATGTGTTGAAGCAGTTCAGATTGGTAGTCGCGGCAATCACCAAAGGATCAGGAAATTGCAATAATTTCCAATATTATATATAAGGAGGAGTTTAGATAATGGCGGCACAAAACAACAACGACAGGAGATGTATCATATTCCTGGACATTGACGGTGTATTAAATACAACAAAACATAATACTCAAATACATTTGCAAACACAACAACTAAAACAACTTAAACACATCATTGAAAATACAGATGCATTAATAGTATTAACAACATTCTGGCGTCACTTCCATGAATACATAACATATGTATTACATAGAAATGGTATTGATGTTGGTAGAAACATGTTACCTCTACCAATGGGAACGACTAACGGAAAACAAAATACAAGAAAGTTTTTACATCATCATCAGATAAAGCAGCAAAAGAATGGATATCATCTCAATGATATAGAAGAGCAAAAAGTTAGTGCTAGCATGATTGGAAGATCTGCAGATGATGAGAGTGAATACACATCACGAGCTGATGAGATTGAAGGTTGGCTTAAAACATATGGAGAAAGATATCTAGGAGGTAGTGAACATGATGCTGACAGAGGAGCAGCAGATAGTAATGACAATACAAAAGAAGAATATGCATTTCATTCAACGAATTGGAAGTATGTTATACTCGACGATAGACCGTCGATACTCCTCTCCATAGTAGATTTGTACATACGAAGACAGAAATGGGCTTGACGGAAGAAGATGCTGAGAACGCTATTCGATTGTTGAAATTTGGACCATCCTACTGAATGTGAATAATAAGAAACAACTTATTATTATTCGTCTTTTCTATTTGCTCCTGACAGTAACCAAGATAGCCATCTAACTCCACCATAGCTCTTCTTTTCATCACTTATATCACTATCATCATTCACTGAACTATACGTGTCGTTCTTGCCAGTGCTAGCAGAAAGTAAAGTATTATTATCGGCAGTACTATTAGACAAGGTTTCTTTCTTCTTGGAAGTAGTAAGCATGTCCTTTATAATCTGCACTCCTTCCTTAGTCAATGTCGTTGTACATGCATAAACGCCCACTGCTGCTAATCCCCACCACCATAGCCATCTAGTTGCCTTGTGTACTCCCTCAGATACTTGTGTTGTTACATTCGATGCTGTTCGAGTTGCAGATTCCGTGGCAATTTGTGTAGCTGATTGAAGTAATTGATCTTTACTGGGTAGAGAATCTAATATCTTGTTGGGTGGTATATCAACTTTCTTTGTAGATTCTATTGTTGTTGTTGTTTCTGACAGCACTTGATTCTTCTTTGTTGCAAATGGAAGTATTCTTTTATTTATTTCATTCTTTAATCTATTTTTTGTAGCTTGTGTTGCCTCTGATATGTTTTGTTTTATATGCTCACCAGTCTTCTTTGCAGTATCTTTAGTAGATTGTTTCATATTCTCACCAAGCTCAGTTATAGATCTATGTGCCTCCCATGCATATTGTTCTCCTGCTTTCTTAGCATTAACTTTTGCGATTGTTGCTTTCTTTGATACTATATTGGTTGTATCTGTCGCAGCTTGTTTAACGGATTGTGTAGCTGTTTTTGTTGCTTCGGATAGAATAGGACTAACAGTTGACTTTATTGAAGTATATAGTTGTTGTATATTCGATTTATTATCCCTAGTTGAGAGTGAAGAAGATGATGATGCACCGTCTTGTGTAACATTTTTTCGGTTGTTTGGTGTTTTGGTTTTGGAAGATGAGAAGTATCTATTGCAATATATGGATGTTCTCAAAGAACTACTCCTCCTATGAGTATGATATTGAACAACCCTCTTAACAGCTATGTTACGCATCTGAGTGCATATCATATTAGAGATTAGAAGTACAACACAATGATCAATAGTACGATAATTGATAATGCCCATGAAATGTGCTAGCAATCACTGGCACACTACCAATTGAAAGATTATCAATAAGGAAGTTAGATCAGAATATCATCGAAAGCATATGGTATTAGTACATAAACTGATAAAGAAGTTGTAGGATTAACATCTGCCTTTGGATTATTCGTGCTCAAGTAATAATAGCATGTTGCTTACTCACTTTCTCATTTCACATTTCTCTGATTTCAGATTTCCACCGAAGAAGATTTAGACGAATGATAGAGGGAGATGATATAAGAGATTGCAATTAATATTCAAGCCACAAGTGTGTATTGCCTAGTGTAGATATTGATATATATGGCACCTACTGCTTGATATTGTAGGGTGGTTGATAATTATCTTTGACAGGCATAAATTCACACTTCACAACACAAAAAATGATGGTGAATGAAGACATAACAATAACAATAAAACATGGAAAGCAGAGGTATAGTACAACGATTCAACCCAGATCTTCGGGGCATAGTTTGAAAGTACAAGTAGAATCATTAACCGGTGTGCCAATACATAGACAAAAGTTGTTATGTAAAAATGCATGGAAAGGGCAATTAAAGGATAACGATACTATTCAACCAAATGGCAAGAGTTCTATAGTGATATCATTGATTGGTAATGCAGATGTCCTCGTAGAAAAGCCAATAGAAGAACGACCAATTTTCTCTGAAGATTTAACACCGGAGGAGCTTTGGAAAGCTACAAGACCACAACATATGGATACAAAAGAAGAAGATATTGTTGATATAATTGCATTGCAAAAGGAGGTTGGATTTGAAAGAGATGACGGGAAGGCAGGAATGTACCAATACAATAGACTTGTTAGTGGATTGCCACAGCATCAGATTAATGACATGCTAGTATGTAGAAAGAAACAATCAGATACAAGCAATACCAATGAAGTAGATGATACAGCAGCAAACAACAAAACAGATGAACTTACCGGTGAAGTAGCCATGACAATGGGAATGGAACTTCGTAAGGGATATGTCAATTCATTAGCAGTTCTTCCAAATGGTACAATTGTGTCTGGGTTAGATGATGGACATGTCCAGCTGTGGCGTCGAGGAGAGCTAGTAAAAGATTTGAAGCATCCATCTGCAAAAGTTGAACACGTCCTTGTATTTGCATCATCATCTACAAATCATAATGCTCCTTCTTTTGTCACCGCTGGTGATGGATGTATATGCATGTGGTCGGTTGATGGTCAACAGCTTACACGATTTGGTTCCTATCCCGGTACATCACCATCGTCAATAGCAATCGGAAGAATAAGTAATGGGCAAGGAGGATATATAACATATCTAGCATGCTCCTCAAAGATTACAAGGCAAATTGATCCACATAAATTCAGGCTAGTACCTCAAAATGAAGCAGAGAGACAGCGTAGGCGAGCTGCTGAAGCACAAGAGCAAATGATACAAGATGAATTGAACTCGGTATCAAAGAATATCAGAGTCTTCTTCTACAATGAAGATGATCAGAGCAATAGTACTGCAGTTAGACAAGATGTCATCACACCAGATTCTACTGAAGACTCGGCACCAATTACTAACCTTTTAGATATGAATGGTCGTTTGGTATGTGGAGATGCTAATGGAGGTATTCGAATACATGAATGGGTAACCGAATCAAATAGCAATAGGAGACAGATTGCCCATATGCAATTTAGAGGATCTAGTATTGCTTGCTTAGCAATGGTACAAGAGAATCAGTTGGCCGTATCGATTCAACCAAGAGAAGACACAGGCATGCTACCATCTGCAACTCCTCTTCAAACAACTAGACCACGGGGTGTATTCATATTAGATACAAAACAAGCTACTGTTAAAGCGGGACTGGATGCTCATAAAGATATTGTACAGTGTATATGTCCGTTGCCGAATGGCGGAATAATAACAGCTGGCGGGAGAATGGACGCTACTTGTCGATTCTGGAACTCGGTGGATATATCAAATGCAATACAAGCTACTACTGACGAGTCTAATGAAGAGGAAGTGAAAGTACTGATAGATGCACCAGTATTGAAAGAGCCTGGATATGTCTTTGATTTGAAGGTTCTACCGGATTCAAATGGATCCAATGTTTATGGTATTGCCGCGGCTCGATATAATGTGATCAAAATTGTAATCTAAAGAGAGAGTTTGTTGATTATTTACTTTACATTTACATAGAGTAAAGCCTTACTATTCTCGTATAGCCTTTACCGACCACTTAGTATGAAGATAATAAAGCAAAGTATGTGCCGTGAATTATATAAAGAGCCGACCTTCATATCATCAAGCCCCCGCCCCCCTCACCTTGTCTTCCATCACTTCTCGCGAAGAAGTTAATCTTACCTGGGGTTCTTACCCTACTTATGAGAAAAGTAAGCACTGTCATTGGTCCTACATATTGCAGCTGCTACAACGAGACGGAGGCGGATATATTCAGTATTATACCAATCAAATATTGTGTTAATATTATATATTGAGTAGTAGAGATTTCGAGTATAATATGAAAGTCAGATAACAAAATCTAGAGTATACTTTTAACCCTATCGAACATTGTGAGAAGGCAAATCGATATTGCTGGTCGGGATTGATACTATTATACCTATATCATATACAATGAATAAGTCTAGTTTCAAATCCCGAAATAATGCAGGTAATATGCAGCGTTCGAATATCGGTACAGTTGGTATGATGAGACAGCAACATTCACAACAAAATAATAATATGCAACAGCAAAGTAATATGAACCAACAACATACCAATATGCAGCAAATGAACCAACAGCAATATAATCAGCAGCAGTATTATCAACAACAGCAATTAGCTCAGCATCATCAACAACAGCAACAGCAGCAGTATAACTCACAGCAACATGGAGGGCCACAGCAGGGTTCAGTTGGTATGCAGCATAGAGGCGGAGTTGGTATGCAACATCCACACCAGCAACAAATGGGCGGTGGTCAACAAGGAGGGATGCAGCAGCAGCAAATGAATAATGGACAGCAGCAGAATGTAGTACAGCAGTT
>Ga0075439_13360_pt1 | contig 24808 bp, 20 predicted proteins | sample MintriSingleCell_FD_74264 | JGI IMG/M metagenome (GOLD analysis project Ga0075439, IMG submission 74264) | Marine eukaryotic communities from Monterey Bay, USA to study complex ecological interactions - Minidiscus trioculatus JGI Plate_4_G5... | ecosystem: Environmental > Aquatic > Marine >... | reverse complement strand
TAAAGTCGCCGGGGTTCATTTCGCTCAGTGAAAGAGGTGGCTATCGACAGAAAGTTGAGAGAAACAGATTAGAGATACATGCAAAACCATATCTCGACTCACCTGATACCCAATATTATGAACATCTATGTCTGATAGGTCTGTACTAAGAGTTATAGTAAGACAACTAATATAGTGCTGATTCACTACAGTGTCTAAACCTTCTTCTAATGGCTCATATACATTGACCATCTCACAAGATGATAATGCAGTTACTTGATGGAGTGGCATTTTGCGTTTCAAAATCTCTGCAATTGTAACAGCTTTATTGATTGCCTTGCCCATTGCCTTTAGCTCAACATGTTTATTTCCACTTGCCTGTTGAGGTCATGTTAATATAATTAGTTGGCATTGCAAAGTATAGAAAAGAAACATCATCATTTGAGAATTCACTTACCAACATGTTCATTGCCGTAGTGATACATCGTCTTGGTTTTGCTTGTTGTGTAATCCTCACAGTTGATTCAGTATCCAGCTCACTATCATCTGGCCTAGAATCTCCTGTCATTTTGGAGTCGTCGATAAAGCCTTGTGCACCAATATACTTCTCTTCCACTAAACGATATTTGTCCATATTTTCCTGAAGAATTTATGATGGTTAGGATAGAAAGTATTTGTTAGAAGACAATAACATATGATATGAACATGCCGCCTACATCATTATATTCACAATTTCCTAACTCACATTGTCCAAATACCATCCAGAGAAGTCAGTCGATACTACACAGCTGTCTATCGAGAGAGCAACTAAAAGGCCAACAAAGCTAAGAAGCGGCATTTCCAAAAGGATACCGGCCAAAGATCCATGCTTCAAGGTAAGATTCGATTGGAGATGAAACCGTAAGATACCATAAGTTACCCGAGAGTAAAACCTAACTCCTAGCCTCCTTCACTATCACCCATATGCTTCCATACTGATAGCTTCTTATACTGCAACTGAAGAAGAATAATCACCACTTTCGAATAGATTTGGAAAGAACCGCACTCCCTCAATTGTACTATCTCTGCACAAGTAACCCATTTGTTCTGCGGATAATAATTGTTCATTGGCTAATAATGCGGATGTTTTGAGTGTTCTGCATACATCCATAACTGTAATACCACCTACTGAAGATTCGGCGATGCCTGTCTTGCCGGCATTGTCTGATGTCGGCTGCACGGAAGAAGATGCCAACTCGGTCAACTTTTTTGCCATTAATTCATCATCAAATAAATCATCTTGTATTACCATAACGCCTGACGCAAATGATCGTTTCGATATTCCCAAATCTAATTCCTTTATCAAATCTACAGCCTTGATTAAATCTTCGGGTGACACCATATTTGTACCCCGTGCTCTATTGAACAAGCAGTACACATCAGTCAGCGTCATCATACCTCCAGCTTTTGTTAGCTTGTCATTATGTCGTAGAAATGCCGTCAGTTGCTGTGCAAGCTTTTTATGATATGCTGATCCAGCCTGCTTTGCCGAGAGGGCAGATGCCATTCCCATATTATTCATTAAACATACAAGCTTTTCGGTATCCTTTCCTGAATTATCATCATCATCATCTTTACTCCCTCCTCCTGATGATGATACTGCAGCAGCTGCTGCTCGTTCACGTTCAATTGTTGCAGAATACTTTTGTATAACCTTGATTAACTCTGTTGCCTCACCCAGGAATGCATCAATATCTTCTTTCTTACTAGCAGAAGATTTATTGTTCCTTTGAAAATGTGCATGTGTAGTACTTTGTTTCCCAGCCTCATTGGCGCCACCGAAAGCAACATCTGCCAAGTTTGCATTCTCTCGATCTATGATGTATTAGAAAAGTAGGAAGATTAGTTAGAGGTATAAAGTTATGAAGTAACAGGGCAAATTATGAGTATAAAGCATATCAATTTGTATAGTAACTCACGTCTTAGTGCATTCTGTGTCATAATAGCATCAACACCAACCTTCTTAGCAGCAATGGCCCTACTAGGGCGTAATTGTTCCTTCATTACCTGCCGTTCTCTATCATTCCATGCCTTACGCTTCAATGCCGTATGTATAGCATCTAACGTATCATCGCGATGTTTCATTGATTCTCTATAAGAGCTGTCTTCACCACCTCGGAATACAATTGTCAAGTCACCCCAAGCATGAGTGGATAATTCAATTTTGTAGGACCCCATTGGTGAACTGAAAGATGGACCGCCAGCTTTTTGGGATGTTTGTACCAATGGTAGTGGTATTGAGCCACCTATTTTCTCATGTTCATCTATCAATATTATACGATGTGTTGTTATTGTGATAGTGAGACCTATATCACGCGAATTCCATGATGATATTTGTGCTGCATTATTATCATTTGATGCATGCTGTTGTAGAGGTAGTTCTCCAGAGCCATAGTCTAGAGTTGATTAGAGGTAGGACAGTAGAAATAGAGGTAGGTGTGAGGAACATACAAACAAAAAATATAATATACTTCTCAGCTATAGAAACTTACACCGCAATTCAACATTCATTCGAACTAAAGTTTCTACCTCATTATCAGCAGACTCAAGTATTAGTAGGCCTGATGGTAATAGTGGTGCCGGCGTTAGGCAGGTTAATGGAGACCACCTCACCATCTTAATTTGTCTTTGACGAGAGAGATGAGCAATTGCTTTTGCTTTCTGCTTTATGCTGTGGCCTGTATGACCACTAGTGCAGATATTCTTGCACACTGTGCAAAACAACTTGCACCGTGCAATTGCATTGTGACATCGCTAAAAAAGATCAAAAAGAGCTAAAAGGAGGGCAGATTTAGTGGTATCGCTCACTTACAATATAGTTGATATATTGATAGATTTATATTAAGTTTCACAATGAATATTAATATGTTATATACAATGCAGCAATTACACGGTGCTCGTTGTTTTGCAATGATGTGCTCGAATATGTGCTCTCATTGTCATACATAATAACGCTCACTGTAACACGTGCATTGCATTTGAGACTTGAGTACATGAAATCTGCACGCGTTCAGCCCCACATGCCCGCATTCGCTATCGCTCATGGCGTGCATTTTGCTAAGTCAGATTTCATGCACAAAACCCCTGAACGAACCTGAACTGGTTACAGTGCACTTATTAAAGTATGTACTCGTAAAACTCATACAATTAACATGGGAGTCTTTGACAATAATTGGGAAAAGTTGATAATGTACTTGCTTCTCGCTCTCTTATAATGGTTTGTGTTGTTATTAAACCATACTATATCTCTCCATATCACTGATATATAACTATATAATCCCTAACTATACTGGTTGTTTATCATGGCTCGTACTACAGACGACGGAGGTAAGTAAAGATATATAAGGTATCCAACTGACATCATAAGTTTGTTGCAATAAAATTCCTGACACAACTTTGAACTTTGTTGCAATAAATTCCTAACACATCATGTGTTACACATATACACAATAGACAAATCAGAATCTATACTGTATGATCTAATCAAACGTATATTCCAAAGGAAGAAAACATGGGAAGCATCCGCCATCCGAGCCGAGGCAACTAAAAAAGCAGCAGCCGAGGCACAAAAGGCAGCAGATGCCAATACAACAAACCAACAAAAGGATGAAGCCGAACAACGTGAGAAACAAACACGTGCAGACGCAGTACAAAAGACTGTCGAGATACGTGAAGAATTAAATAAACTATTTGTCAAACAAGCCGAAATTGAAAAGGGAATACAGTACACATATAAAGAGAAGATTAATACCTATGAAAAACAGTCTTATAAAGAAGAGGATGAATTAATGGCAAGGTTAGAAAAAGAACACGATGAAGAGATTAAACAGTTAATTGAAAAGAATAAGATTGAAAGTGAAGAAGATAAGGTGAAGAAGGCTGCAGCGCTATTGGAAGTTACGGGTGGTAAAAGTGTGGGAGGTGGTAGTGGCAAGCGCAAGGCGGATGACAGAGTAGGAGAATCAAGTACTAGTGATGAACCAAGTGCCAAGAAACAAAAGGCTGATGATGGTGCCGCTGTTAAAACGGGAGAACTAAATGATACCAAGGTAGATGGTGACGATGATGGTGAGGTGAAAGAAGGAGAGGAAGTTTTGAAGAGTGCATTGAAGGAACAAGAATTAACGAAATTAATGGATGAAATGAGCCAATTAAACAAGACGAAGAGTCAAATGATATGGCTGTTGAAGCAAGTGATCACGGCGGAGGCGAAACAGAAGATGAAGATGAAGTATTAGATACATTGGGAAAGATTGTCTTAGGCCCTTGCATTAGTATACATACTTTATATCATAATATTATAAATAAGCTCGTTGTGAATGATTAAGATGTTTTGTTAGTGTACTACAAAGATTACAAAAAGAGCAAGAGCTGGAGCAACAGCAACTACATGTTTCTAGTTATGATGCCGTAATCACAGTCGATGCGAAGCAGAAGATGATGAAACGGAAGTATTCATACACACACCTACTATTGAAGCTTAAGTGTACAAATCATATAATATTTATAAACTTGGCTTGTTATTATCAATTTAGTTCACATGATTCGCAGCAGAGAGGAGATACAAGGTATGGTAACACATGTTCAATAACAATGTTAGCTCCACAATTGATACGGCATTGACCACGATCCATCCTCAACTTCTTTTTGATATGCTCACTTCCATTACAATTGTTATAATCGTTTATTTTGTGCTTCCATAATACAAGCTCAATTATGGTCGTAGCTTCCTTAAATCTACTGTATTCGGTTTCAAATTGTCTCAATTTAGAGTTGACAACATCACTGATCCAAGCTTTTCCATCAATTTCCCTCTCACGGTCTACAGCAGGCATTTCTCCTTCCATAATAGTCTTTGTAATATTCTCTCGAAAACTTTCAAGACCAATTCCATTAACACGATTTGAGATGCTCAACTTGGCCAATGAACGAAGTAATTGAATTGATGCAGGAGTAGAGGACACAATTGAGTTGACTTTGTTCTCAATAATTGCCTCCCAGCAAATGTCTTGCTGGGGGAAATGCATTTGCTGCAGATCAAGTAGGCGTTGAATGTTGCCCAATGGCGAAATAATACTAGGGCAGCATTTGGCATTATTCCTATGAGACAGAAATAAGGCATTCATCATGTACGTCCAATTCAATTCATAATTTGGGTGGAGAGACTTGTGACTTTCAATCAAGTGCAGTATGATCTCATCTGACGCACCCCCCCAAACTGCGTAAAGTAATGGCACGGCACCCCATCGATCTTTTGTAGTAAGAGTCTCAGGATACTTTGTAATCAATACCTTATATAATTCGATGTTTTGAACAGTTGAACATGCTAGTATGTGTAACGGAGTCATCCCCAAACAATCTTGTTGTTTACCAGATGGATCCAACTTACTTCGTAACGATCTTCTCTGACTACGTCTCATGTTTGTTGCATTATTGAGTTGATCCGCAGTAACATTATTATATGAATGGTAGTATATCATCTTGTGGATTGATAAGTTGTCAAACCGATGTTTCAATGCGTTAATTATCCCTTCTCTTGTATCAAATATTTGTATGAGATCCTGACACTCACGAAATACATCTGAACCAATTTCAGCATCTTCTGGAATTGATATATTCCTCAATGAATAGCAGCAATTAAACGCCTCTGACTCAATTCGAGTACTCTCGGGGAGCTCAAGAGAAAACATACTTCCACACCCGCTGAGTACCCTATGAGAAATTACAGCCAGTGGAAGTCTGAAATTTATCCACATGCAACGGCAAAGAGCTCTCTCACCAATGTATCTGATGTTATCAGGGATAGAGATAGCACTCAATTTTGTATAAGTAAAAGCATATTCACTGATATGTTCAACAGTTGTAGGGATATTGATGTGCCTGAGCAAACTGCAGTTACTAAATGCCTGCTTTCCAATCTCTACCAGCCCTTCATTGAGTTCAACCTCTACCAGACACGAACGCTCATAAAATTTTAACCTGGGAATCACAGTTACAGATGGATGAACTCGTACATGAACAACATCCTCTGGTACTACCGCTCCTTCCGTATATATAAATACTTCAACTTCTTCCGCCGCCATGACTATTCTTTTAGTACTCTTCAAAACAATGATATACTGTATTCTTATCTTCAATAATATTTTTGTTGGTGATTGGCATGTAGTGGTATCAATCTTAACTTATAAAAAGTTGATATCTTATTAGTATCTTGATACCGATGAACAAGTATAGTAATAGCAGCGTAACGCTCTAAGTATTACCATATTTCACAATCGAAATAATTAACAAAGTTCTATAGCGGTTTAGACCTCATCATAAGGTCTATTGAAACCAACACTGATGGAAAGAGTAGAGCGTTAACCACTGATATTCTGACTGCACTATTAGTATATCAGATGGATTATCGTAGGCTTTACTTGCAATATTATTTTTGTGTTGGCCCCGTGATTCTCTTTGCGAATCGGTGTCGAGATTCTCGAAGATGTTAATGCTCCTCTTGATATACTTGTAGTCTATCCGTGCTTGCGTGTGTTTTGGTGGTTTTAGATCATCCTAAAGCATTTCATCATTGGTGTGGTGGTTTCGGTCTGGTTGTACAAGTACACAAGAGACATAACTTTTGCAAAGAAAAGACATATGATAATATGAATTAGTTATTAGTTATGTATTTGGCTGCGAGAAATAGCTAAATGCAATATGCAGTATTGGTGTAGACAATAGACAAAGGCAGGACTGAGCAAAAAAACTAGTATATCCCTTTAATAATGATCTTTCGTAGCATAAGTGGTGGATTAAGAAGAGAGACTATAGTCTCTCGACTCCGAATATTGCAACATATAAAAGGTGCACCAACATTACCATTACAAAGAGATAGCAAGTATACCCTATTATATCATTTGCGATGCAGCTCTTCTATATCTATGATACCTAAGGCACCATCTCTTCATCAACTAAAGAACTTGAAGAAGCAAACACACAAAATTGAAACTAAATTATCAGATAATGGAATTATGGATGTGAAAGACACTGCCGCAGTGTACGAAGACAAAGATGAAGGAGCCAATGTCACTGTATCAGAAGTAGGTACTAATAATTCAGCTGCATGCCCTGCTCTCGTCAGAGGAGTCAAGATATACCTGGAGAAAACCATACCCGGTATTGGACCTAAAAATGCCGATATGATTTGTTTACATTTCGATACAGATGTATTTGAGGTTCTTTTGAGTGCAGACAGGTTAGTTGAGGTAAACGGTATTAATGAAAAAGTAGCAGAGTCCATAGCAAGGATTACAAAAACAGATTATAATAGAGATGACTTTCGAGATCTGTTACTGTTTCTAGGGAAGCATCAAACACACATTGGACCGATATTAGTCAAACATATATTATCCAAGTATAAAAATGGTGATAATATCTTGGAAGAAATAAAAAAGGATCCATACCATCTATTAGAAACCAAGGGCTTGACATTTGATGGGATAGATGAATTAGCAAGTGCGCTTGGGTTCCCTCATAACAGTCCAGAGCGATTTAATGCATGTATTGATCACCTTTTAACACGGGAAAAGAACACTGCTTGGAGTCGACAACAATTCACGACACTAATGTTATCTAAGCCCTATCTATATACTGATTGCAGTCAGCTAATGGAGAGAACAAAGCGGATTTTGCACCTAGAGTCTGATGGAAAGTTGTTCATACAGCATTGCGAACAGTATCAAAATGAAGATAATATTACCAATGATATTCACCGCATTAATGAGGGTAACTCATCTTTATCAGATTTGGATGCTGATGTTAATCATGAAATCGAGAGTACTTGGGAAAACTTAAGATTTAAACACTTTACTAGATCACAACAACTAGCGGTAGACAATGCACTTGAGCACAAGGTATCAGTTCTTACAGGGGGGCCAGGGACGGGTAAAACACTAGTCATGGGAGCATTAGTACATACCTTACTCAACATGAATGCTAAGATTATGTTGTTAGCACCAACGGGGGCAGCAGCAAGGAAGCTTTCCGAGTCAACAAAGCAAGAGGCAAGGACCATACATAGTGTGACACATACCGTGAAAAAGTTCAATGATTTTGTAGCCGACTTCGTTATTATAGATGAGGCATCAATGTTGGATACATCGACAGCAAAGGAGCTACTTGATATCATCCCTGACTCTTCCCACGTCTTATTTGTTGGAGATCATGATCAACTTCCACCGATAGGCCCCGGTAGAGTCTTGGAAGATTTGATAGAAAGCAAGGTTGTCCATATAACAGAACTGACTGAACGGTTTAGACAATCAGAAGGCAGTGATATTGTTACACATGCACAAGCTATTAATAGTGGCAATATAAAAGCATCTCTGCCTGATACTTTACTCTCCTCTGTTGACGATTTATCGGTTGAAGAAGGCCTCCAATTTGTCAAATGCAGTAATGAAAATCTACATGCCGTCCTCAAAAAGACTTGTTCATTTGTTACCAGAGAACTTGGTTTTGACGGGCTTACTGAACTCCAGATCATTTCCCCACAACGTATAGGTGACAAAGGAGTGAATGCTATGAACAAAACCTTTCAAGAACTAAATCAAGAGCCTACTCTTCATAAAGCATTCATATTCAAGAGGAACGATAGAGTGATGCAAACAAAGAATGATAGGTCCAAAGGCGTAGTGAATGGCGATATAGGAGTTGTTAAATCGGTTCAAAATGGCTATACCGGAAAGCCTTTTCTCATTGTAAACTTTGATAGGCGTCATGTCGAATATTTTGCAACTGAAGCTGACGTCCTAGACCTGGCGTATGCAACAACGGTTCACAAGTCACAGGGAGCAGAGTATCAAGCAATTGTGATTGTTTTACCAGAGTTTGTTCCTCACATGTTATTATCAAGGCGTCTTCTCTATACTGCTGTTACCCGAGGGAAGAAACATGTGATTATTATTGGCAGTGACGAATCATACAGGAGAGCGATATCTAACAACTCCTCGAGATGTACATTGTTAAGCGGTTCACTGAAAGGGGAGGTGAAGGTACAACCACAATCAAAATTACTTCAAGCAGTATATAAAAGTGAAGAAGGAAAGTCAATACCGAACTACACACGCACAAGAAGGGTCAGCTTCTTATAAAATAGAATGTTTTGTTAGTGTATTAGGTTTAAGGAGCCCTGTAGCAATTCAAGCTCAAAACAGTTCTCAGATATTGCTGCTTTTTACAACTGTCCTTTTTCAACCTGTACCAATGAAAGTATGGTATCGAAACTACTGTCATTCCCTCTAGATGTGATACCTGCCTCCTCTTCAGAATTGTACTCCCATTTGGTTCTCTACTTCTTCCAATAAAGTGATGAGGACCGTCTACCTCGATGCCCACCTTATTTCCGTACGCTTCTACTACTGCATCTATTCGATACCCGCTTTTCATTAGCACTTCTTGTTCTGAATCTAGACCAATCGATGATAGACTAGCAACAACATCAGTTTGAAACCTTGATGGCTCGGGTACACGCAGTAGAAAGGCTTCATAACACTTCTCTCTGAGTGATTCAGGCAATCTAATGCCTGACTTGATCTCTATCTGCCATAACTGCCATTGATGAAGCTGGACTAACGCCTCAAGTGTGAATTCATTTTCTTCCTTTTTAAGAATAGCTTCTATGAAGTTATCGTTGAACAAAGACGGAGCGGACACATTAGCCACTGCATATATCCAAGCAATGTTTGCTAGTTCTTGTCGATTGAACCCAGCCAACATTGCTTTCACAGTCGGTACAAATGATAAGAAGAGTATCCGATCAATTTGACCATTAGAAGCGTATCCCCACAAAAAGTTCACGATACCTTGAGAGGTAAACTCATTCTGTCTACTAAATGCAGCATCTGCAATCTTCACAAAGAGGGACGGATGTGACTCTCCTGAAGTCGCAAATGCCCAAACGATGTTGGATAAACTCTGTGCAGTAAATTCATCTAAACTGTCAAGTGAAATGATGTGCTCGGCCATCTTCTGGAATAGCTCTGAGTTCTTTTCTTTTGCAGTTGCATAGCTCCATAATATATTGGACACGTCTTGTCCAACATATGCATCCAAGTTGTGAAGTCCTATGATATAATCTGCTACCTTTTTCATTAAAATTGGATGCCATTCATCGGCGAAAATGTACATTTGCTTCATCTGAATTGCATTAGCTCGAACTATATTGGATAGTGCATGAGGAGTAAACTCATCCAAGTTGTCATGTGATACAATATTATCTGCTATTGTCTTGAACAAATTTATATGTGAATCGTTTGATGCTCCATAAGCCCAGCAAATGTTTGATATAGCCTGAGGTGTGTACTGATTCATGTTGTTTGAAGTACTGACGATATGATCCGCAACCTTCTCAAAGAGTAAAGGGTGTTGTTCTTTTGCAGTAGAGTATGACCATACTAGACCTGTAAGCTCCTGCGGTTTATATTCGTTCAAGTTGTTTAGTGAAGATATATAATCCCCAATTCTGTTAAACAACCGCGGGTGAGTCTCGTTGGCTGTCGCATAAGCCCATAGTATACTGGCAAATTCTTGTGGCTTGAATTCATCTAGATTTGACTGCGATATGATGTCTCCTGCTTCCTGAAACAATGTAGAGTTGCTTTCCTTTGCATTAGAATAAGCCCAAAGAGTATTTGCAAAATCTTGAGAGTTGTAATGATGTATCAAGTTCGGTATTAACTCAACAGCAAGAATATCAAATAATGTGCTTCCGTCATCGAAATCAGGGACATAATCGGCAAGGGCATAAGCATAAACAAAGTTTGACATGTGCCGTGGATCAAACTCTGGTAAAATATGCAGGGAGGCACAGGCAATATGACGAAATATGAACTGTTTGCTTTTCGATTCGTCACCAATAAGAAGATTGTTGAGTAGTTGATGCGGACCATCTTCTGGAATAACTGTGTTATCCCTACCACCAACATGTTTGATAATCTTTGCTAAACCAAGTACTGTTTGTGCCAAGTCTTTGTAACTGAATGTGTCAACATCTTCAAGGGTTTGTGCCAATAGGGATTCGAGTTGGTTTGGTAACTCGAAATCATCCTCCTCTTCTACTTTTGATATATCATGCTGTTGCAGCAGTTTCGGCACAACTGACCAAAATGAGGATAGATTACGAGTAGTCAATCCTGTTTTTAAACATCTATGAGTTAACTCAACTGCTTCCTTGATGCTTTGGCAATCCTTTACTTGAGTTGTGTACTTTACTCTCGTACCACTTCTCCAATTAATACCAATCCCCCATTGCTTCACTTTATCATCTATAAATACATTATTTGCATTCAATTGTTTTACTATCTCATCCGCTTTTTTATACATTCTTCTCGCTCTACAATATCCTCTATCTCGTATCATCTTATTTATTTGATACTCAGACAATTTGCATAATGATGTATCGATTTTATTACTAGTTTGTATGTAGAGATGCTTTGGTAGTACTTTACTACTTCCACCCTCATTGATAGATGGCTTGTCTTGACGAGCTGCATATGCTTGAGAGGATGTTCTTCTGAATCCGCCTGTATCTCTGTCCATAAGTTGCAATGACCGGGCAGCAATAGATTCTATTTGACTTCCCGTTGATATGCGTGTATAATACCGACTGCAACGACTACATGGCTGTCGTAAGAGTATGTTCATAATCTACAATACTTCTACTTGAACTTATTTCAGTAATATCAATTTTGTATTGGTACCCTACTCTATCAACTCCAAACCTCCCTATTACCATACTAAATATAATAAACAATAGTAACCTTTTTCCAGTCACCAGCTCACAGTTACTCTTGAACTTTTCTTTTATTCTAGACATCTCTTCACTATCCACCTTTGTTACCGTCGTTGCTCGCCAGAATGCGAAGTTCCCTAATTCAATATCTTTTTGCCGTCGACAATCGGCATTTTATGCTTTTTGTTGCCAGCTTTTATGGTGAAGAAGATCTATTGGCTATCCATTATAATTATTGATACCTCACCCTAGAACAATAAGAGAGTATATATAATAATAATTATGTTGGCGGCCCGTCGTTTATCCGCTAGGGCGCGCACTCCTCGGGCATCAACATCAATATCAATATCAAAATCAAATGGCATATCTTCATCCATCAATACTACCACAACTCGCAGTAGATCAACAATCTCAAAGGCAGCAGCAGTAGGCTCAACAACAACACTTAGAACACAAATCCCATCATTATTCTATTCAACAGAAAAAATCCTATCACTCCGTACCAACAATTCCGATACCACCAAACATCCCAAAACAATCTATGACCCATCACGTGAAACTGAGAATTGTGGTGTGGGCTTAGTTGCCTCATTAAAGAGTGTGGCAAGTCGTAAGGTAGTTGAGGATGCTGATGAGATGTTAATTCGTATGAGTCATAGGGGAGGCGTGGGATGTTGTCCTGCTAGTGGTGATGGTGCTGGTAAGTTAATTTTTGTTGCAATTGCAAAATTAATTATATGTTCTTTTTATGGTATCTAACAATATTCACTCATTTTACACACAAAAACAGGTATGCTATTTGGTATGCCAGATGCCTTCATGCGTACCAAGGCAAAGGAAGCACTAGGCATCGATTTACCACCCCTTGGCGAATATGCCGTGGGTAATGTCTTCTTCCCACCGGAAAATCCAGATGTATTAAATGATTGCAAGTCGATATTAGAACGATTAACGAAGCAGCGAGGATTGACTGTGTTGGGGTGGCGTCCCGTGCCTGTGGATAATACCATGTTGGGACAGGATCCGTTGGATTCGGAGCCTGATACTGAACAGGTAAGTTTGTGTTATTTGTTGCTATCTTTATATTTATTTTGTATTATTAGATGTATCTAACTGTCACCATATCTATCCCCGCAATCTAGTTCTTCATTGCCAATAGCGGTGCTAAGAAATTATCACCCCGTGACTTTGAACGTGAACTATTCCGTGTTCGTAAAATGGCAGAGGAAGAAGCAGCCGCCATGCTCGGTCCTGAAAGTGGATTCTACATTAATTCACTATCCTCACAAACAATTACCTACAAGGGACAATTAACACCCGAACAGGTATCTCAATACTACCTTGATATTAAGGATAAGACCTTCATCTCACACTTGAGTTTAGTCCACAGTCGTTTCTCCACTAACACTTTCCCAAGTTGGGAACGCGCTCAGCCAATCCGTATGATGTGTCATAACGGCGAGATTAATACATTACGTGGTAATAAGAATTGGATGTTTAGTAGAGGTGGATTAATGGCATCAGATTACTTTGGTAATGATACACATCAACTCTTACCAGCGACGAGTGATAATATGAGTGATTCTGGTAACTTTGATAGTGTCTTGGAATTAATGGCCAAGGCAAGTGAACGTAGTTTACCCGAGGCTGTCATGATGATGATTCCCGAGGCATGGCAGGACAATCCAAATTTGAGTGAGAGTAAGAAGTCCTTCTATGAGTACAACTCGTGTCTCATGGAACCTTGGGATGGACCTGCCATGGTTGCCTTCACTGATGGACGATACATTGGTGCCACTCTTGATAGGAATGGATTACGTCCATCACGATATTATGTTACGAAAGATGATCATGTGGTATTATCATCTGAAATTGGTGTCATTCCTGAATTACAGGACTCAGAAGTGAAGATTAAGCATCGTTTAGAGCCTGGTAAAATGTTCTTGGTTGATTTTGAAACAGAACGTATTGTGCCTGATGATGAGATTAAGGAACAAATTGCAGCACTACAACCATATGGGGATTGGGTTGAAGAGAAGTTGATTGATTTAGAAAAGTGGACTGAAGAGAAGGGTGTTAAGGCTGCTCCGTTTGACTTTTCACAAACCAATCGCAAGTTGAATACCTTTGGATATTCGGGTGAACGTCTTGAAATGTTGTTACTTCCCATGGCTATTGGTGGTAAGGAGGCATTAGGTAGTATGGGAAATGATGCTGCCTTGGCTGTCCTATCAGAAAAGCCACGTCAGGTTAATGAATACTTCAAGCAACTCTTTGCACAGGTGACAAATCCTCCCATTGACCCTATCCGTGAGGAGATTGTTATGAGTTTAGTATGTCCCGTTGGACCCGAGGGTAACTTATTGTCTGACCCTGCAAAGGAACATTGTGCTCGCTTGAATGTTAGGCATCCAGTATTGACATTGGACGAGATGGAGACATTGAAGAACAAGGTTTATAAGGATAAAGATGGAAATAAAGCATTTTCAACACATGTTATTGATTGCACATTCCCTGCTGGATCTGGCCCGGATGGTATGCTTCAGGTGAGTTTTATTTACGTGTATTTGTGTTATTGGAATGCATCATGAGTGATCAAATCTAACACGATCTTACTTATCATTAGGCACTTGAACGCATCTGTGACGAGGCTGCCGAAGCCATTCAAGGATCGTTGGGTGAAAAGGGAACAGAGGCCATCATTCTTTCCGACCGTCTAACTGGTCCTGATCGAATGGCGCTTCCATCCCTCATCTCTGCTGGAGCTGTACATCAACACTTGCTGAAGACTAAACAACGTCCCAAGGCTGCCATCTTTTCCGAGGCTGGCGACTGTAAGGAGGTGCATGATTATGCTACCATCTTTGGTTTTGGATGTGATGGAGTGTGCCCTTACATGGCCTACGAGGCATTATGTAAGATGAATGCCGATGGTTTGGTAGAAGCCAAAAGTAAGCAGGAATACAGTGATGATGAGATCATGACAAATTATAGAAAGGCAGTAGGAAAGGGATTGTTAAAAGTCATGAGTAAGATGGGTATTTCAACACTTCAAAGTTACAAGGGTGCACAAGTCTTCGAGGCTGTAGGATTGGCTGATGAGATTGTCTCTCGATGCTTCACAGGCACTACAACACGTATTCAGGGTACTGACTTCGAGGCACTATACAGGGATTTAGAACGGCTGCACCATATAGGATATCCTGACAATTCTAACAGTCCAATTCTAGTACAGAATGATGGCCAGTTGCATTACCGCGATGGCGGAGAGGCCCATTTAAACACTCCTGGCGGAATGGCCAATCTGCAGGTGAGTAGTTTTTGCAGTATGTCTTTGTCGTTAAGTTTGTTTGGAGTAATGTACACTAAAACACTTAATTCTCATACTTCAACATGACCACAGATTGCGGCACGAACCAACTCTCGTGAGGCATATAAGGAATATGCTCGGATAACTAATGAACAGAATATGAAGGTAACTCTTCGTGGTCAGTTGAAGTTCAAGTTTGATCCATCACGTTCTGTACCTTTGGAGGAAGTTGAGCCCGTGAAGGAAATTGTCAAGAGATTTGCCACCGGTGCCATGTCATTGGGATCAATCAGTCAAGAAGCTCACGAGACTCTTGCAAAGGCAATGAATGCTTTGGGTGGAAGATCTAATACTGGAGAGGGTGGGGAAGATCCCAAGCGTTTCCTCGATAATCGTAGATCAAGTATCAAGCAGGTCGCGTCAGGGCGTTTTGGTGTAACTTCTCATTATCTGGCAAACAGTGATCAAATCCAAATCAAGATGGCACAAGGAGCCAAGCCCGGTGAGGGAGGAGAGTTACCAGGCTTCAAGGTTTCAGAGTACATTGCCGAGTGTCGAGGAACGACTCCAGGTGTTGGTCTAATCTCACCACCACCTCATCATGATATCTATTCCATTGAGGATCTTGCTCAACTCATTCACGATTTGAAGAATGCACAACCGACAGGAGAAGTCTCCACCAAGCTTGTTTCAGAAGTAGGTGTGGGTGTAGTTGCTGCGGGTGTAGCCAAGGCACTTTCCGATCATATCACGATTAGTGGTCACGACGGAGGTACAGGAGCTGCGGCATGGACAGGTCTCAAGGGTGCTGGTCTTCCTTGGGAGCTTGGACTTGCAGAGACACAGCAAACTCTAGTTCTTAATGGATTGCGTGACCGCATCAAGCTTCAAACTGATGGGCAGCTCAAGACTGGACGTGACGTTGCAATTGCTTGTTTACTTGGAGCTGAGGAATTCGGCTTTGCCACTGGTCCTCTCATTGCAATGGGTTGCATCATGATGCGTAAGTGCCATCTGAATACTTGTCCTGTCGGCGTTGCCACACAAGATGAGGAACTGAGGAAGAAGTTTGCAGGACAGCCAGAACATGTGATGAACTACTTCTTTTTGATGGCTGAGGAAATTCGTGAAATCATGGCCAAGTTGGGTTACCGCAAGATGGAGGACATGATTGGTCAAACACAACACTTGGAGGTGAATAAGCGTGGTTTACATTACAAGAGTCGTGGTCTTGACTTATCACCTCTTTTGACGCCAGCATCGGAACTTAACCCTGCTGCCGGAATCCGCAATCTGAATACACAAGACCACGGCCTTGATAAGGCTAAGGACAATGTCCTGATAGAGAAGGCCAGAGATGCACTGGAGAATGGAACACCCGTGCAATTCGAGGAGGAAATTAACAACTTAAACCGTACATGTGGAACTATGCTTTCCTACGAAATCTCCAAGAAGTACGGCAAGACTGGCTTACCAGATGATACCATTCAAATCAATATGAAGGGTCATGCAGGTCAGTCATTTGGCTTTACCCTCGCCAAGGGAGTTACCATGACTGTAGAAGGTGATGCCAATGATTATACCGGAAAGGGCCTCTCGGGAGGAAAGATTGCTGTCTTCCCATCCCAAGATGTCATCAGTGATGGATTTGTTCCCGAGGATAATGTAGTTGTTGGAAATGTATGTCTCTATGGAGCTACTTCTGGCAAGGCCTTTTTCCGTGGCAAGGCTGGAGAACGTTTCTGTGTGAGAAACTCTGGCGCTCTGGCTGTTGTTGAGGGTACTGGTGATCACTGTGCCGAGTACATGACAGGCGGAGATCTTGTTGTACTTGGAGAGACGGGCCGTAACTTTGGAGCTGGTATGTCAGGTGGTATTGCCTATGTTTATGATCCAGATGGCAAGTTCCCAGAGCGATGTAACATGGGACTAGTAGGCTTGGAGGCAATTGATACTGTCGAGGAGAAGGAGAAGGTGTTTGGCTTCATTTCCGAACACAAAGAGATGACTGGCTCGCCTGTTGCACAGAGAATGTTGGAGAATTGGGATGAAGAGTGCAGCAAGTTCGTCAAAGTTTTCCCTCATGACTACAAGCGCGTCTTAGAAGAGAGAGCAGCAGCGCAAAAGCAAATGGCAGCTTAGGTTTGACATGCCAGTGGCATATTAGTGAGTGTTTAGACAATTGTAACTACCCTGTAAATATAGACTTTATACGTTCTTCTCTTTCTTCTCTTCTTCCATCCAAATATCTCACACATAGTCACTTCAATATCAAAACTTCAAACAACCTTGATCTCACGTAGACCTAAGATTGTAGATGATACAAGTAACATGTGAGATAAATCTGTTGGATGTAAGGAAGTTTCTCATGAAATGATGACTTACGCTGTGCCGTCTTGATTCTTGCGTCTTCGTCAGTGATTTCATACCATAAACTGCCATCACCTACACTGCACAAGAACCTTCCACCATCTGCCTTGATCTTCTTCACTACCTCCTTGAGTTAGTTAAATAGTATTAGGAAGATGTCAGTTTACTTCATCGAGTCACAGTACAGGTTACAAATGAATACCATACTGCTTACCTCAGACAGTGCCTTCTTGTCTACCTTTCGAGCTTGCTGGTAGACACTCCGCCAGGGCTACTCCCCAATGGTTGTAAGTGTGATAACAGTACAAGCTGTGGGTGGATTAATAGTGGCAGTGGTCGTGAAGTATGCAGACAATGTCCTCAAGGTATTTGCAACTTCTTTAGCATCATATTATCTTGCATCATATCGGCATTTGCCTTTGACTTTCGACCGAATCTACTGTTTTGCATCGGGGCATCGCTAGTAGTTGCAGCATCTGCAATGTACTCCAAACCAGCTAATGCTAACAAAAAGAAAAGAAGACAAGCGCTGCCAGTTACAGGAACAAGGAAGACTAGTTTGGGCATGTAATATAGACTGAAACGAACCAAAGATGTTATATTTACAAAACTACCATATCTAAATTCAAACCATAGAACATGCAAAACAAAACCTCAACAACCAAGACTACCAATTCTCATCATGAATAGAAAGCATCTACTCTTGACATCTAGTTACCTTGACGGAGCACTGAAGGATAGAGATCATTCGACATTAGCCAATAATACATAGTAGTGAGAATAAAATCAGAATCATTATACAGACACTTACGCTGCGACGTCTTCTTCCGTGCTTCTTCGTCTGAGATCTCATCCCATGATCCTTCACTCCAGCGTAAGAATCTTCCACCATCTGCCTTTACAGACTGCATAATCTCCTTGAGTAGTTGGTATGAAATAGTTAGAAAGGAGGTGTCAGTTCATCGAGTATGAGTGCAGTTTCAAACGAACATGTAGAGTGCTTACCTCAGACAATGCCGTCTTGTCTTTCTTTCGAGCCTGTTGATATGCAGTCCTCAATTGCCTGACATAATCACGAAAACGTACATTACCTTTGTGCCTATTAAAACTCCCGCCACGACCACAAAGAACATCAACATCGGTCGGTGAATCAATAGATGCCTCCTTACTGCCCCTCGTTGTGACTTTCTGAAGCTGAGGGGGCTTGAGACTGACCTTCTTGGCAGCAGCGGAAGAAGCTTTCTCTACTGATGTATCAGTCGGAGAAGTAATAGTCAAGGTCGAGGCCTTCTTACTTCCCCTCGTTGCACGTTTCTTTGGAGGTTTGGGACTGACCTTCTTGGTGGCGGACGACACTGATGACTTGATATTAGTCCTCTTCTTCTTTGCCTTGACAGAGGAAGACACTGTACGACTAGATGACTTGACTTTAGTCTTCTTCTTCTTGGCCTTAAAGGGAACTTCAGACCATTTTGATGCAACCTTAGTTGTTGATCCGGCCTTCTGCTTGGAAGGAGAAGTACCAGTAGAAGTAGAATCAATCTCCGTCATATCACTGAACACAAACTTATCATGCAATGGAGTTGCTGATGCCGAAGACAACCCCGCTGCATGAAGATAGAGCTGGCCTGGAGGACTATTATTGCAAGTTGTGTTGGAAGTGCTGTTAGTGATAGTGTCCTTCTTACTTGCACTAAAGTTGAGCTGTTGTTGAATAGTAGGATTGGTCAAACATGTGCCGCTCATCTTCTTGCCTAATGCTAATAATGGTGTAGAAGAAACTTCAGTCTTCTCACTCGGTGAGTCTTGAAGATACAGTTTGGTGCCATATGGATTTGATACTTCCCTACATAAAGGATGACACTGGTAGTATAAGGTAGAGGTATTATCTTGATTGTCAGAGGATGTAGCACGGTTCATCTTGTTGGATGTAGTTGGGTTAGCATCTGTAGCTGATGCATGATGATATGCATGCTGCTTCATCATACCAACGCCAACATTCTCTGTTGACGGAAGATGAAGATGTTGTTGGCTTGTACTTGTACCTCTCGTTTGTTTGAATGTTCTCATTGGTGAGATGGACACAAACGAGGTTGAAGATACAGCATAGGAGAGAGGTTGTTGTTGTTGTTGGTGGTGATATCCTCTACTTCCAAGAGATGCAGCAGCAGCTTGGGATTGAAGGCCAGTCATAGGTTCCATACCACCATTCAAGATATCTTGTTGACTACTAGGAATACCAACCTCGGATTTTACCAACGATTGCAACTCTAATCCTCTTGAGAAGAAGGATTCATCTCTTGGCATGGTACGAAGTTGAACCTTCACTTGTGCCATGAGATAGTCCCAAATGATGGCCGAGGAGTTTGATGTGTTAGTAGTTGCATTGGTGCCCAAGTTAATAGGAGGTTGACTAGAGCTTTGTAGGTCATGATGCATATTGAATGGAGTGGGTGGTAGTGGTAGTTGTTGGATATAGTTGTCGCCGTGATTGGTATTATCATCTTGTGATGGGCGTAGCAAGCCGGGAGCAGGTGGAGGATGCTTGGTCATGTTGAAATTGTTGTTACTCTTCTTTGTAGATTGTTGACGTGTAGTGATTGTCATGCTATGAGGTGTGAGTATTGCAATAGTATGATGTGTGAGGCATTATATAATACAATCAACTCTCTATGCAGGATTGAGAGTGACAATTTAACTTACCTTCTCTGTTTCTCTGTCTCTTATGATTGAGGAGTCGCGAGTAGTGGTTCGATTGATATATAAAACTATGCTTCAGATGTGATGTGCTCTTGAGTATGTTAATGTTTCTAGTCTATGGTGGTCTAGTTGAGTTATAAGTTATGTTGTGTTATGATCAAAGGCAAAGTCCAGCTATGCTATGCAGAATGGTAGAGTAGAGTAGAGGCTATTTGCTGTGCATGCACGGAGACTTGAGAGAGACAAACGATATTGCATAGACAAATACTGCACAGAAACTGGGCGAAGTACATGAAAATCTAATATGACTTGTGAAGTAAGATGACTGCTTTGGGATTAACCTCATTGCACAAGGATATAGCAATATCAAACAACATCATTATAAACTATCACATGCACCATCACATCAACATACATCAAGCATACACATCATAACGATCATGAACAATCGAAGAAGATCAAAACCTCAATCTTACATGGCAACAATTGCTGCCGATCTCGATGCGGCACTTGCTCCTATTATTACACAGCCACTCCGTCATTGCTGTTGTCATCCATTAGATTATGATATATCAGATGATACATCAGAAGAGTTATCCTACTACTATAAAAGTCGTCGAGGAGATTATCGATATGCTACTATTCAATCACGTCATAACATGAATGGAGCTGCTCGATATCCTCTCAAGCCGTCCAAGAAGAAGGAAGAGAAAGTCAACATCTCTAGACACCAGAGGAGTGTCAGTAGTTGCTCAACACTGAAGACTCGCAACACATTCAAACAACAGCATCAACATGATCAATATCAAGGTAGCAATCTATTATACAACAACGACAACGATGCAGATGATGACATGGAGGAGCCACCTGATATTACAAGATACCCGATCCTTGGCTCCTCGATGATACCAATCCCAAGAAGATACGTCGCCTCTAGTGTTAGTACTTCAGCAGACATTTCGTTCACTCATTCATTGTCTTCAAGCAGTCAAGATATGTCTCTTTCATTTGACGAGGAAGTTGATCTATGAACGTTCGCGAGAATCGAATGTGGAAAAAGTTGTGCCTTAAAAGATACTTCATCGACAGTTCATGTGTTGTTGTTGACTTGTAGGTATCGAATCATCGATGTAGACGTATTGTGTAACTTATATAAATGTACCTGTTTGTATCAAACTGCATATGATGTGTATCAAATCATTCCTTGCTTTGTCAAAATCAAGTATTCAAAGGCACAATAGACAGGATACTACAAATAAATGTGTTTGATAAAATTGAAAGTTTATGTTTATGTAGCGATGCAGCTTACTCTATATCATACGGTCTACACCACAGCATCTAATCATCACTGTTCAACTGGGAAGATATCACATACAAGACCACTACTTGTTAAAGCGTCCTTGTAATGCTCGGCATGTTCTTGACAATACTCTCCAATGATTGCTTCGCCGTGCTTATGTGCTTGCATCATCTTACGATATGAATCCTCCTCAAATAGATGAGCATCTTGGACGAGACAACGACAGATATAACTTCGTGTATTACTTTCATCATCGAACAACTTGAGAGTCCACATTTCATATGATTCATCATCATCATTGAGCACACTTGACTTGTTAGAGTGACGGCTTGATCGTTCTTGGATAGTAGTCGACGATGTGAAGACGGAAGTCTCTACTTTCACAAGAGTAGGATTCTCTACCATATCACAAACTGCTACCATTTCGACGGTGGTGCTAGCAGCAGAAGAATCAGTAGTAGATGTTCGAACGGTCATACTTGTAGATCTAATTCGAGACGACATGGTAGTTGACGAGAGAGTAAAAGCATCAACGAGTACTTGAGATGACGAAGCTAAAACAAGCATGAAGATACCGACGGAGAAGAGGAAGTGTAAAAGCATGTTTGTGTGTTTGGATGTTGTTGATATGATACGATGAGAGTAGAGTAAGGTTGATATAGATCGATGATCTGATTTATGATATGAGCATTGTGTTTGCTGCTATGCAGTATTGATATCTGTGCAATGATGTCTGTGCACTATTGACTTTTGACTCGTGCGTGTTGAGAAGATACTCATGAGAAGTTGCATAGAAGGATGACCACTCTGGATATGAAAGACTACTTTGATCTGTCTCATACAGGCTATATTATTTACTGCATAGAGATATATTACATAGCTGGTAATCATAAAGTCACCTACAACACACAACCATTAGCAACACAAACTACTATCAAAACATGACGATGACGAACCACAACGATACTTGGGGTGATGTGAATGCCCAGCTAGACTACTTTACCAATGCAGGTTTAAGCATTGATTCCATATACAACTCAGCTCTTACAACCGATAAGCTATTATCAATATCTCCAATCAAGTCAACATCATCCAGCAAGGAGACGACGCCGAGTACTTGGTATCTTTCGACAGATAAGCTCGCCGAGTATCCTTGTGATTGTGAAGAGGATCTTTTATGTAGTGACAGCATCAGTCTACCTCCTCTTCTTCATTCTACTCCAACAAAGAAGTCTTCACCTGTGGTTGTTAAACCACCACAAGTAGGTATGAAGGTCTGCATCGACAAAGCTGCATTGCTTGCCAAGAGAAGAAGTAAGTTGCAAGAAGAAGTACAAGATATGAAAGTTTGTATTGACAAGGTTGCATTGTTTTCCAACAGACGAGCACGAAGAAGCAAGGCCAAGCATCAGATTTCAGCGTTGCAACGTCAAGCACTCAAGTATTATAAGAAGAAGAATAAGGCTAAACATACTACAACTACCACGAAGAAGTTATCAGGCAAAGGTATAAAGTCTCCAACCGCAAACGATATCCTTCGTGGCCGAGGTCGAACAACAAACAGTCACGAGGGAAATATGAAGCTGAGAGACGAGGCACGAAAGTTACGAGATGAATATCAGGATGGAAATTATGGAAGCTCAGAGAAGAAGTATCTATACTCACTTGAGCTTGTAGAGAGAGTTAGATCATACGGTGGACGTTTCTTGGAAAAGAGAGGTAATGACAATCTTTGGTATGAAATGAGTGAAGAGGATACTCGGAAGAAAGCTGCTCAAGGTGAGATATCTTGTTATCGATGTGTAGATCGTCTTTCTTATCTTACTGATACTTACTACTTATTTCTATTCGATCTATCTTTTCAGTACTTCGAGAGAAGAGATGGGAATAGTCAATAGTAGAAGTAGAGCAAAGTATAGGCTGTTAGTTAGTTGTATAGAAATCAGATGATCAAAGTATCATGGTAAGGATAGAGATGAATGAATGTGAACATTGCCACCTAAAGTAATATGTGTTCTTATATCTACATCGAGTTTGTTACATTTAAGCTCCAGCGCAAGTTGTGATGTGATCAAATATAAGACATAGGTATAGAGTTGACAGAAGATCAAGAAAGATACTAGAAGTCTGAGTAAGCGATACTTTTAAATTTGATATTAATAGTATGTTAGATCTCTACTCAAGACTACTTCTTAACATTAGAACGGCATGTACTTGTCGACCTTTGATCATCTATGCATACCACTACGCCTTGAGATACACCGCTCTACTAGTTGCTCGGCCAAAGGGAGATACCTTGCAACTTCTTCTTCAATTTCAACACTGTGATTCATATCAGAAATAGCATCGGATAGGCACGACGAGAACTCTCTATCATCGTCAGAATCACTAACCAATAGCTCTAACATGTCATGAATACCTTCATCTTTAACCTGATCAGCCGTCATATCAACCACAAGACTCTGCTGTACCAGAGATCCACAGGATACCGCAACACTCTCCAAGAAGCCACGACGTGAGACTGATGATGATGGTGGTGGTGATGTACATGAGGTTGGCAGTGACATACCCAAACGAGTACTAGTTGTAGAAGAAGATTGTATACTTGACGGACGACTTGCAATGTATTTATATGATTTATTAGTAGTAGGCGTAGACGACGATGAAAGAGTGAATGCATTCGATTGGTTGAGTACAAGAGCAAGGATACCAACGATGATGACGAAGTAGTACGAGTACATTTTGATTGAATGAATGATAGTAGTAATTGTGATTGTTTGTTGTTTGAGATTATGAGTAGAAGCCTTCATCTTCTTCCATGCAGTTTCACATCATATGCAATGCAATGCAAGATGTGATGAATAGCAACACTGCACGGAGACACATTCCAACAAATTAGCACAGAGATGTCGCATCACAAAAGATACTCGAGGCCTTTCATTTGCCTGCAATATACTCTCATTTATCATAATTCATCATCAACAATAACCACAACCAATGATGAACGCTTGCTGCTATCTTCTTCGACGACACTTCTTCAAGAAGATCTCTATCCACTCACATTCCAAACAACACGAGATACATGATTGGGATACCGTATCATCAGCAGAGAAGAAGCTTGCTGCTATCCTTCAAGCATGTCGGCATACTTCCGAGTCAAAGTCTACAATTGCTGCCAACAATTGCATATCAAACATTGAAGCCGACTGGGAAACGTTGGATGATTATGAAACAAGTATGAAACGTCAAGCTTGGGGAGTGATGTTGACTTTGAATGGCGAGAAGGAACCTACTTCTTTGACTTTAGCATTAGATGTTGCAAGTCAATTCAATACCA
>Ga0075439_12252_pt1 | contig 24950 bp, 20 predicted proteins | sample MintriSingleCell_FD_74264 | JGI IMG/M metagenome (GOLD analysis project Ga0075439, IMG submission 74264) | Marine eukaryotic communities from Monterey Bay, USA to study complex ecological interactions - Minidiscus trioculatus JGI Plate_4_G5... | ecosystem: Environmental > Aquatic > Marine >... | reverse complement strand
TCATGACTAATCAGGTCGTTGCTGATCCAGGAGCCATGTCATTTGCAAAGGATTCTACCAAGCCCATCGGAGGTAATATTGTAGCCCATGCTAGTACTACTCGTCTTCGTTTGAGGAAGGGACGTGGAGAGAACCGTATCTGTACAGTCTTTGACTCTCCTACTCTTCCTGAAGCTGATTGCCAGTTCGCTGTTGGACCAAGTGGTATTTGTGATGCATCAGAGTAAGAAGGGATATAGTTTCTTGCTATTGACAGTGCTGAGTATTTTGAGGTAGGTTTGGAGCTTTTCTTCGGAACTCTCATTATTGTTTTGGATGAGTCCTTCTATTCGAAGTATATGTTTAGTTGAACATGAGAACTACTAGATAGATGATACTACTAGAAAGAAGTTGTTTGAATGAGTAACAGTATGAACTTATCAGCTGTGCAATGTGCTGCATGATGAGGTCCTTTCCACTTACTCCACATGTAATGACATGAGCTCATAACCTAATACTCTCATGATAACTTTACACCGCACATTATTGATATCGGAAATCTGCGGGGATAAAGAGGACAATATTGGTAATAGTTATATATTGTTTCATTGTATTAGTTGGTATTAGAAGAGAGAAATAGAAGTATTGCAATGGTTGAGCAAACACCAAGTTCCAATAATGGACAATCCAAAAAGAAGTCAATTCTACAAAGTATATTCAGTCTATCAACATTATCATCATTAGCTGCATTATTCTATGTTTGGTTTGCCTTCAGTAATCTATTAAATCTAATGTATCCACTGAGGAATATACCAAAGGATACATTAGCTAGTTATACAAAAGATAAAATGGTATATCCATATTGGGGTAGTAGTGGTAGTAGTAGTGAAGATGAGTTGGGACTTCGTGTATATTTATCAAGTAAACCTGACTTTTCATTGGATTATTTCAAAGAGAATGACAAGTTCAGTACAATTAGTGATAATGATGGTAGTGAGAATGTTGCTGAGGAAGAAGATGATGTTATTCGCAAAGGAAATTCATTTTTATTATGGTCTGAGGATAATGCTTTGGGTGCTACAAAAACATTTCCATCTCGTTCATTTGTCCTCGTTGCTAATGATGATCCGTCTTCTACTGCTACCACATGTAGCAGTGCAATTGATGATACACAAACTTGCAGTAATGAACAGGAGTCAGCACAAAAGTCTATACAATTTGCACACAAGTGGTTGGAGGATTCAATAAAGCACGAGAAAGACTTGGCTAGTGACGGGGGTGGTATCATGGCTGCAATGAATAGTGCAGGTGGGGGCATTGAATCTACATCAGTACTACTTACATTATATACATCTTTATCTCGGAATTTAAAGTCGTTATTAGATGCTATTATCCATACCGTTTCTGGTAGTGGCGAGAGTAATGATGATGCAACTCAATCATCGTCCAAACAAGATGAGAATGGAAATGCAGAAGAACCAAAAACTATCATTCACATCTCTCCCAACAATCCATTATGGAAGTCACTCAAGTCAAATGGAGCTGCATATGTTCATGTAGTACTCGTACGTCAAACTCCAACAACCAATACTGAGATGACCAAACTTATATCCTCATCAAAGACTCCACACTCTGCTGCAAAGAATATACAACAACGACATGCGGAACACAATGTCCTATTTGGTAAAGTGCAAATGATCAAAAAAGAAGTACCTTTACATGTTGAAAGTCCAAAGAGATTTTTATATCGGGATGCATTGTTTGTACTAAAAAAGTACATCATGTGTCCAATCAAAGATGATGGCACTTGCACAAACTTGATACCTCCATGGAATGTACAACATCATCAAACACAAGCCCATCAAGAGTATCAACAAGCTCAGCATGATAAGAAAGAGGGCATCAAGTACCCATACTGGAAACCAGAGGTTATGATTCACCTTATTCAAGATGAAGAAGGGTATCCAGTCGATTATCATAATCAAGTTGGCTTCGACATTATTCAAGTTCGAGGACGAGGTAAACAATATGATTCCCGTCATCCTAGTGGATATAGTTATTTGCCAGCGGTACACGTTGATGAGATAGGTCTCACTTCTGACAAGTACATTCCGCTGAACAAAACAGTCGAAGCTTTACCACTCCGTGTTGGCTTTCATAGCGGTAGTATGATGACAAATCATGACGACAAAGACGCTTCTCAATCGACTCAGCAGGGACTTACTCCTGCGAGGTATCGTCTATTGAACCATTTATCGTCATCACTGGAATCACAGAGAGAGATGGGGTTCGAACAAAGTGATATTGACGATATACGACGCTTGATTGCAGAAACCAATGTTATATTACTCGCTATTACAATGCTGGCTTCGGTACTGCATTTACTATTTGAGTTTCTCACTTTTAAGAGCGATGTGAACTTTTGGAAGGAAAATACAGACCTTACCGGCTTGAGTGTTCGGGCTCTCTTTCTCGATTGGATATCTCAAGTTGTCATTCTGCTTTACTTGATTCAGATGGATTCTTCACTATTAATGACTGTTCCCAGTGGGTTCGGAATGTTCATAGCGTTGTGGAAGTGTCAACGAGGAGCTGGTATCAAGTTTGTCAAGTGTACTGCCGATGATGGGAACAGCAAGGCTTGGTACAATCGGATCTTCAGTGTATTCGGATACGAGTTATGTGCTACAAGATTACGAGCAGCAAATCGAGCATCTTCTGACAAGTCAACAAAAGCTCAATCTAGAAAAGCCGAGCTCGCTCGTTTGACAGAAGAAACAGATCAGTTGGCTACAAGAATTCTGGGCAAGTACTTTTTGCTTCCCTTAGTTGTATCTTATGCGGTGTATTCCTTGGTTAAAGAGCTGCACTCTGGATGGTATAGCTGGTTTATCACAACGGCTTCATCCTTTGTATATGCGGTTGGATTTGTCTTGATGACACCACAGCTGTTTCTCAACTACAAACTCAAGTCAGTAGCTCATTTACCATGGCGAGTGCTAGGTTACAGATTCGTTAATACATTCATCGACGATCTATTTGCCTTCATTATCAGAATGCCAACGATGGCGCGTATGAGTTGTTTCCGTGATGATATAGTGTTCATCATATATTTATATCAAAGATGGTTGTATCCTGTTGACACAACTCGACCAGTTGAAGGAGTGGCATCACAAGGAGAAGACAATGCTAGTGATGGTGAAAAGAAGGAAAAGAAGCAATAGAATAGTGAAAGATAGTATCATTTAATCTTTCCAATTATAGAAATTGGGTTCCATTTTGATGAAAGAATAATCATGTATCTCAGCATAGCCTGACGCTGCTCTGTGGTATATTAAATATCCATTTTGTTGCATAGCCAGAAATAAGTCATTTGTCATGAAAGGAGTGCCGTGCATTTGAAGCAATACTTGTTTGACATGATCAGCCAAAGACAAGATGTCTGGATATAAGTCCCATTCGCAGCCTTCACAGTCAACGACAAGCATTGATATTCTACCGGCATGTCCAAGCTCGGTAATTGTTTGTTGTAATGTTTTAAAAGATGCTCCTGCTACACCCATGCTTTCTTTATTACTTGGTCTAAAGCCCCAATCGTGAATAAATATACCATCTCTTGTTGTTTTCTCTTGTCCATGAGGAGCAAAGATATGAAGTTCACAAGCTACCAAATCTATTGATTCCTCTTCATCACTACTATGTAATTCACTCATCCTTGCCATTGAGTAATCCAAGAACTGGTCAGCAAAATCGATTTCATTTACTACTCCAGATATATAGATTATACATTCTTTTTGTTGTGTGACACCTCTCTTCTTTCTTTTCGGTTTATTGCTTTCATATAATTCATCTGCAATTGACACTACCCGTTGAGGATCACATAGCCACTTTCCACCTATGTACATTTTGTTTTGACAGCCATTGAAATTGATTTTCCAATTGTCAATCCACCAACTATCACTGTCTATATTGGCACCTGATTCTGATAATAAATATGAAGTCCTCTGAGTAATACCATCTTGTATGTTGATAATGTTCTTTGTTTCTTCTTTAATTTGTTTCCAATCAGCATCCGGTATAGAATTGAAAAAACCATCACTATCTTTGATTGACTTCTTACCCGGCTTCTTTGATTTCTTCTTCCAACTCCATGTTGTTGATGTCTGTGTTTCATTATTTATTGAATTGAAGGATATCTTATCGGTGTTTGATCCAGTTGGTTTAGATTTATTGGCAAAAAAGAGGTAAACTCTGGTAAATACCACAGCGACACTTATAAATGATATTGACAATAGTATTGTCACGAGCTTTCTCTTTCTACAAATATAGTATATGGAAATAATAATGACTTTAGTCAGGAAATATCTTTAAACTGACAAATTATATCATGCAACAAACAATGCTCACCTTCCCTCAAACCGTCTATGACGCAAATCTTTTTCATATGCCTCATCTGAACATTCCTCCTCGGTATACCGTGGTCTATACTGAACAGAATAGTCATCATTCATCTTGGTGGCCAATCTAAGATTGTTGCTGTAGGAAAAGAAGATCTTTATATCCACGCGATCTCCACAGATACTAAGTTGGAAATTTGTTGCAGACAAAAACTTGGTATATCCCCTCACTCCTACACTCCTCTATATGTTAACATTAACGACGGTTCAGGGTCCAGTAGAATATGAAGAAGATAATAAAGCACAATACAACGAGATAGAGTGAGGTGAAGAAAAAATGACCGCGCGAGGGGCGAGGAGAAAAATTGGACCAAAGGATACCCTACCCACCGAGGGGTATCCTTCGTCTATCTGATTGCAGTATTGTTGTTAGGTTGAGCTATCAGGCTAGGTATGTTGCATGCTGCTCTGAGGTCAGTGTGTTATCGACAAAGAAGCTACTTTCTCCAAATGTATTGTATTATTGCTTAATACTCTAGTAGTTTTTGTAGTTTATGCAGTTGTCAGTCTGCCTATATCAATATTTTTTGTACAAAATACTATCATGTGTGATAGTACCTTATCCAATCCAGCCGTGTAGCTATACCCAATCCAACAGTATTGCACATTATCCTCGACCGACAAGAGGCTGTCTAGTTGGCATTACTGTACTTTCCAAAACATTGGCTTCATTGGGTAGATTGGCAATCATTGCAACATACTTTCCAATGTCTTCAGCTTCGACAAATCCTTCCTCCTTCTCACGACGTGCTGCCTCTTCTGCTGACATGATAGCTGATCTAACATTCCCTGGATTGATTTGACATACTGCCACTACACCATTGCCTGCCTCTGTTGTGTTTGTAGTTTGTGCTAAATGTCGGCCTTCAATCGACATAGCTCGAGTTAATCCACCCAATGCATATTTCGATGTGGTGTATGGTACTGAATGTAACCGAGGAGATTCACCAGCAATACTGCCAATATTGATAATTCGACCACCGTCTGGTGTAGCCATTTTAGACATTGCATATTTACTTAAAATGAATGGAACTATAAGATTCACCTCCATCACATCCCGAAATGTATCGGCGGATACATTGCAAATAGGTTCATTACCTAAAGAACAACCAGCACAATTAATGAGTAGATCCAATCTGTTTAAACCCACTGAATCCGTAGTAGACTTTTGCAATGATTCAAAATGAGCATTCAACACGGTTGACACTGATTCTTCATTTGTCATCTCGGCCTTGAGGAATGTATCATATGGTAATACCGCTGGTGGTTTGCCATCTACGTCTGTAATAGATGATGGAGGAGGTCGCCGACCGATTATAATAATATGCCATGATAAAGATGGTGTAGACGATGCTTTTAACGCTAATGCAATGTTATACCCAATAGTACCAGAAGCGCCAGTTAATAGGCAAACTTTTGTGGTAGTGGTGGTGGACATAATGTCAATGTGGTATGTGTTTTTGTTGTTGATGATAATTTAGCTGATCAATTACTAAGTATTATATTAGATATATCCACACTGCATATAATTGATTAGTCAGTAGATGAGGTGGGCGGTGGGTGAAGAGGTAGAGAGCTAGGTAGTATTTTATTCACGTGAGTAAGATCTAAAAATTTACTACGAAAAAACTCAACGCGCATAAACCAACTAAATGCGTATCACCTTTCCCAAGCGGAACAATATCATAACTACGGACTCCATATATACGGAAACAAAAGGTAAAACTATACCAACGATAATGGAATCATCAGCAACTGAGCCGACCGCCGCCGCCAAGAGGAATGGACATACAGTCGATATGAAACAATTACAAAGATACTACAGTGTTCTTCGGGATTTTATGTCCTTCTTACATGGCAAAGATGATACATACCCTGCCAATCATGAGGTAAGAAGATCTTTTATGGCAATAAATATCTTTGCAATCGCATATATACTGCATCTCGTGTACTCATATGATATTATTACATAATACATACTTTATCTGCAGTTTACACAAGACGAACTCTCGGCCGTAACCCCAAGTGATATTGTCCGATTTATGACAATGAAACTATACAACAAAGAGGATCCTGGTCTAACCGAAAAACCGGTTAATGGTAGCCATCATACTATTGATTACTACAAGAAGAGTATTAGCTACTTCATGCCTCAAAAGGAGACTAGTTGGAATACTGTAACCCAACAAGGAAATCCTACTCGATCATCCGAAGTGAATAACTTCATTAAGCGTATCCGTAGCTTAGATGATTCTGGTGGAACAAAGAAGCGTAAATCATCATTGGGTGCTACTGCAGCTACTGATGGTTCTACCAAGTCCCCTATCCCACTTAAGAAGGCCAAGGCTCCCAAGCTACCACCTGGATTGATTACTGGAGCTAGTAGTACTGCAGCAGCTGCATCTCCAACATATGACACCAGTAAAATGGAGGATATCTTGTGTAGGATGCATTCTCAGAATGCCTCCTTTATCGATTTGTTTAGTACACTCAGTCAGTCTTTGGATAAGGTATGTACTCTTCTGTTTGTATTGTTTGTATATGATACTTTTTACAGGTAGAGATCTAACATTATATACATTCATTTTAGTTCAAAGTAGCTCTTCAATCAAACAATCAAGCAATTTTGAATGAGATTGCGAGTATGAAGAATATGCCTGGATCCTCATCTTCAATGAGTATCCTTGGCTCAGGCAATGCAGCCGCCGCTGCTAGTGATTCGGTGACAGTCGATAACAGTTCGCTTGATTGGATGTATGTACACGATGATGGTGTCCGCCGCAGAGCTCCTCCAAGCTGGACTTTTCCATCGTGTAATATGCAAGAACTGTATATCCAATGGCACTGTGGAGACTATCAGAATAGGATTTCACCGATGAAGCTCTTTAGTAATGCTGATGTTAGCTTCCTTGGCAAAAGAGCACGCATGAATCTAGGCGAGGTCAAGCGTCTCTGTAAAGTTATTGACGAAGAAGCTCAGAGGAAGGGCAAAACTATTCTATCTACTACCATGAATGTCAATCAAGCATTAGAGTGCTTCAAGGCCGGTGTCAGTGGTTTCAGTAACTTCCAGACTACAACGCCAAAGGGCCGTGATCGTGACATTATGAGGCTAAAATGGTCTAGCATGGCTAAATATGCTAATGAAGGAAAGAGGGAGGATGACATTGCCATTGCGGCCAAGACGGCAAGTGAGTTTGTCCCTGATCCTAATGATATGATTCCTGATAATTGGTGGTACCAACACGATGATGGAGTAAAGCGTCGAGTACCAAGTTCGTGGAAGTTTCCTCTTTTAGGTTTGACTGAGATGTATATCTATTGGCATTGTGGTGATGCGGCTCAGAAGATTAGCCCAATGAAACTTATGCAAACCAGAGATTTGCCTCCTGACATGAAGAGAGCCAAAACCAATTTGTCTGAGGTTAGGAGCGTTATGGTACTTGTCGATCAAGAGGCTACAAGACAAGGCTTGGAAATCAAGTCTATTATGACTCCATTGGAAGCACTGGATAGAGTTCGTGTAGGTTATCCCGGCTTGGGAATTATTGCCAAAACTCCAGATGGTCGTGATAGAGATATCCTATCAATGAAATGGTCGTCATGTGTTAGGTTCAAGGGAGGCAGGGTTCCCTCACCCAAGAAGCAGAAGCAGGAGACTACTACAGGTGAGACATCAGCAGAACCAATGGAGGTGGCAGAAGCCGAACTTGAGGAAACTTCAGCCGATGTGTAAAGAAGAAGTTGAAAGCTCGATCTTGGGTCGAATCGGGTGTAGTTGTTAAAAACTTAGGGTGTTTGTGATAGTGTTTTGATACAGTGAAAGTGTGATGAGATAGTTGAGAGTTTAATATATAGTAACTGAGATATACTATCTTTGCATCATTACTCGAATTAACTACAACTTTATATTTGTGTTTTTTTTTACATAATACATGATCTTTACTTGACATCACCCAGATCCCTTTCTGACACTGTCTAAACTTCTTCAGTTTCGACTGGAAGTGCAACCACCTCTTCTTCCTGGTCAACGTCAGCCTCAGTCTTGACTTCACCATCCTTGTCTTCATTAACCTCTTTGATTAACCCGCTCTCATGCATGCGATTGTAGATGGATTGCCATGTGCATGTGCCTGTCCTTCCATCAGCCCGTTTGAACTTGATCTTCTCTGGAAAACGTGATTGTTTTAGAAGATGAAAGAAGTGTGATTGTAACATGTGTAAGTATATGTGGTTTGCAGAGACAAACAAATGAAGGGAAAACTACAATCAATCACACGAATTCAAACACAGACTTTCCTGCATTAGCATCCCACACTATGTACCATAATGTCTTGATCTTTTCATTATCCCATTCGTCACACCAAACATTAAGCTGGGCACCATGGTGTGTAATCACCTTCATCACACAACGAAGCTTGGACAAGTATCCGGAGCCACTCTTAATATGGCTTACATCGCGAGATTGGATATAGACAAAAGGAGGAATCTTCTTCTCTATGTCTCCAACTAGCCATAAATGAAGTGCCTCCAAGATACTACTTTGGATTGGAAACTCCCAATCAGCTGGTAGTGGATTTAGCTTGCCATGATGAATACCCCATAGAAGTTCCAAGTTTTCAGGGGATACAACATCGTCGCCAGCCGCGCCTCCTCGTGCGGCTAGCGATGCTTCTTCAGTCGATTGAACAACAGCAGCAATTCTGGCTTCATCCAAAATGATTTTGGCATTCTCGACCATTTCGGTTGTGATACTAGGGTTTTGCTTCGAAAGGGAGCTAAGAATGGTTCTGATGGAGGTATCTCCGGGCCTTGTAGCATCATTGGTACTAACACCAACTTGATCTTCAATCTTTGCCCACAAAGTAGAAATCCTATCACTGTCCCAATTCTCACACCAATAACCATTCTTTACCCCTAGGTACTGAACAATCTTCATAAACTTGCGCACCTTGTTAAACCCATCTGTTGATCCCTTAACATGTTTCATGTGGGCAACAGTGAGGTACTTCAACGGAGGAGTATGACTCGAGGAATCACCCATAAACCAAAACTTTAAAGCCTCCTTGGCTGTGAGATTAGTAGGGAAACTCCAATTATCAGCCAACGGAGTCAGCTTCGTACCCTTAACACTCCATTGAGTGAATAAATTGCGTGTACGAAAGACGGCAGCGGGAGAATCAACTAACATGACTTCTGATTGATCAGCATCCCTGGCAACAGATGCAAGTGACGAGCCAATTTTTGAGAAGTTACTAATAATGGAACCATAACTCATTTCCACGTCTGCTTTCATCTTCTGAACCGCATTACCCAAATCATCAAGGCCACGCAATAGCCTGGTCTTCTCGGCATGCATACTACGAAGGAGAGTGTTCACCTCATTTGGAACTACTGAGATCCTAGATACTTCACTTGTCCTGGCTTTCTTCCTAGACTTGGCAGCCTTCTTCGTTTGACTTCCATCGGCCGCTTCACTGTTCCTCTTTGTCTTCCTTGGTGATAAGTCACCTGTATCTGTTAAGTCTTTAACTTTCTTAATTAGATCACGAACAAGTTTCGAACGAGTAGGATTGCCTGTATTCTGCATAGGATCCCAATCATCATTCCCGTCTGGCATAAAGTGTCCAATACCCTTGCGGTAGAATGCAATCGTATGATGAGAACCACTCAACTTAGTTTCGCCTGAAAAATCGGGATCAATGGTTCCAAACATTTTAAAGTTCATCCAATTGACTGTATTAATAAAAAACAGATTGAGATTGACAAATAATTAGACCTTCTGCAATAACACAATACACTACATGCCTTATAAACTTACCAATTGCCTTAGGATGTACAGCACGCAATTCCATTTCAGTAAATTCATAATCCGAAGGATATGTCTCACTCCGTTGATGATAGTAGGTCATAAAATCCCGAAGGATTGAATGATAACGCTTCACCTTCTGTTCCGCAGAGTAGGCATGTTTATTAACAACTTTAGTTTCTGCAACTACCTCAATCTCTGGCATATCCATATTGTTGTTTGTTGTTGATATATTGTGTTAATTATGGGGTGCTGTAGTATGAATGGAATGTGGTGAGCGAGTTACATACATACTTTGGTAGTGATAGAAGATATTTACAACAATTATTGATATCAAATGATTTGCAAGTGGTTACTTATATAACACACCCACGAACATCAACAAAGTAGCCTATCCTATATTTTTGATAACGCCATATTCTGCCGCCGCCGCCGCTCAGCAGCACAACACTCCCAATAATAGATATGTGGTGCACCTCCCGGCCATCAAAACCAACATATTAGACTCACCGAGTACAAACAAATCAGTGCCAACTTGTAGTAATGAAGTTGAGTGCACTCAATATTTAAAAATTTCTAGGATACCTTTGGGCTATGATTCCGTATCTTTTTATGATCATTAGAGTTGAGAGAATATTACTCAAAAGTCAAAAGATATCATGCTATGAGGATTATGAATAGTGGTAGAGTTCTTATTCATGTCATCATCTTTATGATTTCTTCCGTTTGCAGTGCACTTAACAATATATCAATGAAGATACAACATCCTCGCACAATTTTTCTGACGGGAGCAACTGATGGCATTGGCAAGCATACCTGTGAAAAGTTAGCGTCTGATGGGCATAAGTTGTTAATACATGGTCGGAAATCTCCTTCCGATTCAGTAGTCAAATCACTTGTACAAGATTTTCAGTCTCGGGGGGCTGAAGAGGTTGCCTATTTGCAAGCAGACTTGTCGGATCTTGATCAAGTTGAAGATCTTGCAAAGCAAGCTATTACACAACTACAAGCATGGCAATCATGTGATGATCCAATGTTGGATGTTCTTATCAACAACGCTGGCGTATTCGATCCTGATACAAAACATTCAGTACAGGGTTTTGAGAACACAATGGCCATCAATGTGCTAGCTCCATTTGTTTTAACAAGGAGACTCTTACCTTCTTTGATACGCAATGCAAAAGACAAAAATTCAGATACGAGAATTATAACCACCAGTAGTATTAGTCAATCAAGTACATTGCCAGATATTGATATGCTATTTGCAAAAAGAGGAAAAGCACCAAGTGGCCATTCTAGCTATAGTTACTCAAAGCTTGGCGATCTACTCTTCACTGTTAAGTTGGCAAAGCTAACTTCCAGTTATAATATCCAATGCTTGACAATGGATCCTGGAACTGTCAACACTAAAATGCTGCTAGCAGGATGGGGAGCGTGTGGAATCCCAGTCAAACGAGCAAATAATACTTACAAACTTGCAACAGGTGAGAAATATGCCCTTGGTAAAGTACCTTCTGGCTCATATCATTTTGGTGGATCACCTAGTAGGGACTCCAATGATGATGAAAAGTTACAAGTCTTTTGGAATAAACTAGTTGAATGCACAGGAGTTAGCTATGATGACTTGTAACATCATGTAGTTCATAAGTAATCTAAAGAGTATATGATCACAAGCAAATGTAAGGGAATAAGCTTGTGAGCAACTTTACTTTACTTACATTACATAGCAGGGAGTGCGTCTGGTAGTTCAAGTATCCATTCAATACTTGAATCTTCGGCGGCAGTTTCAAGCAGCTTCTCCGCACGTTTGACAGGCAGGTCAAATATTGCCGAACCATCATCTAAAATTGTTATTCTTCCTAATTTGCCTGAACCCAGAGACTTCAATACTGGTGTAATCTCAGATGGTGATAGTAAAGTAGAAGACTCACTCCATACTCGAATTGTTCTATCTTTTGGATTTGCAGTAAGGAGTGATCTATTGGGAACCACTCCGTCTAGTCCTGATAGTGCAGCCATTGCTGAAGCTAATCTATGAACGAGCATTGACTCTTTCTCCTTTATATCTTCCGACTCAGTCACATCCTGTGATAACTTATCTGCAAAGTACTTTACCAAATCATTAGTACTACTACCAGCCCCATCACAAAGTCTCAGTACTCGATTGTATGAAGCTTCCATAACTTCATTTGGAGATGGCAACTGCCTTGGTTCAATATCAATGTTCTTCAAACTTTTCATTTCTTCTTGTAGCTTATTGAGTGTTGTTGCTTCACCTTGTGTTCTATCATACAATACAATAGCATCTGCAGTTCGAGTGTTGCCGAATCGTCCAGCTCGTCCTGTACGATGTATATACAGTTCTGAATCAAACGTCCCATCTTTGCCAGTCAATCGTGGCACTCCATATTGTAACACTAAATCAACTGCAGGTAGATCGAGACCTCTAGCGGCGACGTCAGTTGCAACAAGTACTCTGGTCATTCTCGTAGATTCATCACTGAATGCAATAATTGTCCTTGATCGAGCCTGCTGTACCATATCACCATGAAGGATGTGAATACTCACATCATTGCCGGACATGCGTTCTGTCAATTCTTGAGCAACAGACTCAACCTCAGCTTTTGAAGGTGCGAATACAATTACTCGGCGTGGTTCCATTGTGACGATGAGATCAGAAGTGAGTGTAACGCGAGATGCAGTCGATGCTGGCATTGACCAATGTCTAACAGTTGGAGCTTTCTTCGATAGTTGTGGAGCTTCCTCTCCGATTACTGTTGCATCATCGACTGAAATATCGATTCCATCATAATCATCAGCATTCCTAATATTGTCACCTTCTACAATCACATACCCCTCCTCACCGACTTCTAACTCCATAACCTCGCCAACAAACTTCTCAACTCGCTTATTGACAGTGGCCGATGCAAGTACTAGTTGATAATCATCTCTCATGCCATCAAGTAACCATTCAACTTCGGGATTGTCTTTAAAATTAAGTAATGTATCGCTTTCATCTAACACAATTGATCGTAGTTTTGACGTTGAAAGGTATTTCTCTCTGATTAACTCACGGATACGTCCTGGTGTACCAATAACTACATCTGTTTTGCTACTAAGCATTGCTGCATGTCTTGCCATTGGAACACCTCCATAAACAGTCACTACTTGTCGTTTACTACTCTTCAATGCAGTTAGATGAAACTTTCCCCATATCTTACCAACCTGTCTTGCCAATTCTCTTGATGGTTCAACAACAAGTATACTAGGCTCTGCAGGATCAATAACTTGTTGATTTGATGATGATGCAAAACTATCATTCCGATCTTTATTCCGTTGCTGTTGTATAAATCGTTGTTTCTGTGCCTTTTTCTTATAATCTAATGATCCATCATGTTTCCATTCGTATAATCTTGATGCCAGTGGTAAGATGAATGCTAATGATTTACCCGTTCCTGTGGGTGAGAATAAGACTGCATCATTACCCTTAGATACGATTTGGTATGACTTTTGTTGAATTGGTAGTAACTTTGGTGATAATACCTCGTAGCTACTGGATGATGATGATGTATACTTGACAAGTGCTTTAATCAATGGCTCGGGTAATTGGTTTAGGGACGGATCAAGTTGTTGGCTTTGTGTTTCATCTACATGATTACTGATTGTTGTCGTTGTATCATCATTGTTCATTTGTTGTTGCTGCTGCTGTTGCTGTATCACTAATAATAATCTTTGAACTAATTCTGACTTCTTCCCTGTAACCTGCAATACATAATATAAATGAAGATATCAGATCAAATGTGTATATGTGTTTTATAACTACGACTATACATCTAAAATGCATATTGCACACATCACATGAACATACCTTTTGACCATTAGATCGCAATCTCTCCTTAAGTTCAGGTACAGTCAGTTCCTGCAGTAACTTTTCTTCGTCTACATCAACAGTAATATCTTCTTGTGCAGTTGTTGATGACATCAGAGGAGAGATAGAGTGATGGCTGATGCAAGTATGTTGATGGGTAAGAAGTGTACTACTTTTTGCAGATGGAATTCTTGGCGGTGACCAGGCCAGCGAATGTGAACAATTGTTCATCCATATCATTGATAGGGCTAGTATTGATGCCATATTCATTAGTTTCTTCTTATATTGGATTGTAATGGGTGGGTTTAGTATGCATCCTATTTGTCATTTGCTGATTTGATGATGTTTTTTTCTCATACATTACATGTGTAATGTTATACTCTCATTATTAATCTCTTCTGTTGTCTTCTGAGTTGGTTTTGTTGAAGGTTGGTAGTTAATAATAACAGTATACCATTGATATAGATATATAATGCGGTTGATATCATTTTGTATATTCTCTATCGTATGCCAATGGTGCGCTGCTTTTCAATCTACTGCAACACATTTATATAATTTGTCTACATGTTATAACCATAAGTTATCTAAAGTAGTGAGACTCTATGGAACAAACGATGATTATGATAATAATGAAGACAAGAAAGACAATGATAATGATAATAAAACAGAGTACAACAACAAGTTGGATATCTTTGGCGAACCAAAGAACAAGCCCAAAATCATTCTAGATGAAGGTGAAATTAGAGGTTCTGATAGAATAAAAAGCTGTATACCTTATATCTTACCGCTGATTGATGGAGATCAATTTGGTCATTACTTGTATGAACGTATACCAATATTAGATCAGTTACATTATGTATTATTACGGCCAATTGTCGATGCCACTCAAGCAGCTCCAGCACTGAGTTTAATATTGTTTGTCTGGAAAGTCCGCGTTAGTATTGTTTTATCTTATGAATTCATGTGTCCAATATGAAGTATTTAAGATCGGAGTGCTCCATTTGGCCTTTATTTGTCTTCATTTCATTGTCTTTGCAAGCTGTATGCACTAACTTGAGTTCGTCTCTCTTCATCCTAAACTATGAAACGCGTATCTTCCAGCTTTGCCTTAGGTCCACAATTGACTGGACAAAGTAGAGAGACGGTTTAATGCACAACAGGCAATACTTATCGATATTACATTATTCTTTCCTCAAATACTTAGTGAGGCTGTGACGGAAGCTGATGCCAACTTTTCAAGGTCTGTAACAGAGCCATGTAGCAATTTTGTCTTCTACTATTATGTTAGTTTGGTAGTATATAGTGTGGTAAGCAATCTACGAGGAAAGAAACCGACTGGAATTCCTTGGATTAGTAGTACAGCAGATTATGTTATCGGTCCTTTTTGATAATAGTGTAGATAATGATGCACAAAGAGCTGTTGTGCATACAAACTTTTAGAGAGCTATGTTATGCACTACTTGCAACTAAACAAGTGAGCTTCCAAATACTTAACACTGTAACAATTCTCACTTTTTTCACAAAATCATCCCTATTCATATTCACAAACAACAAAGAAGCAGTCCGGCACTTAAACTTGTTCTTGTGCAGCATAAACTGGTGCTGCATGAACAACCCCTGCACCCATAACAGGCACTGGAACCTGGCCCAGTTCAGCTGCTACTTCCCCCTCAGTTTTCAATTGACCAACAGCACCGCCCATACTTGATTGACGAACTTGTTGCTGACCAAGTGAATTCTCACGAATCTTGCGGCTCCACGTTGCCACCTTCCATGTGCTGCATTTGTCAGAGTTGGAGTCAGCAAACATAGCTGGAGCCTTGGTACTAAGTGCTGTCATGGCTACATTGTACGTCTGTGCGATAAACTTCTCATCCATCATGGAAGCAGGTGTGTTTTCCAATTGTTGGGCAACATCACCCGACATTGACACTAGAATTGGTCGCCATCCATCCTTGAACTTCTTCCTCAATGTCTGAGGTAGATCAACAGTGTTAACTAGACGAAGAGGACGGATAGGACAGTCCATGATACCACCCTCATCGTTCTTAATCTTATAGTCGGGGAATCCGATAAGCCAATGGCGCCATGCCGTCGAAAGATCAACTGAAGGCAAAGTGAAGCCCTCGGGAACGTCCATGTGCTTTCCCGACATGGCAGAAACGAAGGTTGTGAACCCATCACTACCTGCTACGACTCTCATGTCAGTGTTCACGGCAGACATATCAATGAAGCCCTGGAGTGACTCCTCGACCTTTCCGGCAGACTCGCTTACTTCACTTGCCAACGTTGGGAGGTTAATCTGTCCTCCCTGCTGTGCCATGATAGCATCTAGTTCGGCAACCTGAGCTGTACCTCCATTAGCTTGAGCATTAAGCTCATGACGGATTGCAATATTGTTTGTTTGCAATGAACTCTTCATCTGACTGACAGAACGAGTGAACGTGTGAAGAGACGTTTCCATTGTATCCAAGATGTGGATAAACTCACTATTCTGAGTATGCATACGATTGAGTAGACCAACGGGTCCGTCACTGGGTACTACTTCCATGGTAAGGTGACTTTCCGGTTGGTAGATACTCTCCTTCTTCCTCTTACCACCCAAGGCACTAACCCTATGCATAACTTCCTTCACTTCCTTCGATCGTGTGGGGTTTCCCTGTCCACGATCGGGGTCCCAATTTTGCTTGAGAGGCATGTAGAAACTAATCGCTTTTTTCATGAACTCAAGAGATGATGAACCAGCTCCGGTAAGTCTTGCATCAATGCCAGGATTGGGTGTACCAAATGCCTTGACATTCATCCATCTGCACATATCGGCGGCTGTATTATGAATTATTAGTAGGATCTCATAAACATGCACAACTAAACAACAAAAGTATACTCACGTGTAATTACGTTAAGTTCATCTTCAGAGAACTGAGTAATATAATAATATAGAATGTGAATATACGAGATGAGAATATGGCAGTTACACAACTTGAAGTTAGTTGACACATCTTGTGCACAAAATCGAAAACTCGACATATATAATTTATAAATAATAAAATAATACAATAATTAAATATACCACTCACCTCATGATCCTTAGGATATGGCTTGGCCTTCTGATGAACATATGCCATGAACTCACATAATAGAGAGGTATAACGAGGTGATGGTGGCGGACCGGCTTTACTAGACATTTTGATTTCTTATTTTGGTAACGACGACGATGTGTTTTAATAAAGCGAGCGACAATTATTACCAACAGTAACGTATAGATTAGTAGGATGGTGCAGGAGCAATGATATTTGGATGTCTGGGCGTGGGCCTGTTGTATTGGGTGGCTATTGTTGTATTATGCGAGTGTATGTACGTTTGCTTGTTTGTTTGATATGTAGGACATGTGTCTTAAAATTACTTGTTTAATTTTATCAAGAATTGAAGATGTTGCAATTAGGTGTGGTAAAACTATTGGAATAGAGCTCAAGATATATCGTCAGTGCAGTAAATAGATCAGCTTTTAACTGCTATTTCGATTAGTGGTGATCCGCCGTTTTGAAATTAATAATTGAGGAAGAACGAAGATAATATATTTTGCAACTACAATTTACTTCAAATTGATACTCACTCATACCAACCCCTGGCGATATGAACCCCTGCTCATACCTATTAATATAATATACCATCATGGAGGATTTACTAATGGGGGATATCCCCTCTGATGATAGTGACGCTGAAGATAATAATAGTAAAGGTTTGGCTACACAGGTAACAGCAAGTACAACAAGTACCACTAATAAAAAGAATCAACCACCAGTTGTTTCTGGCAGTACTACGACATCATCATCAACTACTCAAGCTGGGTCTAATTCCAAATCAGAATTAACTAATCGTTTGAAAAGTTTATATAAATCACCTCCTGGCGCTGCTGCACAACAGGCAGTAGCAGCATCCAAAGTTAATGTCCCGTCACAGCAGGCTGTTACTGCTGTTAAAAAACAACAACAAAATCTACCAGTTTCAACTCCAATACAACCCAACATGAGAAGAGGGAGCTCGATCCCTACTACATCTGTTAATACTGCCGTTGTATCCAGAGGCCCATCCCAAAATAATACCAACCCTCCTCCACAAAAACATGTACCTCCCATGATACATCAAAACCATCAACCAGGTCAGCCAAATCCAGGAGTAGTTCAACAACAACAACAACAACAACAATCACGACCTGGGGGTGTACAGCCTCCTGTTGTTGTTGGACGTGTTCCAGCTCCATTGCCAGCGGCAAGGTAAGTTGTTGTTTTTGTTGGATTTGGTTAAATTATGTGTATTTGTATTTAAGGATGTGTTTTTAATATATATACTGACAATCTCTGTTTTCTTCTCGATTATACATAACTAGAACTGCCAACCGATCTGCACCACCTTCCAACCGTCCAGCTGCTTCTGTTCCGGTACCCACTTCTTCCCGAACAAGCAGTGCTCCTCTTGTTGCCATGTCTGCAGGTGTACCACCCAGTCCAGTTATTACTTCTTCCCAACAACAACAACAACAACAACAACAACAAAGAGGTCAATATGCACATCACTTGAGGGGTTCGAGTGGTGCACCCTCATCGTCTCAGCAAGCAGCACAACAGAAGCATGCACAGCAGAAGCATGCTCAGCAGAAGCAACAAATGCAAGCCCAACAGGCACAGATGCGTCAGCAGAGTTCACAATCGTCGAGTAGGTCATCATCAAATTCTAGTAGGGGTAATGCAGGATTAGATGATAGTGGTAACTCGCGTGGTGGCTTATCCGACCAAGAAAAGAAGGAGAAGGAACGATTCTTAATGTTTACTAGAGTGTTGATGAAGTGAGTAGAAAATGATATCAAAGAATTGTTTATTTGCTTCTTGTCTAAACCTTTGAATGATATATCAACACAAATACACACCAGGTACCTTGAGCAACGTGATACAAGTATGCATGTCAAGGCTAAAGCTCAAATAAAAGAGTGCTATGAGAAGAATAAGACTGGTGATCCCCATTTTCGATCGCTCACTTCAAGTATGAAGAACAGGTTACGACAAACAGTGGGAGAAAATTACTGGAAGAAGGCCCATGATTATCTAGATCATTTCCTAAAGCAGAAGATGCAATCAAAGGAAGACAAGCAACAACGATCGTCATCTGGGGGTCAGATCAACACCCATCTTCCTCGTCTCATCGTTCTCAATCATCAGGTAATAGACAACCGCAGATGCCTCCATCGCAACAACAACAACAGCATATGATGAGGATGCAAGCACAATCCAATAATATGCCCCCTGCGGGAGGTAATGTAACATTGCCAGATGGCCGCATACTAACAACTGAACAAAAGGAGGCAATGGATAAGAAAAAAGCTGAAGATGAAGAAGCTGAAAAGAAGAGGAAGAGGAATGCACAAGCTCGCAAGAAACGTGCAGAGCAGAAGAAGCTGAAGGAGAAAGATAAGAAATCTAACAAAACAAATGTAGTTTCTACCGGGGGAGGGATTGCACACACTGTCACGTCTGTTCATTCTCCTTCATCTGCCAATAGTGGCACTCCCAGTTCAATCGTAAATGTTTCAAAAGCATCAACAAAGGCTAAGAAGACAGTAAAAAGATCGTCTTCAAGCTCTTCCGTCACGAAAAGGAAGACATCTGCTCGGGAACCTCCACACAGATACATGGAAACTATTGATCATGCAACACTGATTGATGTTAAGAATTTTCCAAGTTTGTTCAATTCGAAGGATTACAAGAATGAAGGAGGTGTGAATTTGGAAGAAGAGCAGAGGATTTTACTCTATGGAGATGTTAACCAGCAGGCAAAGGTGAAGAACATTACAGATGCTGCATCGAAGGCATTGGATACTGCTTTGGATGTGGAAACCAGAGAATTCAAGTTTAGGGAAGTTGGTGTTAAGCCTTTACCAACACGAATTCCATCGGTTTATAATGGATGGGGGGAGAAGAATGTTGTGTCAGTACGGAACGCTTGGGCTAAGATTCGGCTACCAGAAAGTGACATGCAACGAGAAGAAAGTGCAATGGGTAGTGAGACAACAAAGCTAGTTATTGTGGAGCCTGTATCCTCTACTTCGGCAGCAGCTCCAGTTCCTTCATCGTCATCCTCTGTTCCTGTTCCTTCTATTCACACTGATACTACCAATCATGTTTGGTTTAATGAAGCTCGAGCTGAACAAGATCCAACACTTGCATTTATTAGTGAGGCCACAGAATTATTCCTCAAGGGTACAATTGAGAATGCTATTGGCAAGGCACGTCTTCGTCAGAATCTCGATGGTGTGAGATTGTGGAACACAATACAGGCTCATTCTGCCATTTCTGATCTGGATCATGATGCATCCCCACCACCAGCATATATTCGATTGGGATGTGATGTTCGTCGTCAAATTGCGCTATCAGAAGGGAATGCTGCCAAAGTATACCAGCGGATGGAGGAAGCTATCACACGACAAAATGATACATACCATCCAAATGATAGTTCAACTGATCCACATGAAATGCTTCTTCAATCTACAAGTATGGCCGATTTGAGTCGAAAGCCTCCTTTGAAAATGGCAGCTCAGGTGGCAGATGCAGACGCAAAGAGAAAGTTTGCTGTGTTTGTTGGCAGTGAAAGTATGGAGCCTGCATTAGGCCGTGTGCCTAAACAAGCCACAGAACATTGCAGGATTTGGAGGTAGGAGATGCGGGCAACAGGGCTTCAATGATTGGTGCAAGGAGAAAGAGATTTAGAGTAGGATTGAAGTATTAATTTATTGATAGACTTGAAGTTAATATCCTAGTTCTTTTTCCTAATAGTCTATCTTATTTGTGCATTCTATTCAAAGCCTGTTAAGTCGGTCTTTTCTATTAGTCACTTTGCAATCTGTTTATGAGAAGAAAAACAAATCCTCCCCATTCCAACACGATCCAACTGTATCATAATTTATAGTAAAGCATACCAGTATGGTTCCAACCCCTACCAGATGCCATAACGAATGCCATAAAACAAATTGATCATAGTTTCCTTTTTTTGATGCCACATTCGCCAGGATATGACATTTCATTGGTAATGCACTTAATAGCATCCACCACAATCCACTTGTCGTATATATTGCAACACAACAACTTGTAAATGCCATTGGAGCAAGTATACGGTCTACCAAGTGACTCCATGATTCTAATCCTGGAAGATTTGCATCATATGAAGATGAGGAGAGATGATAGGAACTTATATTAGAACATTTGGTTTGCAACGTCATCAAATAAAGTAAAATATGCATATGGACTTTCCAGTATAAACGTGGTCCGAAAAATATGATGATATGGTGACCAATCCTAACAGACAAGCCGATAAAGGACAACATGCTCTCAATAATAGAGGTATCGGCAAAACAAAGAGGAAGCAGGAAGCTCCAATCCAATTACTTGGTTTATGACCCCATGATAATGATGATTGACGAGATAAACGACGTTTAAATGTTGTAGAATTTGCAATTTGCAATATAATACTTTGTCTGGAGTTCTCTTGTTGTTTGGGCTGATACTCGTCCTCCTCGGATATGGTGGAGATGGACGATAATGATGCAGAAGGAACAATCGTCGGCGTTGGAGATCGGCGGCGGCTAGACGACGACATGATGCTATACACATGAATTGCTTAGGTATCCAAAAGACTCCCAATTAAAATAAAGTGAAAAATGCCAACTTATACTTTAACCACAGGTCGCAAAAATGAAAAAATGGGAAAAGTGGCCGATTAGAACCACACAGGACTTAGTCCTGGATGGTTCTAATCGGCCACTTTTTTGAGTTTTTATTTTCTGGAAGCTATGCTTAAAGTATAAGTTAGCCATTTTCCGGGACCCAGATGGGACTCATTGAGCAATTCATGTGAGGAGAAGGGGTGGCCGGTGGCGGTGCATGTGTTGAGATACTGAATGACGAATCTCAAAAATATGAGAAATTATTATGAGAGTGTATGAGTAGAACGAGTACAGAGTAGGCAGTTAGTATGAAGGTAACTGAGAAGAACTGAGATATTGTAACACGGTGTATCAATTATCAATGTCCCCTATCAACGATGACTGCGAGAGTTATACAGTGGCAGTAATTGTTGTTATCGCTACTAGTGTTATTCTTTTGATGTCTACATATTATAAACGGTGGACATTAGAAGATTGCAACACTTCATTCTCATCACAACATCATCAAGATAAAGTAGTAGCAAAGAATGACTTTCTTCAAAGAGTGGGGAGTCGATATGGATATGCAAACTCTAAAAAGGGCTTTATTGATAATTGGAGACAATTAGAATTCCCGACATTAATACCTCCATTATCTTCTCAACAACAAGATGATACTGTCACTTCTTTAGAAGAAGAAGAACAAGAAGTATATCTAGATTATGCCGGAAGTGCTCTACCAACAAGTACATTACTTTCGCATGTATCAAACATTAATACTCAGATATTGGCAAATCCACATTCTATTGGGGGTGGTGTAGCATCGGACAGGACTTTAAAGCTAATGCAACTATCGAAAGATCATGTTATGAAACACTTTGGGATTGATAAGGAAAGTTTTGGATTAGATGAATTGGATAATGATACTGATAATACAACAACTTATCCTGGATATCAATTAGTGTTTACATTTGGTGCGACAGACTCACTTCGGCTGGTATCAGAAAGATTTCCTTGGAATTATGTAAAGTTTCCAGCTACACAAGGATCTTATATGACATCATATTGTAATAACAATTTACAATCAAGAAGACAACTTAAGTCAATACAAATGCAATCCATACTGTTATATCCAAGGAATGTACATACATCAGTGATTGGTATGAGAGAAGTTGCTTTAGGACGAGATGCAAAGTTTCATTGTGTATCAGTAGATGAGTTACTAACTGCTACAAGTGAATGGTTTAAGAGTTTGATTGAAACGTCATTCACATATGAAGACTATCATGATGAAAAGACATTGCATGAGTCAACAACAGAAGAAGAGAAGGATGATTACAGTATACCGCCGAATCAAGCTACAACTTCTCTTGAGAAGCAAACTGAAGAAATATGCAAAACAATATGGATACACCATTTGCTTGTCCTCCCAGTTGAATGCAATTTCGGTGGAGATCGGTTTGATTGGAATAATACAACAACATCATTGAAAAGTTCATGCTTCTCGTCCTACTTGCATTGTGCTGAGTTTGGAAAGATTAAAACCTGTCACAAGTGGCATATCTTGCTTGATACCGCAAAAGCAGCGGCCACAAGTCAAGTTCATCTTCCAACCCTTATACCGGGCGGTCCAGACTTTGCAGTAGTATCCTTTTATAAAATGTTTGGGACTCCAACAGGTCTCGGTGCCTTGTTTGTCAAGAAACAGCATCGAAAGAGTAAGAGGAATCATACTCAAACAAATGAGTCTCAAGAAGCTTGTCTAGTAGAACAAAATGCATCCCCTCGACATTTCTTTGGTGGCGGATCTGTTGATGTTGTATTGCCGGGGAAAGACTTTGTGGTAGCTAGAAATGCTAGTTTGACTGTCTCAACAACTAATGATAATGAACATATTGATTTAGGGGTATTGGAACATGGTACTCAGCACTTTCGAGGCATTGCAAGTCTTTCACATGGGTTTCAAGAGCTTAATGACGTTGGTGGAATGAAAGCTGTGAGTAGTGATTGTTCTATATCTTTCTACCGACTTATTCATCGTTACTCACTTGTATCTTTCTGCCTTATTGTTCATGTACTAGATTTCTGATCACTCGACCTGTCTGGCAAGGGAGCTTATACAACGCATCAGTGCTTTATCTCACGATAATGGAATGCCAGTTGTTGAAATATATGGTCAGTGGAAGAAATGTAGTGATAAATCAAATGACTGTCTAAATCTTCCTGGTCCGACTATCGCCTTTAACGTTTTCCACCGTGATGGCTCGCCCATTGGGTATGATGAAGTGTCACGACTTGCTACGCTCAATCGTCCGCCTATTCAGTTGAGAACTGGCTGTTTTTGCAATCCAGGAGCATGCCAAGATGCGATCCATTTGACAGATGCGGAGGTGATACAAAACTATGCTTCTGGTCATGTATGTGGAGATCGTAAAGGCGTATTGAATGGTAAGCCAACGGGTGCAGTACGAGCTAGCTTTGGCAAAGACAGCGCATGGGAAGATATGGATGCTCTTGCTAGCTTTATTGAAAAGGTGTTTGTCTCACGAGTAGCGGTATCAAATAAAGAATCTGAACACGAATACGAAGTACGAATACCAAACATAACAATGAAGGTGGATAGTATATTCATCTTTCCAATCAAGAGTTGTGCTGCAATGAGGGTAAGACGATGGCCAATAGATAAACAAACTGGACATCTGATGTATGATAGAGAGTTTGCTCTTGTTGACACTTCTGGGGCTGCAATTCGACTTCCTCAAATGAGCCAGATCCATATCAACATTGATTTGTATGAAAAGAAGATGACTGTATCTTATCCAGATCATGAGGACTTGATTTTGAGTCTTGAAGATATGGAAAGTAACACGCCATCATCTGAGGATGTAAGTATATGTGGCATCTTGTGCAAGGGTAATGTTTGGGGTGGTATAAAAGCGTCAAATTGGTTTAGCTCAGTCCTTGGGGTTAGATGCTGGTTGGCTCGACACAGTACTGTTGGGATAGAGGCTTTAGAGGATAGCAGTCGAGATCATGCATATTGCAATAAGGCAGCCCTCTTGTTAGTTTCACAGCAGTCCATATCATATCTCAACTCAGTTATTAAAGATCAAGGATGGGGGAAGTTAGTAGAGGCTCGTCACTTTA